>OJMO01002542.1_pt1 | contig 9823 bp, 8 predicted proteins | sample 1597241 | NCBI WGS metagenome assembly OJMO01 (sample SAMEA2452129, study PRJEB22498) | human gut metagenome | biome: human feces; feature: human gut; material: feces | place: Australia | collected 2012 | reverse complement strand
GCGTGCGCCCTGTAGTTTCTCTAAACCCTGGAATCACAGTAAATGCAGAGGATGCAGAATAGTAATTTTGGGAAGGGGTCAAAAATCACTATATGCAAATATAAAAAATAAACAGTAGAGGCGGTCATTGACCGCCTTAATTTATGTTATATAAAAATTCTATTTTAAATGTAGTGGTCGACGCTTTAAGTCGACCTGCTAAAAAAATAATAAATTATTATATAAAATTTTATTAAAACTGTTGCAATAACAGAAAGGTTAATATATAATTAAACTGTAAAATTTAATTGTAGGGGCACGGAGCTCCGTGTCCAAAAACTAATTTATATCAAACTAATTTAATTCAAATATTTAATTCTTAAATAGCCAAGAAAAATAAAATAATAAGAAAAAAAGGAGTGGTGCTTATTGAATAATAAAATTAACTATAAAATAAATATTGACGATGTTGTAGAGAGAATATATAATGATGACAGTATACCCAAATTTACATTTAAAGACTTTCTAAAGTATCAAGCAATATTTCATCCAGAAGATAAAATAGAGTTTGATAATATGCTTATGGTATGTGAGGAATCAGAGACATATACTTACAATAAGGTGAATAATGAACATGATAAGGTTTTCAGAACAATATTAAGCAATAAAAAAGAAGCAGTAATTTTTATAAACAAAACATTAAACTTAGAATTAAAGGAAAACGAAATAGAAAAATATAAAGAAAATTACATAACAGAAAATTTAATAAATAAAGAAACAGACATAGTATACAAAATAAAAAACAAAAATGTATTTATATTAATAGAGCATCAAACAAAAATAGATTATTCAATGCCATATAGAATAATGGAATATCAATTTAAAATAACAAAGAGTGCAGTAGATATAAAAAAATTAAAACTAAAAGAGTATAAAATACCAATAGTAATTCCAATAGTGCTATATACAGGAACAAGAAAATGGAATGTAAAGGAATATATAAAAGAAGCACAAGAAAGTTATAAACAATATAATGGAGAAGAATTAGGAAGATATAAATTAGTAGATGTAAACAATTTTACAGAAGAAGAGTTGCTAAAAGAAAAAACATTTTTATCAAAAGCAATGTTAATAGAAAGAAAAAAAGATGATGAAAATATAATTGAATATCTGGAAAGAACGGTAAACATATTATTATACGATAATGTATATACGCAAGAACAAAGAAACTTTTTAATAGTAATGTTAGATTTAATATTAAGAAGAAAAATAAACAACGATGAAATGACAAATAAATTAATAGAAAAACTAAAAAATAAGGAGGAAAAAGAAATGTTAGCAATATTAGATGCAATAGATGAAGAAAATGAAAGAATATTACAACAGGGAATACAAAAAGGAATAAGAGAAAATAAAATAAATAATGCCCAAAAAATGAAAAAAGCAAATTTGGATATAAAATTAATAATGGAAATAACAGGATTGTCTAAAAAAGAAATTGAAAAATTATAATAATACATTTATAATTAGATAAGATTAATTTTAAATGCTTTTATATACAATAGAAAAAAGAAAAATTATTTTAGAATATAATAATTTTTCTTTTTTTATTTTTACGGAAAATTTAAAAAAACTATACAAAAATAAAATTTTAATGATATAATTCATTTGAAAAATTCTAATATATAATTAAAGGAGAAAAAATATGGGAAAAATAGTTTTATTAGATGAACTAACAATTAACCAAATTGCTGCAGGAGAGGTTATAGAAAGACCAGCATCTGTAGTAAAAGAAATGGTTGAAAACTCAATAGATGCAGGAGCAAAAAATATTAATATAGAAATAAAGAATGGAGGAATTTCATACATAAGAATTACAGATGATGGAAAAGGAATTATGCCAGATGATATGGAAATAGCCTTTGAAAGACATGCAACTAGTAAAATAAGAGTAGCCGAAGATTTAAAAACAGTTAAATCTATGGGTTTCAGAGGAGAGGCACTAGCAAGTATTGCAGCTATTGCAAATGTTGAAATGATTTCAAGAACAGGAGATTTACAAACAGGAAATAAAATAGTTGTAGAAGCAGGGGATATTTTAGAAAAACAAGAAATAGCAGCACCAGTTGGAACAATGATTACCGTAACAAAATTATTCTTTAATACACCAGTAAGATATAAATTCTTAAAGAAAGACTTTACAGAAGCAGGTTATATAGAAGATGCAATAACAAGACTTGCATTAATACATCCAGAAATAGCTTTCAAACTAATATCTAGTGGTAAAGTTGTAATTCAAACAACAGGAAACGGAAATTTAAAAGATGTAATTTATAGCATATATGGAAAAGATGTTGCAACACAAGTTTTAGACGTAGATTATCAATATGAAGATTTGCACATAAAAGGAGTAGTTGGAAAACCAGGAATTGCACGTTCAAATAGGAGTAACCAACTATTCTTTGTAAATGATAGATATATAAAAGATAAAACATTATCAAGTGCAGTAGAAAAAAGTTTTAAAGGAATGTTACCAATAGGAAAATATCCATTTTTAGTATTAAATATAGAAATGGATTCAAGCAAAGTAGATGTAAATGTTCATCCAGCTAAATTAGAAGTAAGATTTGTAGAAGAACAAAAGGTATTTAAAGCAATATATCATTCAATAAAAGATACTCTATTAAAAAATGATTTAATAACAGATACAGAAAGAGATAAAAGTAATAATGCAGAAAACTTTAAAATGTCATCAAGCTCATTATTTAGAAATAATGTGAATGCAGAACCAAAAGTAGAAGAAAAAATAGATGCAAATTCAACTTTAAATAAATTAATAGAATTACAAAGAAAAATTCAAAATGATTTAGAAATGCAAAAGGCAGGAATAAAACCACAAGAAAATAATAATGTTGAAGCAAAAATAGATGAAATAAAAGAAAAAACAGTAGAACCAGTTGCAGAGAAAAAAGAGGAAATATTTGAAGAAAAGGAAATAGAAAACATAATAAAAAATAAAGATATTATAAACGAAGCAATAGAACAAAAAATACAAGAAATAGAACCATTAGAAAATATAGAAGAAATAGAGCAAAACCACGAAGTAAAAGAAACAGAAGAAAAAGAATTAAATGAACAAGAAAAAAATGAAAAAGAAAAAAATCCAGAAGAAAAAACAGTATTCGAAAAATTAGATGAATTACAAAAATTGAAAGAAAATATAAATAATGTTGACTTTAATGAAATGTATTTAAAAACATTTGGAAAATTACCAGAAACAGAAAAAGTAGAAGAAAAAAAGGAAGAAAATGCAATATCATATGAAGATATGAATCTTGCAGAAACAAAAAATATATCTGTATTCGAAGATAGCGAAGTATATAAAAGTAAGCCATTTTATAAATTTATAGGAATAGCATTTAAAACATACATAATAATAGAAATGGACAAAGAAATGTATATAATAGACCAACATGCGGCACACGAAAGAATTATGTATGAAAAAGTAAAAAAGAATTTTTATAAAGAAACAGAAAAAGACTCACAACTTATGATTTTGCCAGATATAATAACACTTACACATAAAGAAATGAATATAGCAAAAGACAATTTAGATTTATTTGAAAAAGCAGGATTTATAATAGAAGAATTTGGTGAAAACACAATAAAAATTTCAGGAACACCAAGTATATTGCTAGACTTAGATACAAAAGAATTATTCTTAGAAACTTTAGACGAAATAAATACAGTAGCAAGAACAGCAAAACAAGAAATAGAAGAAAGATTTATAGCAACTGTTGCCTGCAAAGCAGCTGTTAAGGCACATATGGCACTAACGAAAGAAGAAGTAGACAGTTTAATGGACAAACTATTAGAATTACCAAATCCATTTACATGTCCACACGGAAGACCAACAGCCATAAAAATGACAAAATACGACATTGAAAGAAAATTTGCTAGAAAGTAGGAGAATATGAAAACTATAATATTTTTAATAATTACAATATTGTATTTAGCATTAATAGCTATAACAACATCAAATATGAAAGTATTTGAAATAAAAAACAAGGTTGTATTTATAATAATTGGATTTATAATAAATTTTATTGCAACATTAATTGTTATAAATATAGCAAATATAAGTGCAAAAAATGCCGAGGCAACAAGTTTTATAAAAAATGTAGATTTATTTATATTTACTGCAGTAAATGGAATAATCACAATGCCAACTATAGCAAAATATATGAATAATTATAAAATGAAAATTATAGAAAGAAATATTTTTAGCAGAAAAATTTTGACAATAGCTATTATATTTATTATAGTATTAGTAATTGAAGTAAGTTATATAAAAGGATTGAAAATATAATGAATACAAAACCAAAAGTAATTGTAATATGCGGACCAACAGCATCAGGTAAAACAAGCCTATCTGTTGAACTTGCAAAAAAATGTAATGGAGAAATAATATCTGCAGATTCAATGCAAATATATAAAGAAATGAATATAGGAACAGCAAAAGTAACTCTAGAAGAAATGCAAGGAATAAAACATTATATGATAGATATAGTATCTCCAACAGAAAGATACAGTGTTGCAGAATTTAAGGTTCAAGCAGAAAAAGCAATAGAAGAAATATTAAAAAAAGGAAAAACACCAATAATTGCTGGAGGAACAGGTTTATACGTTAATAGTTTAATTTATAATATACAATATAATGATATAAAAATTGACGAAGAATACAGAAAATATTTAGAAGAGCGAGTAGAAAAAGAAGGATTACAAAGCTTATATGAAGAAGCAAAAAAAATAGACTTTGAAGCAATGAAAAGTATAAGTAAAAATGACCAAAAAAGAATACTAAGAGTATTAGAAATGTATCATCAAACAGGAAAAACAAAAACAGAGCTAGAAAAAGAATCCAGAAAAGAAGAAGTAAAATACGATTACAAAGTATATGCAATAAATTGGGAAAGAGAAGAACTATACAAAAGAATAAACAAAAGAGTAGATATGATGATAGAGCAAGGATTAATAGAAGAAGTAGAAAATTTACTAAAAAAATATAATAAATTCCCAACAGCAATGCAAGGTCTAGGTTATAAAGAAGTAGTAGAATACTTAGATAAAAAAATAACAAAAGAAGAAATGATAGAAAAAATAAAAATGGAAACAAGAAGATATGCTAAAAGACAAATAACATGGTTTAAGAAAATTGAAAATGTAAAATGGATACAAGGAAATGAAACAATATCTAATAACATAAATTTGATTTTAAAATAAATTATATTATAAAAATTAATGTCAAACGTTGTAGGGGTCGGCGTCTTTAGGGCGACCCGCAAACTAAAATTTATGATAAAGATAAAAATATTAAAAGTTGGAGGTAATAGATTGAAGAAAAACAAAAAGATAAAAATGCTATTGTTAAAAATAGCAATAATTTTAATAGCTATACTAATAATTGCATATGTAATTTTTGAAGTTGGAAACCTTCTATTACAACCAACAGATATTGTTACAGTTGAAAATGGAAAAATATCTTCTGAAATATCAACTGAAGGGTATATAATAAGAGAAGAAACTGTATTAAAAGGTGAAAATTACAAGAATGGTATGTCTCAAATAAAAGCAGAAGGAGAAAAAATTTCTACAGGTGAAAATGCATTTAGGTATTATACAAAAGATGAAGAAAATTTAAATAATAAAATAAAAGAATTAGATAATAAAATAGCAGAAGCTCAAAGCCAGGAAAGTAATATATTTTCGAGTGATGTAAAAGTTATTGAAACAGAAATAGAAAATAAAATAAATCAAATGAACAATGTAAAGGATGTTCAAAAAATACAAGAATATAAAAGTGAATTGGACGAGCTTGTAAAAAAGAAAACAAAAATAATTGGAGAGCTAAGTCCTTCAGGCTCATATATGAAAAAATTAATTCAAAAAAGAAGTGAATATGAAAAACAATTAAATTCTGGTAGCGAATACATGAAAGCAGCAAATAGTGGAGTAGTTTCATATAAGGTGGACGGTCTAGAAGAAACCTTAAATGTAAATTCTATAGATAATATAACAGAAGAATATTTAAACAAACTTAATTTAAAAGCAGGACAAATAGTGCCAAGCAGTACAGAATACGGAAAAGTTGTTAATAATTATTACTGTTATATAGCTACAGTTTTTAAAAAGGAAGATACTGAACAATTAGAAGAAGGAAAAAATATAAAAGTTAGATTAACAAATGGAGATGAAATTACAGCAAAAGTATTTAAAATAAAAGAAGAAAATAATAAAAATATAGTAATATTGAAAATAACAAAAGATGTTGAAGAACTAATAGAATACAGAAAAATAAATTTCGATTTAATATACTGGAGTTACTCTGGACTAAAAGTGCCAAATTCTTCTATAATAAAAGAAAATGACCTAAATTATGTTATTAGAGTAAGAGCAGGGTATAAAGATAAGATATTAGTTAAGGTAAGTAAAAGTAATGAAAATTATAGCATTATAGAAGACTATACAACAGAAGAATTAAAGGAAATGGGATGGTCTTCATCTGATATTGTAAATAACAAAAGCATAGGAATATATGATGAAGTAATGGTAAATCCAAAAGAGTAAATATTACAAAAATATTACAATAAGATTAAAAAAAAATTACAATGCATAAAAGTGTTGACAAAAAATAAAAAAAGTAGGATACTATGTGCATATATAAAAGATAAATTTTAGGAGGTTGTTCAAATGGCAGGAGCTATAATGAATAAATTATGGGAAACATTAGGAATGGGAACTGAAAGAGAAGAAGACGAAGATTACGAAAACGAAATGGATTACGATTATGATGAATATGAAGAAGACGAAGAAAATGAAGGAAAAGGAATCTTTGGAAATCTAGGTAGAAAAAATAAAGTAGTTGCAATGCCACAAGCACAAGCAATAAAAATGGTTATATCACAACCAACAACATTTGAACAATCAGAAGAAATATGTGAATCATTAAAACAAAAAAAATCTGTAATTGTAAACTTAGAATACGTTAATAAAGACGTAGCTAGAAGAATTGTAGATTTTATAAGTGGTGGAGTATTTGCATTGAATGGACACATCCAAAAAGTATCTAATTCAATATTCCTAGTAGCACCAATGAACTATGAAATAACAAATGAAATGGCTAGAGAAGAAATAAAAAATAAATTATCAGTATCATGGCTAAGAAACAATGGATAATAAATAGTATAAAAAGTAATAACATTTAAGGAGGAAATATAATGCTAACACCATTAGATATAGAAAATAAGAAATTCTCTAAACAAATGATGAATGGATACAGTATAGACGAAGTAGACGATTTCCTAGACGAATTGACTGTAGATTATGAAAAAATGTATAAAGAATTACAAGAAACAAAATCTAAAGTTGAGGAATTAAATAAAAACTTAGAACATTATAAAAATATAGAAGAAACATTACAAAGCACATTAATAATGGCACAATCTACAGCAGAAGAAGTAAAAAAAGTTGCAAGACAACAAGCAGATCAAATAATAGCAGATGCCAAAGGAAATGCACAAAAAAGCGTTGATGATTTAGAATTAGAAATAATATCAAAGAAAAAGCAAGTAGAAGATACAAAAAAACAATTTGATATATATAAAGCTAAAATGGAAGCATTATTAATATCTCAATTAGAATTATTAAAAGATGTAAATGAAGATTAAAAGAATGCAAGAAATTGCATTCTTTTTTAAATATAGTGAATAATGTATTTCTAATAAAAATTAAAAAAATATTGCAATAAAAGACTATTTAATATATAATTCAAATGGAAAATAAAAAAACAAAAGAAGGAGAAGATACAAAATGAACAAAAACTTTGAAACCGTTGCAAATGTAAGAGAGAGTTATACTTTAAAGACGCCGATCATTCATGTACTAAAATCTAATTTTGGTATAACTTTGATTGCATTGGTAATAACAATAATCGTATTATTAATCCTATCAGGCGTAACCTTGAATATGGTAATAGGAGAAAATGGTTTATTTGGAAAAGCTAATATTGCAAAGGAAGAAACTAATAAAAGTACTGCAACAGAAAAACTAAAATTGAAAATACTAGAATACAAAGCAGAAGTATCAGATAAAAAAGAAAAAGAAACACTAAAAGGATTTAAAGATTTTTGCGGTCAAGATTCAGAAATTGAATATATTAATTTGTATATAGAAGAAAATGGAAATCTAATAGAAACAAATGAACAAATACCAACAAAAGCCAAGATAAAATTGAAAGATTATAGTTATGAATTTATAATTGACGAAAAACTAAATATAATAAGTATTGATGGAAAAACAAATAATGATAAAGGTGCAAATGAAGGAGAACTCAATTTAAACGATAATGTTAAAAAATTATTTAATTCAGCAAATTATAATTTTAATTTAGAAGAACTTTTACAAAATGAAGATATTATGAAAGATTTATTGCAAAGTGAAGAAGTTACAAATTATATATTGAATAGTGAACCAATATATAATTTAGCCTTAAAAAATCCGACGATATCTGGAATACTTTCTTCAAATTCAAAAATGCTTGAAAAAATGAAATTAAATAATAAGTGGGAAGAAGCTATAACACAAAATTTAAATACAAATATAACAAATGTTGAGGCATCTTACACATATAGTAACTATTTGCCACAATATGCATTTGATGGAAAATGGGATAACAATAATTTAGTATGGAGCACATATTCATCCAAACAAGGAGGGATTGGTGAATATGTTGTATGTGAATTCTCAGAAAAAGTTGCTATTTCTCAAGTAATGGTTAAATCAGGAACAATAAATTCAGAATATGTAAAAGGATTTACAATTTATGGTTCAAATGATGATGAAAGTTATACAAAAATATATACAGGTGAACATGCAAACAATAATGAATTTGACACATATGATATATATTCTAACCAGTATTATAAATATTTAAAGTTTGAAATTAATTCTAAATATAATAGTAATGTTTCTATTCATGAAATTTCATATATAGGTAGAATTTATTCTGGTAGAGATGAAAATAACAATATAGGAGATAATTATAATGTTGTAAATGAATTATTAGAAAAAGGAAAAATTAATATTTCTTTAGAAAAAGTTTTATATGATAAACAAATCATGGATAAAATATTAAATAACGAAAATGGAAGAAATTATATCATTGGAAATGATGAAATATTTGAAATAGAAAAAGAAAAAGGAATAGATTTGCTCCTTGATAATAAAGAAATGGAACAATTAATAAAGAGTAATGAAAAATGGAAAAAAATAGTAGTAGAAGATTTAATACAGTATATAACAAATATTGAAGCATCTTATATATGGAGTAATTATGATGTTAAGTATGCATTTGATGGAAAATGGGATGACAATAATTTGATATGGAGCACATATAATTCTAGCCAAGGTGGAATAGGAGAAAATGTGATTTGTGAATTTAGTAAACCAATAACATTAAGAAATTTAAAAATTAAACCAGGAACAATAAATTCAGAATATGTAAAAGGTTTTACAATTTATGGATCGAATGATAAACAAAACTTTATAAAAATATATACAGGAGAACATGCAAATAATAATGAATTCGAAGAATATTCAATAAAAGATATGAACTCATATAAATATTTAAAACTTGAAATAAATTCGAAACACCATGATAATGTTTCATTCCAAGAAATTATATATGAAGGATATTAATAGATAAAACCGCAAATATTTGCGGTTTTTGTCTGTCAATAATTTTTAAAAATGTCATAAAAAAATATTGAAATTATTTTTTAATTAT
>OJMO01002539.1_pt1 | contig 9831 bp, 8 predicted proteins | sample 1597241 | NCBI WGS metagenome assembly OJMO01 (sample SAMEA2452129, study PRJEB22498) | human gut metagenome | biome: human feces; feature: human gut; material: feces | place: Australia | collected 2012 | reverse complement strand
CCGTAAGTCACCAGTTCGTAAGGATAGAGGGCGATATCAAATGAAAGGTTGTTGTCTATCATTACTTGAAACGCTTTTCCTTCGATACAGTTTCCTTTATATTCGTCAATGGGCTTTGCTTTCAAGTCACCTTCGGGCCGGAAGCGGTAACCGTAGATTTTACCCCGGGTGAGCAGTTCATCCATCAATTCGGGAGCAAGTTGCTCATGCAGTTCCACCGGAATGTATCGCAATGCATTCCTCAATGCCGTTTCCGTTTGGGCGGGTGTCAAGCGGTAGCCCCGGTCGGGAGCACGGCGGATGCCTTCCGTGAATGTAGGATAGGCAGGTAAATCAGTAGATAGAGTGATAGTCATAGTATGTAAGTGTTTTGTCACAAAGATAGCAAAACGATTGGAATACTATGGGTTTGGAGATATGTTTAGTGACATAAAGTTGTTTTTTATCTATAGACTTGATGTAAAGGTAAACGCACACGGATATAAAAAGCTTGCCATAATGACAAAGTAGGTTTCCTGTTCTTGTGTATAGTAAATAAAGGGGGCGGTAGAAATTTAGTGGAAGCTGGTTCTTATTTTCCCGTTCATATCTTTCTTTGGATTTTTTTAAGTAAGAACCTACCGGCGGAATAAATGAATGTCTATCATATCACAGCCTATTGTATAAGTTTTTTCTTTCTCCAGATTAAGCCTTTTTATACGGATGTATTCTATCTCCCAAGCCTTGGGAGATAACTCCAAAGGCTTGCGGAGATAAAACAAGCAGGAAGAAAAGCCTTAGCCATATAGTAGAAAACGATTGGTGATACGGAAAAAAGGCTTTATATCCGTGATGAAGTCTTAGGGTATCAGCAGCGAACTGTCTCCGTAGCTCAGAAACCTGAAATCATGGCCCAGTGCATAATCATAAATCCTTCGCCAGTTTCCTTTCACAAAGGCGGAAACCAATAGCAGCAATGTACTTTGCGGCTGATGGAAATTGGTAACCATCTTCTTGACTATTTTGTATGTATATCCCGGAGCGATGATAATCTGAGTACTGCTATGCAACGCTTCCATTTCGTGTCGGTTCAGATAATCCAGAATCTGTTGCAGTGCTTCCACCGGAGTCAGGTCATTCTTATCTTCGTAGGGCATCCATTGCTGTACATGCAACTCGTCCTGAGTGGCATCGGGATTGTGGCTGATAAGGACGCCGATATAATAAAGACTTTCCAGGGTACGTACTGAAGTGGTTCCTACCGCAACGGCTTCTCCATGATGGGCAATTAATTTTTCAATGGTATGCTTGCTTACAGAAATGTATTCCGTATGCATCTCATGTCCTTCTATCTCTTCACTTTTCACGGGCTTGAAAGTTCCTGCACCTACGTGTAAAGTCAGTTCCTCCCGGTCAATTCCCCGTTCGTCCAGCGCTGCCAGTACTCTTTCCGTAAAATGAAGTCCTGCGGTGGGAGCAGCGACAGAACCTTTTATTTTGGAGTAAACCGTCTGATAAGTTTCCTTGTCGCTTTCTTGTGTCTCACGGTTCAGATAGGGAGGGATGGGCAGTTCACCTGCCACTTCCAGCAGGTCGGCAAAGGTAATTGTGTCATCATCCCATGAGAAATCAATCCAATGGCTGGTTCCCTTGCACTCTCCACGGGTGGCGGACAGGACTATTTGTTTGCCTTTTACATTTACTATGCGGCTCAACGTACCTTCTTTCCATTTTTTCAGATTACCTATCATGCATAACCAGCTGCATTGGCGTGTTTGCTGGAAGTTTAACACATAGTCATTGGGCTGGACAGGTTCCAGGCAGAATACTTCTATTAATGCTCCGGTTTCTTTACGGAAATGCAGACGGGCTTGAATCACTTTGGTATTATTGAATATCATCAGTTCTCCGGATTCCAGATAGTGTGGCAAAGACGTAAAGATGTCTTCGCTCACTTCGCCGTGGCGGTAAACTAGCAGTTTGGACTGGTCGCGCGTGGCAAGGGGGAATTTGGCGATCCGTTCATCGGGTAGCGGGTAGTTGAACTCACTTATTTTGATATGTTTGGTATCTTCCATCTGAATCTATTTCTTTTTCTGCGCAAAAGTACCGATATTTGCGCTAACTAAAAAAGAAAAGAGTATGAAAATAGGAGATAAAGTCCGTTTCCTTAGTGAGGTAGGGGGCGGTGTTGTGACCGGATTTCAAGGAAAAGATATGGTTTTGGTAGAAGATGCCGATGGCTTCGATATTCCGATGCCCATAAAGGAGTGTGTGGTGATTGACACGGATGATTATAATATGAAGCGTAAACCTGTTGCTCCGGCTCCTAAACAGGAGGTTGCCGGTGCAAAGGCAAAAGGAGCGTCAGTCAAGGTGCGTCCGGATGAAGAGGAGGATGAACGTCCTGTCACTTATCGCCCGGCTGAGCGAAAGGGAGGGGATATTCTGAATGTGATGCTGGCTTTTGTGCCACAGGATCTCAAAGCTATTTCTGCAACGGCATTTGATGCATATCTTATCAACGACAGCAATTTCACCTTATACTTTACTTATCTTACAGCCGAAGGTAGTAACTGGCGGGTGCGCAGCCATGGCATGGTGGAACCGAATACGAAGTTTTATATCGAGGAGTTCGAGAAAAGCGTTTTGAATGAATTGGAACGGGTGGCCGTGCAGCTTATCGCTTTTAAGGATAACAAGAGTTTTCTGTTCAAGCCTGCCGTGTCTGTGGAATTGCGCATAGATACAGTGAAGTTTTATAAATTGCATACTTTCCGTGAGAGTATTTTCTTTGAGGAGCCGTCACTTATTTACGATATAGTGAAAAATGATGTTCCGGTAAAACAGGTGTTTGTTTCGGCAGATGATATAAAAGATGCATTATTGCAAAAAAAAGTGCCGGAACCGCAGGTAGCGAAGCAGCCCCAGCAGAAAAAGGTGAAGAACGATATCATGGAGGTTGATCTCCATGCTCATGAGTTACTGGATACGACTGCCGGTATGAGCAACAGCGAGATATTGAATTATCAATTGGACGTTTTTCGTAAGACTTTGGAAGAATGCAAGAACAAGAAGGGACAGAAGATTGTCTTTATTCATGGTAAGGGGGATGGTGTGTTACGCAAAGCTATCCTGCAGGAGTTAAAATATAAATATAAAAACTATGAAAGTCAGGATGCTTCGTTCCGTGAATATGGTTTCGGGGCTACCATGGTGATTATTCATTAAGACTTTCTTATTCATATAAATTGTGATATGGCAACATTAAAAGAATTTTTGAAAGCGGATCGTTTTGCTACTTGTGCGGGAGTGGAACTTCTTGAGATAAAGCCGGGGTATGCCCGTGCGTGTATGGAGGTGACCGACCGGCATCTGAATGGTGGAGGAGTATGTCAAGGCGGCGCCTTGTTTACATTGGCCGATCTGGCTTTTGCAGCTGTAGCGAACAGCCGTAAGAAACTTACACTTTCTGTGAATGCCAATATTACTTTTCTCCGTCCTGCTAAGTTGGGTTACGTGTATGCTGAGGCTGTTGAAGTATTTAATCATCATCGTATTCCTTTTGTTGAAGTAAAGATAACAGACGGACAGGGGGAGCTGATAGCTGTATTTACTTCATCGGGGTATCGTAAAGAGTCTGATTTGCCGGTAGATGCGTTAGAATAATTTATAATAGATAAAAGCCTGTTGTTGAAAGAAGGCAACAGGCTTTTAAAATGATGGTTATCAGTGAAGACAAGGGGGCTTATCCTTCTTTGACTTTAGCCTTTCCTATTCTTCCCGGTTCTACGAATAAATATTTGTAGCCTGCGCGTATGCTTGCCAGATGCAGTTTTTCCAAACGCGCACGGCGGACAAGCAAAGCTGTCATTTCATGAATACGTCCGTTAGCATAACCTATCATTTCGTTCTCGGTCGTATCTTCAGAACCGTAAGTGCCTGCTCCTTGGACGATCATAAAAGGTGATTCGGTGCCTGCTTTATCCATCCCGACAGCAATAGCCACATAAATCCACATAGGACCATGAGCAACTACTTTACGTGCTGTGGCTGTGCGGCTTTCGCCTTTTGTCAGTGTCTTGTGGCAACAGCCTTCTATGGATTTGATTTTCTTTCCCAAATCATATACGGTTACTTTGTCATCGGCAGCATCCAAAGGTTGCTCGAACAAAATTGTGTCTTTTTTGTCCGGATAGCTGATGTGATAACATTCATATTCCGGTTGCATTCCTCTAGGTTCGTCATCGCCCACGGAACCTGCTACAAGTTTAACTTCAAGAAATGAGCCGTTCAGGGCGGTTTCATATACCGCATCCGTCAAAGCGGCGTTACTGGTTAATTCTAATTCTTTCATAAGTCAAGGTTTTTAATAAGTTTCTCTCATAACAGTAGGTGGAAAGAAAAGTTCGAAATAGTGTGATAAGGAACAAAAACGGGTGTTAATAGATGAAATAAGGAGATTGGTCGATAACTCTTGTTCCAATGATGATAAAGCTTTAATTTTACTTTTGGAAAAAGAAAAAGTTTGAGAATCAAGATCGGGTAGTAGAAAGGTAGACGGATTATTAGTTTGTCTGGATAGAGGGATTGATATAGTTGTAGGAAGGATATGAAGAGGCAGTTTATAAATACGTTAATAATAAGTTTGTTAGTAAATAAGGTCGGCTGAGGCTTTGTTTATAAGGAAAACGCTCGTTGTGAAACGGGCGTTTTTGATTTTGCATCAGTATGTGTCTAAAAGTAAATCTTATACTATAAACGACGTTCTACTCCGTGAAGAATAGAACGTCGTTTTATAGAATGGAATGAAGTTTACAAACGATAGTCAGCTAAATCATCTGCTTTGAATTTACGGATGAAATTGAAATGCTTTTCTATTTCAGCTTCTGCATAGTTTACATATACATGGGCTGACTTGGCGAACAATTCAGGTGCTTTTGTCGCATCTTGGATAAGAAGATGTGACATGATACATACGGCAGCCATTTCATAAAGACGGCGTGCAACGAAATCAAGTAACTCTTGATTCTGGGCCTCTTTTACCGCATTGGTGCATGCGTCAAATTTGTTGGCCATTTCTTTCACGCGGTCCATCAGCGGTTGCATATCTTCACTGCAAGGAATAGCTTCATAATTACGCAAGGTTGCGATATAAGAACCGTTGGTTACATAACGGATAGCGGCTACAGTCTGCAACTGGGTCGTTCCTTCGTAAATGCTGGTGATGCGTGCATCGCGATAGATACGCTGGCAAGCATATTCCATCATGAAACCTGAACCACCGTGAATCTGGATACAATCGTATGCATTCTGGTTGGCATATTCAGAGTTCATACCCTTGGAAAGCGGAGTAAAACTGTCTGCTAGCTTGGCGTAGACTTTTTGTTCCTGACGTTCTTCAGGAGTCAGTTTGCGTTCGCGGGCAATATCATCCAATGCTTTGTAAATATCCACATAGCGTGAAGTCTGGTAAAGCAATGCACGGCCTGCATCCAGTTTGGCTTTCATGATAGACAGCATGTCATATACTGCCGGGAAATCGATGATGGCTTTTCCGAACTGCTTACGTTCTTTGGCGTATGCCAATCCTTCGTTGTAAGCAGCTTGTGACAAACCTACTGACTGGGCAGCGATACCCAGACGCGCACCATTCATCAATGCCATAACGTATTTTATCAAACCGAGCTTACGGTCACCGCAAAGTTCGGCTTTCGCGTTCTTGTAAACCAGTTCGCAGGTAGGAGAGCCGTGGATACCTAATTTATTTTCGATGCGGCGTACATCTACACCTCCTTCGTTTTTGTCATAGATGAACATAGACAAACCACGTCCGTCTTTGGTTCCTTCTTCGCTACGTGCCAATACCAGGTGAAGATTAGCGTCACCGTTAGTGATGAAACGTTTCACACCGTTCAGACGCCAGCAGTTGTTGGCTTCATCGAAAGTAGCTTTCAGCATTACTGACTGAAGGTCGGAACCGGCATCGGGTTCGGTCAAGTCCATAGACATGGTTTCACCCGCACAAATACGGGGAATGAAACGGCTGTGCTGGTCTTCGTTACCGAATTCATACAGCGTTTCGATACAGTCTTGCAAAGACCAGATGTTTCCGAAACCTGCATCGGCGGCGGCAACAATTTCCGCGCACATGGTGTAGGGGGTGATGGGGAAGTTCAAGCCACCGAAACGACGGGGCATGGTCATGCCGTTCAGTCCGGCTTTGACCATCGCATCCAGGTTTTGTTTGGTTCCTGAAGCATATTCCACACGTCCGTTTCCGCAGTGAGGACCTTCTTCGTCCACTCCTTCGGCATTGGGAGCGATGGTTTCACCTGTAATCTCACCTGTGATTTCCAGAATTTTATCGTAAGAGTCCATGGCATCGGCATAATCTTGCGGTGCATAGTCGAACTCGTCTTTATCTCTATAGTCGCGCTCTTTCAGTTGGCAGATGCGCTCCATCATCGGATTGTTCAAGTGATACTTGAGTTCCGGTATATCGGTATAAAAGTTTGCCATAATTTTTAGTAGTTAGAGTGGTTAATAGTAGCTAAGGGTAGTTAAGTAGTGGGTGGCGATACATTTTTCAACAAGGCTATGCAGTAGGCGTTTAGCAGGCGGCTGATTTCGGCCGCTTGTATGCCTAATTGTTCTTTGTCTTGCAATGTGATGTATCCTAAATCTTTCGACAGGATAATGAAATTGCGTGTTTCTTCCAACGAACCTTGTGAAATGTTATAGAAACGCAGTTTGTCCTTTGAGCTGATTTTAGCATATCCTTCCGCTATATTTGCAGTGATAGAGGCTGCTGCACGGCGCATCTGGTTAACCAAGCAGAATAATTCCTCTTTGGGATATTGCTTGGTTATTTTGTAAATGGCCAATACATACGAATGTGCCTTTTGCCAAACAATCAGTTGTTCAAAGGATTGACTTTTCATTTTTTTCTACTTTGACTACTTATGACTACTACTGACTACTTTGAATTCTTTTTATAATACTTAATCAATTTCGGAACGACTTCTTCCACAGTGCCGTTAATCACATAATCGGCAATGGTGTTGATCGGAGCGTTCGGGTCACTGTTTACAGAGATGATGATACCTGCATCCTGCATACCTGCGATGTGCTGGATTTGTCCGGAGATACCGCAAGCAATATACAGTTTGGGACGGACGGTTACACCCGTCTGGCCAATCTGGCGGTCATGGTCTGCATAACCTGCATCGACAGCTGCACGGCTGGCACCTACTTCGGCGTGAAGTTCTTTAGCGAGGTCGAACAATAGGTTGAAGTTTTCTTTCGAACCTACACCGTAACCACCGGCTATGATGATCGGAGAACCTTTCAGGTTGTTCTTTGCCTTTTCTACATGGCGTTCGATGACTTTCACTACATAGTCCGTGTCGGCTACATACTTTTTCACGTCGTGACGGATTACTTCTCCCTGATAAGTCGGAGAGAGGATTTCTTTCTTCATCACACCTTCGCGAACGGTTGCCATCTGCGGGCGGTGTTCCGGGTTCACAATCGTAGCAACGATGTTACCACCGAATGCCGGACGGATTTGATATAACAGGTTCTTATAAGTCTTACCTTCTTTTTTGTCTTCGTGGTCACCGATTTCAAGTGAAGTACAGTCGGCAGTCAATCCGCTGGTCAGAGCGGAAGAAACGCGCGGACCGAGGTCACGACCGATAACGGTAGCACCCATCAAACAGATTTGCGGTTGCTCTTCTTTGAAGAGGTTCACCAGGATAGCTGTGTGAGGAAGTGATGTATAAGGGTAAAGTCCTTCACCGTCGAAAACGTGAAGTTTATTTACTCCGTAAGGAAGGATTTGTTTTTCAATATCTTTGAGGCCGCTTCCGGCAACTACAGCTTCGAGCTGACAGTTCAACTGGTTGGCTAACGAACGACCTTTGGTCAGAAGTTCAAGGCTAACGTCTGCTACGTTACCTTCTTCTATTTCGCAATATACAAATAAGTTATTCATGATTATCCGATGGTATGGTTAGCTAACAGTTCAACAATCAGGTCTTCCACGTCACGGTCGCTGCCGCTGATGGTTTTGCTCTCTTTAGCCTGGAACACGATGTTCTGGATGGCTTTCACTTTTGTCGGCGAACCGGACAGACCGCATTGTGCAAGGTCACCGTTTACGTCGGCTACACTCCATTCTACCAGATTCAAATAATCACGCTTGTCATACAAATCGGTATAATCAAGGTTACCTTGTTGTTTTTCGGTAACTGTTTTGGCGTGTTTGTATTTCTGAACCAGTTTCGCATTGCGCGGACGGCAAGGAGCGGCAGAACCGTTTACGGTAATCACGATAGGCAGCGGACCTTCCACTGTTTCGACACCGCCGTCGATATGCCGTTTCACTGTGATGTTGCGATTCTTTTCGTCTACGTTCAGGATTTCTTCGGCATATGTGACCTGTGTCAATCCCAACTTTTCAGCAACTTGAGGACCTACTTGTGCCGTATCGCCGTCGATGGCTTGACGACCACCCAAAATCACATCGGGCATGCCCAATTTCTGAATTGTAGCAGCCAGCGCATAACTGGTGGCCAGGGTGTCGGCACCTGCAAAAGCACGGTCGGTCAACAAATAGCCACCGTCGGCTCCACGGTATAAACTCTCGCGAATCACTTCGGCTGCACGGGGAGGCCCCATGGTGATGACAGTCACGGTAGAACCCGGATTCGCATCTTTCAGCCTCAAAGCCTGTTCCAACGCATTCAAGTCTTCAGGATTGAAGATAGCCGGCAAAGCAGAACGGTTTACCGTGCCTTCCGGTGTCATGGCATCCGGCCCGACATTGCGTGTGTCGGGAACTTGCTTGGCAAGTACAATGATGTTTAAACTCATAGTTCTTTACTTATTTTTGTCGTACAGATTAAGATTTGTTTCCTTTTCATGGCAAAACATATCTCGCAAATGTACTTATTTTATGGCAAGTGCCCAAAGAAAAAAAGCATAAAAAGGCATTCAGACCGTAATTTGCAAGATGATTCACTCTCGGAACAAAAGTTTTTCCCTATCGAAAGAACAGGATTCCAGTTCAAAACATTATCTTTGCCACACCAATCGAAACACTGACTGACATGAAAAAGACCTGTATGCTTTCCGCCATTTTAATAGGATGCGGATTATGTTCCACCGCCCAAAACTCCAAGAACTTCCGCCCGATGGAGGACGTGAACCACGTCACGGACCTCACGCTCGACAGTCTGGAAAAGGCCAATACGGCACGCCCTGTGCCCGGTTCGTCGCGGAAGGGCAACCACCCCGTGCTCTTCCTCGTGGGAAACTCCACGATGCGTACCGGCACGAAAGGCAACGGCGACAACGGCCAATGGGGTTGGGGATATTATGCCCACGAGTTTTTCGACGCAAACAGGCTGACCGTGGAAAACCACGCCTTGGGCGGCACGAGCAGCCGCACGTTCTACCGTAAACTATGGCCGGACGTGAAGAAAGGCATCCGCAAGGGAGACTACGTCATCATCGAACTGGGGCACAACGACAATGGTCCGTTCGACAGCGGACGGGCACGGGCATCCATACGCGGCATCAGCCCCACGGACTCGCTTTGTGTGACCATCAAGGAGACGGGCGAGAAAGAAACCGTCTACAGCTACGGCGAATACTTGCGCCGCTTCGTCCGTGAATGCAAAGCCTTGGGCGCACACCCCATCCTGCTCTCGCTCACGCCCCGCAACGCATGGGACACGAAACGCCCCGGGCACATCGTACGCGTGGACGAGACCTTCGGACTTTGGGCGCGGCAAGTGGCCGAAGAGCAAGGCATACCCTTCGTAGACCTGAACGAAATATCGG
>OJMO01002534.1_pt1 | contig 9839 bp, 7 predicted proteins | sample 1597241 | NCBI WGS metagenome assembly OJMO01 (sample SAMEA2452129, study PRJEB22498) | human gut metagenome | biome: human feces; feature: human gut; material: feces | place: Australia | collected 2012 | reverse complement strand
AGAATCATGTCCTTGCCACGATAGAGAGCTTCCTCGCCGAGACTCTTGCCATAGAGTGCGGCAAGGTCTGGATTCCATGTGGCGGCAAGGCATGTCAGCGCAGGAAACGCCACGCATGAGTCGTTGGTCTGTCTTGCCTGTTCCCATTCGTCCCACAGTACGTCAGGGCGTACACCGTGAGGACCGTCGTCTGTCCAGAAGTCGGGAAACCCCAAACGCGGTATTCCGGCAGACGAGAATTTGCTCTGCGCATGTATGACGCGTATCTTTTCCTGAAGAGTCATGCGTGAGAGAGCATCGTCAATGCGCCGCTCTATAGGCTGTGTCTCGTCAAGATAAACGGGAGTGTGCTGAGCAATGGCTGTCATAGCACACACTGCAATCAAGCAAGATGTTATGATATGTCTCATGATAATGTGTAAGTCCTTAATTCTGCAACACTATTATAAATTAAATTTTTAAACGCCTGAGTAACAAAAAGTTCTTAGACTAGCCAAGCGGCCCAGGATTTTGCCATGTCGAAGAATTAATTTGTCTTAGTGTTGCGAAAAGAAAACAAGAAAATCCAACGATAGACATAGCAAAAATACAAATTAAATCTGAGAAGCACATTCCTTTTGGAGGAATATTTTCGGGACATGGAGCAATTTGACTCCACACCTACTCATCAGCAGTGCCATTCTATCAAAAGAATGGTTTCAAATTCCTTGGTGAGTCAGAAAAAAGTCTATACTAAAAATACAAGAAAAACAATAATAGACAGGATACTATTGCGATGTATTTTTTCGTTGAAATCAATAGTATAGAGGTGTCAGTATCTGCACAAACAGCAGACTGAACACTACAATAAACCCAAATCGGTCGTACATTTGGGATAAAAAAGGCTTGGAAACGTATGTCATAAACGATTCCAAGTCTTTTTTTATTGAATCACTCGCAACGATTTTATTCGGGCTGCTCTCAATCACGACCCCTAATAATGTGCCACCGCGGATGAGTCAAAAAAAGAGAGCATCACTTTCGTGATACTCTCTTTTGCGTGGTGCCACCAGGAATTGTAATTTATTTCCAAGTGGCTGAATATCATTACTTTCTAAAAGCGACTCAACTGTAATCTCCTCCGATTGCTCCACCAATGACTTGCTGCGTTCTGCGCAAGGTTGCGTGAAGGTTTCCAAAGGCAAAGGTAGTGAATTTGTTTGATAAATTGCCATGCTTTCAGGTTTTTATTTGTAGTTCAAAATCTATTGAGATGGCGCATAAGGCAACAGGTATTACGTTCTTTTTATCTACTTTTCTGAGACTTGACGCCGTATTTTCAGATAATATCGCTAAATTTGCATAGTAAATCAAAGTATTGTAATTAATAGGCAAAATCAAGACGTATGGAATCGCAAAAAATAAATAGGTTGAAAGTTGTGTTAGTTGAGAATGGTAAAACTGGAAAATGGTTGGCTGAACAGGTAGGAAAGAACGAAGCAACCGTTTCACGATGGTGTTCCAACAAGATGCAACCTTCTCTTGATATGCTTGTGAAGATTGCAGAGTTACTGGATGTTGACCCTCGCCAACTTATTAATGGTAGTGATAATGATTGATTATGGCAAACTTTGTCGTTAAGTTTGAATCGAGAAATGGAAAAATATTAGAACTGTTGGCTGTATTTCATTCTATTATCGCAAACAATTAACCCCAATTACATTAAAATGATAACTAAAGACAATATAAAAAAATTACTTTCCGCTCTGGGCTTTGAGCAGGATGGCGATATATTTACAAAGTCGTATGAAGGTGTTGCTCCTACATTAAAAGTCGATGTGAGGGATGGGCATTTTTATTACAAAGAGTTTGGTATAACTGTGGGTCGTGAAACAACGAGTAATTTTTCTGAGCCAGAGAATTTTGTTGTATTTGAGTGCATCGACCGTCTGCTTTCGATGGGATACAAGCCTGAACATATTGAACTTGAACCAGCATGGAAGCTCGGACACACGCAGAAAGGTGGCTATGCTGATATCTGGGTGCGGACGTACAACGGACTGTCAGGCGAAATGGTGGCGGATAAAGAGTCTTTATTAATCATTGAATGTAAGAAACCTGATGAATTTGATGGTGCTTGGCGAGATACTCTTGAGGATGGCGCGCAGTTGTTCAGTTACTTTCAGCAGGAACAAGCAACAAGGTTCCTTTGTCTTTACACATCGGATTTTGACGGGGAGAAGACAAAGCCTATATATTATTTGATAAACGTACAGGATAACGAAGAATTGTTGAAAAACAACTCGGAATTTCCTACTTATAGGGATGCGAAGAACAATAAGCAATTGTTCCGAGTATGGCATAATACATACCAGTGTGATGCTGCCACGCGAGGCTTGTTTGAATCAGATATTCAGCCTTATCATATAGGGAAAAACAAATTCTCCGTTAAAGATCTTGCTTCGATAAACAACGATGAGATAAAAAAGAAATATAACGAATTTGCTACAATTCTTCGCCGACACAATGTCGGAGCAAAAGAGAATGCCTTCGATAAACTTGTCAATCTGTTCCTTGCAAAAGTGGTTGATGAGACAAACAATCCCAACGACCTGCATTTCTATTGGAAAGGAGCTGCATACGATGATGATTTTTCTTTGCAAGACCGTTTGCAAAGACTTTATCGTGACGGAATGGAGAAATTTTTGAACGAAACAGTCACTTACATCGAAAACGAACAAATAGAAAAGGCTTTCCGTTGGTATAAGAAAGACCCGGATGCGACAATGAAGACTGTGATGGAATATTTCCGTGCACTTAAGTTCTATTCTGATAACGACTTCTCTTTCATCAGTGTCCACAATGAACGTCTTTTTAAGGAAAACGCAAAGATTCTGCGCGCAGTGCTGATGATGCTCCAAAACATCAAACTAAAATCCACAGCAAAGAAAGGGCGAGATACAGAGACAAATCAATTCCTAGGAGACCTTTTTGAAGGCTTCCTAACAAAAGGTGTGAAGCAAAGTGAAGGTCAATACTTTACTCCAATGCCTATTGTCCGTTTCATCGTTTCTTCTCTTCCTTTGGAACAGATTGTAAGCCAAAGTGAGAGAATACCATCATGCATTGATTATGCTTGTGGGGCTGGACATTTTCTTACAGAGTATGCTGTGCGGATAAAAGAATTCGTTGAAAAATATCGTCCAGATATTAACATACATGAGTATTATAAGCACATTGTTGGTATAGAAAAAGAATACCGTTTGTCTAAAGTTTCAAAGGTTTCTGCATTTATGTACGGGCACGATGAAACAAACATTATTTATGCTGATGCTCTGCAACCACATACAGCCCTGCAACCGAATAGTTATGACGTGCTCATAGCCAATCCCCCGTATGCTGTGACAGGTTTTCTCGAAACACTTAGTGATAGTGACCGCGCAGCGTTCTCTCTCTTTGATAATAATATTAACACTGCGAAGAACAATGCTATAGAAACTTTTTTTATGGAACGTTCGGCACAACTCATACGTGTTGGTGGAGTTGCAGGCATAGTGTTGCCTGTTTCTGTGCTCAACAAAGGCGGAATTTATGCTCGTGCGAGAGAAATCATCTTGGAAAACTTTGATATAGTTTCCCTTGCGGAGTTCGGCAGCGGAACATTTGGAAAAACAGGAACGAATACTGTTGTTTTATTCTTACATCGAAAAGAAACCAACACTCCAGCAGCCGAACATTATCGTAACCGCGTCAAAACTTGGTTTGCAACAAGTGACAATGTAGAAGACATTTATCAAGACGGGCACATGCTACAAGCTTATTGTGACCATTGCGGATATAGACTTGAAGATTACCGTACATTCCTTAAAGATGGGATTATTAACGAAACTCTGGCGGAAACAGAAGTGTTCAGAGCCTATAGTGAATCTTTTGACAGCACCGACCGCAATGCAATGAAGGGAGTTTGTGATGCTGCGAAAGACATTCGCAATCGTTTCCGTGCAAGAAGTAAAACGCAAGCTTTCCGTAAGCAGACTGATACCCAGAAGAATGCTGAGAAGAAAAAGGCGTTACACAATTTTATTGTTTCCATAGAACAAGAAAAAGTCTATATTTTCTTGTTGGCATTTACGGTTAATACTCCAGTTCTTATAGTAAAGTCTCCAACAACGACGGCTACAATAAAGAAATTCCTTGGTTACGAATGGAGCGACAGCAAAGGCAACGAGGGAATAGAATATTTGCACTTGACGAAGTCTAAATCAGAAAATGATGATGAAAGTGACGACGATGATACAGTTCAGCAGATTCGTGGTATAAATGGAATACGCACACCATTGTTCAATCCAGATGATTTATACGACCCGATGAAAATCAATACATTGATTCGTCAGAACTTCTTAGGTGAAGATGTTGTTGTTCCAGAGAATTTGTCCGAATACGTTTCACAAGCAAGACTTGTGGATATGATAGATTTTAAACGTACTGCGTTTGATAAGGCGATAAAGACAAGTGTAGCTCTTCAAATCAATATTGAAAGTAAATATGAAACAATACCTTTAAGAAAGTTTGTTATAGAAATCAATCCTTCAAGAGATGAATTTCGCGATATTGACGGCAAAACATTAGCTTCTTTTGTAGAAATGTCTTCGTTAGGATTAGGAACAATAGATAATAAAGTTGACCGTCCTTTATCTGAAATATCATCAGGTGGCTATACGAATTTTAGAGAAAATGATGTGCTGGTTGCTAAAATTACTCCATGTATGGAGAATGGGAAATGTGCTTTGGCAGAAAACCTAACTAATCAAATCGGTTTTGGAAGTACAGAGTTTCATGTTATTCGTGCAGCAAATTAAGGAAAAAGCAAAATATGTTTTGGAATTTATTAATCGTGAATATGTCCGTAAAGTGGCGGCATCAAATATGACAGGGGCAAGTGGACATCGACGAGTTCCGCAATATTTTTATGAGCAAATGCCCATTCCTGATGCACCAAATAGAGTGATTGAAAAAATCGTAAATGATTGTGATGCGGTTAATAAAGAAGTGGAAGAAGCAAAAGTACAAATTGCCCAACTTGAATCAGAAATAGACAAGGCATTCTTCCATGCCGCAAAAAATGCGATAAAAGCATTGAGACTTAGCGATTCTCGTATTTTTAATCTGTCAATTGGCAGGCGTGTTGTTTCAAATGAGATTGTGCAAGACGGACAATACAAGGTTGTAAGTGCTAACGTGCATGACGAGTTTGGACGAATCAATCATTCCGTATTAGATGATTTTTCTGTTCCTTCTGTTCTTTGGGGTATTGATGGTGATTGGATGGTAAATTACATCGAAAAAGACATTCTTTTTGCTCCCACAGACCATTGTGGAGTAATCAGAGTTCTTGATGAAACTGAGATTCTTCCGAAATACTTGACATACCCTCTTTTAAAAGCAGGGGAACAAGAACGGTTCTCACGTGCAAATCGTGCATCAACAGAGCGGGTGCGTGCATTAGAAATAACAGTTCCAGATATTGATGTTCAAAAAGATGTTGTTGACAAAGTTCTTGAATGTGAAGTTAAGATAGCTGAAGCTAAAACTTTAATTAGCAGTAGCGAAGAGCGCAAGCAGGCGATTTTGGATAAGTATTTGAAATAGAAATAATATAGTAATAAAATGGCAAAAAAAGATATAAATAAACAGCCGTTCCCTGAGGCTACAATGTTAAAACTTGATATCTTTCGTAGATGTTTTAGGGAATGGTTTCCTGTATTTGTTCATCATCCAAGCATAAAGAAAATATTTATATATGACATGTTTGCAGGTAGTGGAGCTGATTCTAAAGGAAATCCTGGTTCTCCAATTATTCTTTTAGAAGAAGCTCGGGGGGATGAACGGCAGCATTGCAAGGCTTTAGCAAAGAATAATAAGTACGTAGCCTTTGGGTTTAACGAGAAAGAAAAAGAAAAGAAAGAGTTGCTTGATAAGGCAAAAGATGATTTTCTACTAAAATGCAACCCAGGTTGTTCTCTTGAAAAGTGTATCTATTCAAATGCTATTTATTGTAGAGACTCTTCTTTTGAGGAAATTATGAAAAACGAACAATTTGATAGAATTCTTGCAAATAAGAACTATGCTAAATTCGTATTATTAGACCAATATGGATTTTCACAGATTACCAAGGATGTGTTTATAAAGTTGGTGACTTCTCCTTTGACGGATTTCATTTTCTTTATATCTTCCTCATTCATTAAGCGATTTAAAAATGTGGGAGCAGTAAAAGCATATATTGACACGAACAAACTTGATTTTGAGGAAAAAAGCCGAAGGAATGTCATCGAATTATTGCAGACTATTTCCGCAATCTGATTCCTGCGGATAAGGAGTATTATATTCATCACTTCACAATACAGAAAGGTACTAATTACTATGGGTTAATATTCGGAACAAGTCATACTTTAGGCATGGAGAAGTTTGTTAAGGTATGTTGGATGGAGGATAAAAATTCAGGTGAATCAAATTGCAACATAGACAATGATTTTGAGAAAGATTCATTGTTTTATGACCCAACAAATACAGCGAAAAAGTTAAGAATTAAGGATGAATTATTACGATTGATTTTGAATGGTAAGATAAAATCCAATGTGGAAGGATTGAAATGGGTTTTGTCATGTGGTTGTGAGCCAAATTTATTTATCGAAGCTGTGAATACCCTTGTTGCACAAAAGAAAGTGGCAATTCAAGGAAAGTTTAATAAACAAAGTTCTAATATTCATAAAGTTGAAGAATATAAAATTGAAGTTTTATGAAAACAACTAAAATAGAATGGACTGATAAAACTTGGAATCCGATTACAGGATGTACAAAGAAGTCTACAGGGTGCTTACATTGCTATGCAGAAGTGATGTCTCGCCGTTTAAAAGCAATGGGGCAAGAAAAGTACGCTAATGGATTTAAAGTCACTCTTCATGAAAGGTGCTTGAAGGAACCTTTGAGTTGGAAAGGTAATCACAATATATTCGTTTGCTCAATGAGCGATATTTTTCATGAAGATGTGCCATTTGAGTTCATAGATAAAATGTTTGCGGTAATTGAACGTACACCTCAACATAGATACCAGATTCTCACCAAACGAGCAGAACGTATGGCGGAGTATTTTGCCTCTCGAAATGTCCCGACAAATGTATGGCTTGGTGTTACTGTCGAAGCGCAATCATCACGATTCAGAATTGACTTTCTACGGGATTTGCCTGCAACCGTAAAATTTCTGTCTTGTGAACCATTGGTTGAAGACCTTGGTGAACTCAACCTTACCGGTATCGATTGGGTTATTGTAGGTGGAGAAAGTGGTCCACAAGCTCGACCGATGCAAGAATCTTGGGCTTTGAATATCAAAAATAAAGTCGAAGAACAGGGAGCACGATTCTTTTTTAAGCAGTGGGGAACGTGGGGAGCCGATGGTATTAAACGTAATAAACACGCCAATGGCAAACTCCTCAAAGGTGAAATAATCCAAGAAATGCCAAAATTATCATGAAAATAAAAAAGATAATACTGAATAAATACAAGCGATTTCACTCGCTGACTATCGATTTGGGGGAGAATCCACAGAGAATTATCGCTTTAGTTGGACCGAATGGATGTGGAAAGAGTAGCGTTTTTGATGGAATGCTCTTTCTGCATTCTGCTTATGTATCCATCATAGGCAATAAAGGTTCAAAAGATTTTCATTTCCATTCTATGGAGCAATCTCCTTCATATGACTATGCTAACATTCAGATAGAATTTATTGAAGGTAGTTACTATGACGTTATGAATAAGAAAAGACAGCAAGGAAAAGAGAATACAATTTTTTCTTTTAGAAGTCCTTATCGCTATAATAGCAATCTTAAGATAACGTCAACTCATGCTGTTCAAGAATTAAGATTGAATAATTATGGAGCGTCTTTATCGTCTGACATTGATGATAAAATGGAAGAGAATTACCGAAGACTTAATATTAAATACAACCGTTATTTGCATGCCCAAGATTGTAAACCAAGTGAAGCAAAAAGACATATTATTGGTGAACTTAATCAGTCTATTGAAAATTGTCTTGATTTGGAGATTACAAGTTTGGGAGATATTGAAGATAACAAAGGAACATTGTATTTTACAAAATCTGATTACAATGGAGCCGAATTTGAATATAATGTTTTGTCCGCAGGTGAGAAAGAAGTTGTTGATATTCTCCTCGACCTATACTTAAGAAAGGAAGAATATGATAATACTATATTCATTATTGATGAACCAGAACTGCATATAAATACATCTATACAGAGAAAACTATTAATTGAAATTAATCGATTAATAGGGGATAATTGTCAATTATGGCTAGCGACCCACAGCATTGGCTTTTTAAGAGCTTTACAAGAAGAACTGAAAGATCTGAGTCAGATTATAGAGTTTAAAACGGATGTACCATGGGCTTCAACTGAACAAACATTATGTCCAATCATTAAAAGTAGAAGTCATTGGGGGCGAATATTTGCAACTGCCCTCGATGATTTAACAGGACTAATCAGTCCTAAAAGGATTATATACTGTGAAGGCAAAGATAAACCAGGAAGAGCAGGGTTGGAAAGAGGAATGGATGCTCAAGTTTTTAATAATATCTTTGGAGAGAAATATCCAGATACATTATTCATCTCAAGCGGAGGAAATACCGAATTAGATCAAAGAAGCCAAATCGCTTTTGTCGTATTATCTAAAGTGTTCCCAGATTTAGAAATTTGGGTATGTAAAGATCGTGATATGTCATCAGGAGTATTAAACAATGAAACTGATAGACAACAGTATCTTTCGCTGAATAGTGATAACCATAGAGTTATTAAACGGTGGGAACTTGAGAACTATCTCTATGACAAATCCGTATTAAAGAAGTATTGTAAGGCCAATGGATTAGAATTCGCTGAAAATGAGTATGATTCTTTTGTTACTGACATTGTGAACCAACATGTAAAAGACGCAACTGGACGAATTAAAAACTTTTGCAATCTACAAGTCAATGTGAATCCAGAAAGGTTTAAAATAGAGTTGTCGAAATTTGTGACACCAGACATGGAAGTTTATAAAGAATTAGAAGACTGTATATTTCAACATAAGTAAGTATGATATAGCGATAAATATTCTTATTACGGAATTGATATAAATAAAGAGAACTCTACCAATGACAATTGACGATATAAAGAAACTGATAGCTTTCGACGAGTCACGGACTCTGGAACTGAAGAAGAGTACCGGTGAGTTAAAAGACGGTATGCATTCGGCATGCGCCTTCTTGAACACCGAAGGCGGTCGGTTGATTTTTGGCGTAGCTCCAAGGTCATTGAAGATAATCGGGCAAGAAGTGACAGACAAGACACAGCAAGAGATTGCTCAGGCTTTGACAGGTCTGGAACCTGCGGTAGATGTACGAGTGACGTATGTTGATGTGCCAGAGCGTCCGGGCTATCAAGTTATTGTCATGCACTTTGACGGTTGGGTATGGGGTGAACGTCCACACACATTCCACGGTTGTCCGTATTATAAAGTTGAAAGTACAACGAAGGTCATGCCGCAAGATATGTACGATGAACGAATCCGGGCTCACCAACCACAGATGTATGCGTGGGAAAGGTTGGCAGCTGACAGTGTGGCATTGGCAGACCTTGATGAAAACCTGATTCGCAACTGCATCCGGCGAGGTATTGACGGTGGACGTATTCCTGAGTCGGCATTGTATGAACCGACCGGAGATATTCCTTCAAAATGGAAATTGCTTAAGAATGGCGTGCCGACTAATGGTGCGGTATTGCTGTTTTCCAATAACATAGACGAGTATCCGCAAT
>OJMO01002529.1_pt1 | contig 9858 bp, 9 predicted proteins | sample 1597241 | NCBI WGS metagenome assembly OJMO01 (sample SAMEA2452129, study PRJEB22498) | human gut metagenome | biome: human feces; feature: human gut; material: feces | place: Australia | collected 2012 | reverse complement strand
AGCATAACAGCACTGTCGGCAGCCATCAATGTACGGTAAGTATCCTCGGAGAAATCCTGGTGACCGGGGGTATCCAGAATGTTTACGCGGAAGCCGTCGTAATCAAATTGCAGTACGGAAGAGGTAACGGAAATACCACGCTGCTTTTCAATCTCCATCCAGTCGGATACAGCGTGCTTATTGCTCTTTCTAGCCTTTACGGAGCCTGCCAGGTGAATAGCTCCGCCGTAAAGCAGCAGCTTTTCGGTAAGGGTTGTTTTACCTGCGTCAGGGTGAGAAATAATAGCGAAGGTACGGCGTTTTTTAATTTTATCCATCAATTCTGTCATTATGTATATGCTCTCCTATTTCTTTAAATTTTTGGTAATCCTGGCAATTTCATCCTCATCGGAAACCAGCTCGTCTACTGCCGGATAATCGGCGTTCTGCTCCTCGTACAGCTTGTAGGCATCAAGAATCTGCATTTTGATGTAGTCGGGAACAGGGATTTCCGTCTGCAGCTCACCGCGCATGGTTACACGGAAGGCAACGTTCTCATAGCGTTCACCGCTGTAGGTTTCGCAGGTGAAGGAGGTACGCATGAATTCATCCTTGAAGGTGCAGTCCTTCAGGATGTGCGCCTTGCGCTCCTTATCCCAGGCTGCATAGATTATATACAGCTCCTGCTGTGCCTCCACCGGCACGTCCTCGCCCAGGACAACGGTTTCGGTTTCATCTATCGGCGTGCAGTCCATGTTGTTATAGACGGTGCCGTCCTCCAGCTCCAGGTCAACTGTCAGCACATAGTCAACCTCATGAAAGCTGGCTGTTTTAATCTGCCATTTCTGCTGCCAGCGGGCAATGCAGTCCGGGCAGATAAATTTGGTATCGCGAATGCTGTTGTTCATGTAATTATCACGATAATACAATTTTTCTCCGGGCACAAAATGTTCGCCGCACTCACTGCAGACGAATTCCAATGTACGAATCATCGGTCCAAACCTCCCAATATAATATGAAAAAGCCCTTACTTCGAATGCAAGGCGCTCTGCTATAACAGTAATCAGTAATGCCGTGGCCGTTGTGAAGCTGTGTTCCCAAGCTGTAAGCCTTCGGCCTGATGTTTTACAGCTTTTGCTGTCAATTACTGTTCAAATTGCTTTATTATGCCGTCAGCGGCAGTTGTATTCACCTCTGCTGCCCGACAGCTGCGCAAAATATATTCACACGTTCTATATTATAACATATCAGCTTGTTTTTCCCTAATAATTTTTCTGTGAAATGAGGGTTGTTGGGGACGTATCGCAGAGCGAATTGTATAAAATGCTTACTACTCACATTTTTATGGGATTTTTTGTGTTCTGAATCACACTTTTATGTAAATTTACGCAAATAAAAAGAACCAAAATCGGTTCTAAGTTTATAAGCTTAGTTTTTCCCAAGCTCTTATCGAGAGCATTATAATATTTTCCCGTGTGCCCCAACTTCCTTTTAAACATGAAAAAAGCCTTTACGATAAACGTAAAGGCTATAAGTCCGACATTGGTCGGAGCGGCGGGATTCGAACCCACGACCTCTTCCACCCCAAGGAAGCGCTCTACCAAGCTGAGCCACGCCCCGAATCACAAGGAGTATTATACAGGTTTATTTGGATTTTGTCAACACTATTTTATAAATTATTTTAAACTTTTTTTACGCCCTCTGTATCGAGGTCCAAAATATGGTAGCAGGCGTGCTCATTATTGGCCGCAAACACGTCTACCATAGCCTTGGCAATGCGCTCACAGTCTGCCTCCGGCGAAGCATAGGCCATCACCGTAGAGCCTGCACCGCTGATAATAGCGTTATAAGCGCCTGCCTCCTTGGCAGCCGCAAAAACCTCGGGCAAGCCCGGAATCATATGCGCACGGTACGGCTGATGCAGCTTATCCTCCAGCGCCATGCCCAGATACTCATAATTGCCGCTCAGCAGCGCACCGACCAAAAGAGAAGCTCTGGAGGTGTTGTACACTGCGTCCTTGTGCGGTACAGTTTTGGGAATAGCCTGACGCGCAAGCGACGTTGGCAGCTTTCTGTCAGGAACAACGGCGATGAACTTCAACGGCTTGGCAGGCAGCAGACGCAAAGAATGCGCCTTCTCCTGCTCCATATAGCTGATGGTGAAGCCGCCGTACAGCGCCGGTGCCACATTATCCGGGTGGCCCTCGATTTCCGTAGCGATACCGAGAAGCTCATCCTTGGTATAATGGTCATCACACAAAGCATTGGCTGCAAACAGACCGGCAACAATGGCGCTGGAGCTGCTGCCCAGACCGCGGGACATTGGAATGCGGTTGAGCATCTTTACCTTCAGACCGATGCGCTGGCCGTCGGTTACGGCGTTCCACACGCGCAGAAAGCTGGCGAAAGCCAAATTACGGCCAAACGGCTTCAGATAATCTGCGCCCTCGCCTTCTACCTCCAGCTGGAAGCCCTTTCTGTCGGTTATTTCATAGCTTACTTCGTTATACAAGTTGCAGGCCAGACCGAGGGTATCAAAGCCAGGACCGCAGTTGGCTGAGGTTGCGGGAACCTGAATAAATACTTTTTTCATGCTGCCGCCTCTTTATGCCAAATGGCTGTCTTCTACACGAATCACACAGCTGATTGCTTCTACTACCGGCAATACGCGCAAAATTTGCAGCGCCATCTGCAGATTAGCCTCCGAAACACTGTGGGTAATTACAACAATCTCTGCCTTGTTGCTCAGAACATCATTAGTCTGCACAACATTGCGCAGGCTCACGTTCTGTGCGCCGAAGGCTGCAGCGATAGCTGCCAGTGCGCCCGGTTTATCTGCTACCTGCAGACGGATATATGCCGGTGCGGACATCTTATCAGGCGGGCAGAGGCGTTTTTCCTCAAAGCAGGTGCAGCTGATGCGTCCGGTGGACTTGTGCTGCATATTGCGGGCAATATCAATAATATCGCCGCAGACAGAGCTTGCAGTCGGCAGACGTCCTGCACCGAGGCCCAGGAACATTGCCTCACCGATAGCATCACCGTTGACAAAAACTGCGTTATAAACGCCGTTTACGCCTGCCAACGGATGGGAAAGCGGAATCATCGTCGGGTTAACACGCAGGCTGACACCGTTTTCGGGATCGTTCTTGGCGATTGCCAGAAGCTTAACTGCGTAACCGAGGTCAGTTGCATATTTGATATCGCAGGCTTCGATGCTTTCAATGCCTTCAACCTGTACATCGTCCAGATTAAAGCGTGTATTGAAGGCGATAGATGCCAGAATAGTAATTTTACGCGCAGCATCCAGACCACCTACATCGGCAGTAGGATCGGACTCTGCATATCCCTTGGCCTGCGCTTCCTTCAGCACCTCGTCATAATCAAGGTGTTCGTTAGCCATCTTGGACAGCATATAGTTAGTGGTGCCGTTCACGATACCCATGATAGAGGTAATCTGATTGGCTGCCATACTGGTTTTCAAAGGTCCGATGATAGGAATACCGCCGCAGACGCTGGCCTCAAACATAAAGTCGCAGTTGTGCTCATGCGCCAGCGGGAACAGCTCGGAGCCGAATTTGGCCAGAACGTCCTTGTTGGCAGTAACAACATGCTTGCCGTTGGCAAAGGCTCTGGCGATAAATTCCTTGGCAGGATGCTCGCGGCCCAGCAGCTCAACGATAATATCAATATCCTTATCCTCAAGCACCTCATCGGCGTTGTCAGTAAAAATATATTTATCACCGTATTCCTGTTTCAGGCGGTCTACATGGCGGTCAAGCACCTTGGTGATTCTTACCGGCTTGCCTACCTCTTTGGCTATTTTTTCTGCATTTTTCTCTAAAACCTTCAGCACGCCGCCACCGACAGTGCCGGCGCCCAACAGACCAACATTTACAAAATCCTTCATTTAGTACCCCTCCAATACCTCAATCAGTAATCGGTTATACCTGACCTAAAACTTCCAGACGTTTTACGCCGTCAATCATGCGCAGCTTGTCCAGCAATGCCTCCAGATCTATCGTCAGATGCTTGGTTTCGATAGAAATAGTGGTGTTGGCAACGCCCTGCAGAGGAATACCCTGGTTGATGGTCATGATGCTGCCGGAATCGTCGGCAACAGTATTCAGAACCTTGGACAGCACGCCGGATTTGTGCTCCAACAGTAAGGACAAGGTAATAATTTTTTCCTTGCTTGCTTCATAGAACGGGAAAACGAAATCCTTATATTTGTAATAAGCACTGCGGCTCAGGCCCATTTTTTCAACTGCTTCGTTGATAGTTTTGATTTCGCCGCGTTTAAGGATTTCTTTAACCTTTATAGTTTTTTTAATTGCTTCAGGAAGAATTTCTTCGCGAACCAAATAGAATGTGGATTTTTCAGACATACTAGTGTCCCCTTTCTTCATACAAAGTTCTTTTAATATTATACCACTGTTCTCTTGAAAAGTACACTTGTTATTTTTGTAAATTTTGAACAAATTCAGTGCACAATACACGCATGCAAATATACAAAAAAGCTGCCGCAGGCAGGTTCCGTCACCGTAAGTAACAGAACAAGCCTGCAGCAGCTGCTGCGTAATTCTTAATTAAAATTAAGCGCGGGAAATGTAGTCGCCGGTTCTAGTATCGATAGCCAGAACGTCGCCCTCGTTGATGAACAGAGGAACCTTAACAACATAGCCGGTATCCATGGTAGCATTCTTGCTGCCGCCGGTAGCGGTATCGCCTTTGATGCCGGGTTCGGTTTCAACTACGGTCAGTTCTACAGTGTTCGGCAGGTCAACGCCCAGTACACGGTTGTCATAAATCATGATTTTAACGTCCATGTTCTCTTTCAGGAAGTTCAGTGCGCTGCCCAGAGTTTCTTTGCTCAGCTCGGTTTGTTCGTAGGTTTCATTGTCCATGAATACATACATGCCGTCGGATTCATACAGATATTGCATTTCGCGACGGTCGATGTGAGCCTTCGGCAGACGCTCGCCTGCGTTGAAGGTACGCTCAACTACAGCACCGGTGCACAGGTTACGCATTTTTGCACGTACGAAAGCAGCACCCTTACCAGGTTTTACGTGTTGGAATTCAACAACCTGCCAAGCGTCGCCATCGATGGTAACAGTTACGTTGGTTTTAAATTCGTTTGTGGAAATCATTGGAAGCCCTCCTATAAATTTAAATATTAGACAATTTCAATAAGCTGCTTTTTGACACCGTTCAAGGCTCTCGCCCCATCCTCTGTCAAAACGTACCCCGCCTTTACCGGGAATGTATATACCGGGTTCAATAGTGAAGATCATGCCTGTCTGCAGCACTGTAGCGCCACGCTTGTTAATCATCGGCATTTCGTGGATTTCCAGGCCTACACCGTGACCTGTTCCATGCACATAATAATCGCCGTAGCCGCAGGCTGTAATACTGTCACGCACAATAGCGTCCAGCTCTCTGCCGGTCATGCCTGCTTCGGCAGCCTTCAGGCCCTTGCGCTGTGCTTCTTCAACTATAGTATAAATTTCCTGCTGCCAGGAATTTGCCAGGCCCACTACCAGTGTACGCGTCATATCGGAATGATATCCCTTATAAACAGCGCCGAAGTCAAAGGTAATAAAATCACCGACCTCGATAACCTTGTCGGATGCCATGCCATGCGGCAAAGCACTGCGTACGCCGGAGGCTACAATCGTATCGAAGGAAGCCTTTTCACTTCCCAAGGCACGCATATAGTATTCCAGACGGCCTGCCAGACTGCGCTCTGTACAGCCGGGCTTAATATCCTCCAGCAGATGGATAAAGGCTTCGTCAGCAATGCTGGCAGCCTTCAGCAGCATGTCCAGCTCTTTTTTATCCTTAATCATACGGATATCGCTGAAATCAATGCTCTGCATATAGGTTTCGCCCAAAAGCTCGTGCAGCACAGTATAATCATCATAGCTGTAATACGCTCCGTCAAAGCCCACTACCTGCGCTTGGGCATTCTTTGCCAAATCTGCGGCGGCAGCCCAGATGCTGTGCGCACCTGCCGGAGTATACTCCAGCACCTTGAAGAACTTCATTTCGTTTCTGGCCTGCTCTGTATAACGGCCATCCGTAATCAGCACGCCCTGTTGTCTGTCCAGATACAGCAGACTGGAATCTCCTGTAAAACCGGTCAGATAACGGATTGTGGTAACATCCTTAATAATGACACTGTCTACCTGCAGCTTGGCCATATGCTCCAAAACTCTATTGATACGCGTCATGATATTACCCTCTTTCCATAAAACTAGTGACAGCTATGAATCACCTAAATATTTTACCACTCATTGGCAAAACTTTCAACTATTATCTTTGTTAAGGCACTTTTTTTGTTAACTTTGCAGCATAACAAGCAAAAAAGCAGGCCGTAAGCAGCGCCTTGCAGCGTTGTCGGCCTGCCTTTTCCAAGACATACGTTAAAAATTATTTACATTCTGCAGCAGCAATGCCTTCTGCGGTTTTGATGTTCTTACGTACATCGTCGCAGCATTTATGGAAGTTTGCCAGCTCCTCAGCAGTCAGAGGCAGCTCCAGCACACGCTCTGCGCCGTTTTTGCCCAACAGTACGGGAACGCCTACAAATACATCCTTTTCGCCGTATTCGCCGTCAAGCAGCATGGAAGCAGGCATAATGCGTTGCTCGTCGTTGAAAATGCAACGTACCATACGTACTGCGGTAGAGCAGATGCCGTATTCGGTGCAGTGCTTGCCGCTGTAGGTTACCCAGCCGCCGCCGATAGCGCGTTTTTGCAGCTCCGGTTTGTCAAAAGCAAATTTAGGATCCTCGTGTTCCAGAGAGCTTAAGGGAATGCCGTTGAAGTTTACGCAGGACCATGCAGCCATTTGGGAAGCACCATGCTCGCCAATCATGTAAGCGCTGATGGATTGCGGAGAAACGCCGGTCTGCAGAGATAAAGCAGATACCAGACGAGAGGTATCCAAACCGGTACCGGTGCCGATTACATGGCCTTTCGGCAGACCGCTTTCGCGATAAAGGATATTGGTGATAACATCGCAAGGATTGGTGACGTTAACAATGAAGCCGTTGAAGCCGCTGGCCATAACCTTGTGGATATAACCCTTAACCTGTGCTGCGGTAAAGGTAAGTTCATCTAAGCGGTCACCGCTGGCAACCAGGTCGATATCGCCGATGCAGTTGACGATGGCATCGCAGTCGCCCAAGTCAGCGTAGGTACCGCCGTTGATTTTCACATCATGCGGGCAATACAAAATTGCGTCGCGCAGGTCCTGTACCTCGGCAGCCAGCTTGGATTCTTTCGGGTCTACCAGCACCAGCTCGGCAGTAATGCCCTGAATAGCCAGGCTGTATGCAACGTGAGCACCAACGTGACCTAAACCGATAATACCAACTTTTCTTGTTTTCATAATTAAGTTCCCCCCAAATTATTCTTTAATATTTTATTTGTCCAAAATAGGCAGCGTAGCTGACGCATGGCCCATAATGGTAATATTGTAATCCTTTTTGCCCTGCTCTGCAAGCTTTTCCTGAGCCAGCTCCCAGGCTTCCTGCAAGGATGCACAGGGAATATGACCTGTCTTGCGGACAAAGTCGAAGTTCTCGGGACGTGTTACCAGATATGCGGTTACATCGTTGACAATGCAGCGCGCCTTGAAGGCAACAAAGGCCGGAATAGTAAAATTGGCACGGATATCCTTTTCAAACTGCTCCATATCGTTACGGCTGAAGCAGTCCGTAAAAATAGCAGGCTCCTTGATATCCGGGCAGTCCAAAGTGAAAATCATGATGCCGCCGTGCTTAACCGCAAACTGTGCGTTCATGTGGCACTTGGTAGCCTGATACAGGTTCAGATCCTTGGGATAACCGCCTGCGGAAGCAATTACTACATCAGCCAGCTGCTTGATGTGTACGCCTGCCATAGCCAGCAAATCCTTACAGCCTTTCTGCCATGCCTCGCACCAGTGGCCTGCAACAACCTCGCTGATTTCTCCGTCCGGAGTAAACACAGTGTTCACCAGAAAATCCGGATCCAGCAGCTTGCAGGATTCATACATATCCTGATGAATGGGATTGCCCTCGAGCAGACTTGCGTCACAGGCCTTGTTGCAGCCTGCGCCTTCTACCGGAGACATAGTCATGCAATGGTTTTTCATAATGCTGTCATATGCCGCTACGCCCGGCATAACAGCCTTGCGTCCGCCGCCGAAGCCGGCAAAGGGATGCAGCGTTACGGCACCGGTCAGAATAACTCTGTCGGCATTGGCAACATATTTGCTGATAGCAACATCATTGCCGAAGGAGGTTTGGCCAAGCAGTACCATGTCCTCGCTCTTGCGGGAGTCATGCTGAACAATTTTCAGACGGCGCACCATATCCTCGCCGCAAACGGTGATATCCTCTTCATGCGTATGACCGCGGTGGGTACCGGTAGCAACAATAACAGTGATATCCTCATCCTTTACGCCCACACTGTTCAGCTCGGCCACAATAACCGGCAGAAATTCGGACGTGCCGCACAGACGGGTGATATCGCTGATGACAATGGTTACAGTTTCGCCTGCATGCACAATTTCGCGCAGAGGCTTGGTACCGATCGGGTTACGGATTGCTTCGGTAGTAGCGGCAACAACGTCGTCGCAGACGCTGGATTCATTGCCGTGTATATCATATATAACGCGCTCCTCGGGGAGCAGTACCTCTTCCTGTCGTTTGCCTATTGGCAGAAAGTATTTTTTCATCGACATCCCTCCATTTGAAAAAACTAACTCTATTATACATGAAATCAGCTAAATATACAAGCTGACAGTAAAACTGTAAAGAAAATTCAGCCTTTGTCTAAAATTGTGTTATAATACTACTATATGAAAGCGAGGTTCCCATTATGAAGAAAACTCTTATCGCCTATTTCACACGCACAGGCATTACCAAAAAATTAGCTGAGGATACCGCTAAGCAAACCGGTGCCGACCTTTTTGCTATTGAGCCGGTAAAAGAATATTCCTCCTCCTACCTTGTTTGTGTAGGCCAGGCCAAGCTGGAAAATCTGCAGAACGCCCGCCCGGCAATTAAGGCAAAGCCGCAGAACCTGCAGGACTATGACACCATTGTGGTGATGTTCCCTATCTGGTGGTTCACCTGCCCCAATATCATCCTCACCTTCCTGGAGGAAACCGACCTGAGCGGCAAAACGGTTATCCCTGTCTGCACCTACGGCAGCAGCGGTAAAGGCAGCAGTGAAAAGGCTATGACTGCAGTTTGCAAAGACGCAACATTTAAGCCCTGCATCGAAGCAACCAGCCTTAAAGACAAGGCTGTTGCAGCCATCGCCGCAGCTATAAAAGAAGCATAAAAAGAATCATAAGCGTAAAATTAAGGCTTCCGCAGTTTGGCAACACCTTACTGCAGAAGCCTTTTGCTTTATAATTTTTCAGGATATGCTTACGGCTTTACGCATAAAATACGTTGCGTAAGATTTGTCAGCACGTTGATAGCATTAGCCAGCGCGCTGTGGTCAAAGTGCATATCGCGGTCATGCAGACGCGGCTCCAGATCGCAGCCTATGCCCAGGCTGGCAGTTTTCAGCTGCGGACGCTCCTGCTTGAAGAAGTTGAAGTCCTCGCCTACCGTAATATTGGCAGCGGGAATCAGTCCTCCCGCTCCCAGCTCTGCGGAAATTACCTCCTGCGTCAGCGCCAACAGTGATGGGTCAGCCTCCGCCGCCGGGCAGGTGCCGACGATATGACAATCCGCCTCCGCGCCGTACACCTTCGCCGTATTCACGACGATTTTCTCCACTTTGCGGCGCAGCTCCAGCATTTCGGCGTTCGACGTACTGCGCAGGTCAAAGCCAATGCTTACCTTATCGCAGATAGCGTTGAGCGAGCCTG
>OJMO01002527.1_pt1 | contig 9862 bp, 13 predicted proteins | sample 1597241 | NCBI WGS metagenome assembly OJMO01 (sample SAMEA2452129, study PRJEB22498) | human gut metagenome | biome: human feces; feature: human gut; material: feces | place: Australia | collected 2012 | reverse complement strand
AGCAACATTATCAATCATCGTCTTGATGAACAAATTAACGAGGGTCACACTTTCTTCTTCTCCTGATTCTAACTCTTTCGATTCATCTCGATCAGTAGGTCGTTCTAGATTCCCCACCGTGTATTTGCCGAAAAGCCGTTTTCGGCGAAGGATATTGTTTTCATTTTCATAGACTTCACGCATTAATGCTTGAACCTGAACATAATTGATATCACCACCTGGACGAATAATATAATCATTCCAAGTTGGAAGCAAACGACGATAGATGTTCAATAACATAGTAACAGCTCCTTCTCGAATATCCAGAAGAGGAAGTGATGGAAGGAAATCGTTTCCGACAAAAATGCATAAGAACACGTAATCATCGATTACTCGCTCCAAATCATATGGCATTTTCAAATTATTGGATACAGATCGCATCTCAAGATCAAGGTACTCACGAAGTGTGGAGATACGAATGATCTGAAGAGGACGATGATAAAAGCGGTCCGCTTTACCGCTTGCTCCAAACTTCTTGCGGCACATTGGCGAGTACTACACAGAAGTCCCTTCCTATTCCAAATACCTGTGATCTGGAGCTCCACAGATTGCACAACGAGCAGAGAAAAGTTGTTCTACAAGAATAGAGAAGTTTGGCTCATGAGAAGACAATGCGAGCATACTGAGATCTGCATCAAGCCCATGGATGATATGACTTTGTGAAGGAGAATAGTCCGGCTGAGTACGTTGTGAACGAATGAATTCCATGATCTTGTGTTCTCCCTCTCCTGGAACATCACTATCACTTACGATAACATTCAAATCACGGAGATTAGGGTTCCTTTGAAGAGTTTTGGAGACATAATAATCCAAGAAAACACGAAGATCCTTCATAAACTGTGTTCCTACACATGATGATAAAACATCAATAAGACCAGGAAAGATATTCAGAGAGTCGAAAGACTCCTCCTCTTCATCTTCTGGTGGAAATACGAACCCTTCAGCAATCATGTCTTGCTTGAGTTGGCTCTCAATGCGTTTAATATCTTCTCCTTCCTAAGAATCATGAAGACCTTCTAAAACGACCATTCCTGCTCGAAAACGTCTTCCTCGTTGTTCCTTCACTTTGGCTCTTGGTGCAACACCATCTACAGACAAAAATAATGTCTTTCGTGGATTTACTGCGAGAATCAACCGATCAAGATAACTAGAATCACACTCCCTCATCGCCTTTACTTTTGTAAATTCTCAAACACATCATCACTAATGCTTAATGTTCCCAAAGATGGTAGATCTGATGATTAGAACTGTTAACATACATACTCCTCATGATAAGAGTATTCTTATAGTAATAGGGAATTACATCAGTTGTCTTTGTAGAAGTCGAACCAACCAAGCAATAACTCCGTAATCGTAACACTGTCAACTTAGGAAGATCTGATATGTTCAATTCCTATTATCACATACTTTCAAATACCACATATTCTGCATTCTGGAAGGCATAAGATCCTAGATCAATAGTCTCCAATGATGGCAAGTCTACAATCCATCTCTTCCATCATTCATACCTCTGAATACCACATTAGGAACATATCGAAAACTAAAATCACTATCTATTACAACAGATTTCAGTTGAGGCAACTGAGACAATTCAAATCCATTGTATCGACCAAACGACCAATATCCAATACTCAAACTCTTCAATTGTGGACAATTCACAATCTTGAACTCACTGCCCTCCCATAATGAACCATCACTCCCAAAACTTCTATAACCAATACTGACTGATTCAAGCCAATTGAGTCCCACTATCGAGAATATCTGAACATACTGGAAACAGCTATTACCAATCACAACACTTCGAAGAAACTTGAATGAACTCAAATCAACAACAGTAATGGTATCTTCATTACATGAATTGGCAGTTACAGTCAGTGCAGTTACATCCCAAGGAATACTCAACAAGGTATTGCGATTATTCACTGTGTATCTAGTCATCAATCAACACTCAATTCCTCACGAATGACTCAATGAACTCAGACTATTCTCACCAATAATCACTTCATTCAACAATTCATATTCAACACCTGTGATATTCACAATCTCATTCAGAGAGTTCTTTCCAATCACCAATGACTTCAAATGAACAAATCGACTCAAATCCAAAGAAGTGAAATTGACTTCATTACAACAATTGTCAGCAATCATCAACTTACTGATCACAGAAGGAGCATTCACAACACTCATCATATCATTCGCTTCATAAACCCATTCAATATCAACACTATTACTCATTTCAATCTCTCCTGCATTCATCAGACTTCTCTCTCCCACAATCAATGATTCCAGATGAATCAGACCTTCTGTCAACACACTCCTCACATGATTCAGACAATTCGAACCAATACGAATCGATCTCAGATTCACAAATCGACTCAGATCCAGACAAGTGAAGTTGACTTCATTACAACAATTGTCAGCAATCACCAAATCACTCACCACATAAGGAATCAGATCAACAATCACACTATCTCGAATCACATAACTCCATCTCACAACACTTCCAACATCAATCTCAAACTCTCTCACATTCACAAGAGATCCACTTCCAATCTCCAATGATTCCAGATTCAACAATCCTCTTGCCATCACCTTTCTCACATTCATCAAAGCATTCGATCCAATCAATATCCTTCTTACATTCACAAATCGACTCAGATTCAACACTTCTTCTTCTTCACTCAACAATTCATTACAACTATCATCTCCTATCACCAACTTGCTCACAGCTATCGACATTTCATTCAATTCACTCATACTCCTCACAATCACCTTTCGAGATACAACAGAAGAGTAATCAATTGAGAATGACATTGCATTCAACAGACTATTCTCTTCAACATTGAATGCTTCCAATTCACCTAATCCTCGAGCTTCAACATGATTCACAGATTCAAGACAGTTCCATCCAATTGACACATTCCGAATACTCCTCCAATTACTCACATTCAATACACTCACACTCTCATCATTCCAAGTGTTATCATCAAATGATAGAATCTTCACATCACTTGGAATATCACTCATCTTATTCTCATTTCTCACTTTGAATATCTGATTTGGAAGAATAGGATCCACAACAATACTCACATTTGAACCAGGATTCTCATTCACATGATTTCGAATCGATTCTGCAATCTCATTATCTGAATCATCTCCAATCGTGATACTCTTCAGATTCAATAGTGTATTGTTGCTCAGTTGAACAATCGACTTCCCTCCATCTCCAATTCCACTCAGGAACAACTCTTCTACTTCATTCAATGTGTTATTACTCAATACAATCTCTCGAACATTTGGAAGCATTCTCAATCTCATTGAAGTCGCTACAGGGAATGAATTCGATCCAATCACCATCTCCTCCAATCCTATCAAATCTGATTCATCATTCTCATCATTCATTCTCACTTTCTACTCTCAATGCTTTCACTCCACTGAACATCATTCCTTCATCATCCTCACTCAATCGACGTCCATTCATCCTATTCTCTCCTATACTCACTTCAATCAGTTTTCTACATTCTACACATCAATTCCAATCCATTCAATTCACCTGACAATTCAAACCGATTGAAATGACGAAATGATCCACTTCCAATATCAATTCGCTTCATATCATTCAGTTTCTTCATCACAAATCCAAGAGAATCCTCCTTATCCATATTCCCTTTGAAACAATCCTTTCCAATCTCCACTTCCTCAATTCCACATTCTTCATCCAATTCAAATACAGATCCATTTCCAAATGAATCATCTCCAATCTTCACTCTATTCAGATTCACATCTCCCATACTTGAGAATGATGAACATTCAATCAATGACTTCATTCCCACTTCAATACTCTCTAATCGACTCATATTCTTCATATTCAATTCCAACACATTCTTCAAAGCATTTGAACCAATTTCAACATTCTTCACATTCTCAAATCGACTCAAATCCAATTCTCTCAATTCATTACAACTGTTTCCTACTACTTTCAAACCACTAATCACACCAGGAATTGAAATCAATCGATCTGATGAATCAATCGATACATTCCATTCAACAACACTACTATCATCAATTGAGAATCTAATCATCATTCATTCATTTCATTCTCACTTTCTTGTATTCTTCAAACTATCATCATCAATTCTCACATTCTGTAACATTCCTAATCGATTTGCTGTCACATTCACTACTTGATTCATTGATTCATGTCCAATCTCAATCACTTTCACATTTGAAAACAAACTGAAATCAAATGAAGAGATTGAATTGAGAGAATTGGATCCAATATCCACTCTTTCTACTCCAATCAATCCACCATTTCCAATCTCAATTGATTTCAATTCATTCAATCCATTCATACTCACATTCTTCACATTCTTCAAAGCATTTGAACCAATCTCAATACTCTCTAACATCTCAAATCGACTCAAATCCAATTCTCTCAAATCATTACAACTGTTATCATTCACAATCAATCCAATCACATTCCGAGGAATTCGATTCAATTGACTACTTGAATTCACTCTTGGTCTCCAATTCATAATAACATCATCATCCACTTCAACTCTATTCATCACTCTTTCAATCAATCATCACTCTTCAATACTCACAAGACTTGATTCTCCAATATTCATTCTTCTCAGATCCACTAGTCTTCTCACATTCAATACTCTCAATTCATTCATTGATTCTGAACCAATATCCAATCTTCTCATTTTCGATAATGAACTCATGTCCAAATGTGAAAGAGAATTCAAAGAATTCGATCCAATCTCAACACTTTCAACTCTATTCAAACTACCACTTCCAATACTCAACTCAATCAATTCATTCAATCCATTCATTCGCACACTCCTTATTCCCTCAAAACTATTACATCCCATTCTCATTCTATTCAGATTCTCAAATACACTCAAATTCATTTCATCTTCTCCATTCATTCTATTCATCATTTCATTCTCATTCACTCACCTTTGCACCATCTCAAGACTATTCGAACCCACAATCCATTCACGCAAACAACTAATACCATCAATCAAAACACTCTCAACATTCATTAACGAATTCCTTCCAATCTCAATTCTCTCCACACTCTCAAATGGTCTCAGATCTAGACTCTTAAACTCTCTATCATTCAACGAATTATCACCAATCTCCAACACCTTCACTCCACTCAAACTACCCAATCCCACTTCCATTCTTTCCAATCCATTCAATCTCAAACTCTCAATTTCACCTAATGATCCAGATCTGATTATCAATTCCTTCATATTCACAAATCGACTCATATCTATACAACCAACAGATGACAATGAATCATATCCAATCTCAATCCTTTCAATTGTCATTAGACTTCCACTTCCAATCTCAACTTCAATCAAATCATTCAATCCATTCATTCTCATATTCACAATTCCATTCACACTATCACTTCCAATTATCATTCTCTCAATATCATCAAGTCTAGACAAATCAATCCATTCTCCTGATACTCTTCTTAAACATCCTGAACCAATCTCAATACTCTTCACATTCTTCCATACATCCTCTCCCATATCAAATACCATTTCTCCATTCAATGAATTCGATCCAATCACAATTCTCTCCACATTCTTCAATCCTCCATTCTCCACTTTCAACAATTCCAATCCATTCAATCCATTCACATTCACACTTATCACTCCTTTCAATCCATTCCTTTTCACTTCAATACTTCTCACATTCTTCCATTCATTCTCATTCACAATCAACTCTTCTATCTCATCACATCTTCCTTCTTCAAATACCAATCCACTTACTACCTCAGGAATTCTATTCAAATCATCCACATACCATCTCCATTCCACCACACTACTATCATCAATCTCAAATCTACACATCATTCCTTCTCTCTTCTCTTACCTATCCACATTCAACAGACATCCCAATCCCACTTCAATCTTCTTCAATCGCTTCAATCCTTTTGCTTCTACCCATCGTACATTCATCAATGCATTCTCTTTTATCACTACTGACTCACAATTCACAAATGAACTCAATGACAAACTTGAAACAGATACACATGCTCCTTCACTGAATTCCAGATTACGGATATTACTATGAACAAATGACGGCAGATGACGATATTCTTCATAGTTATGAATCACCACATTACCTGAACCTCGAATCATCATTATCACATACCACACCAATTCATAACCAACTATCATTCCTATCAATCCAACAACAATCCACAACATTATCCACCAATTCCATCTCTTCTTTCCATTCACAATCTTCAATTTCTTACTCTTTCCAGACCCTTTCAACTTCCTCTTCAATTCTTCATTCACTTCATTCACATTTCTTTCATCTCTTCTTGAATCATCTATCACTTTATCATCAACGAAATTCACTTTTCCAACCACTTCATAATCACCATCTACAAGAATACCCTTTCCTTCCTTCTTTCCATTCACAAACGTTGTTATCAGTGTATACGACTTTCCATCTTTCTCATAGGTTACATATCCCCTTCCATTGGTTGTTGACAAGGGATTCTCCATTTGAATTGACTTTTGGTGAAATCCATCCAAACAGAATCCTTCAGTATCCACTTGTATCGTTGTATCACTCATAATAGAAACAAAACTGAGATAACAAAAGTGTAATGAATTGATTAACAAACCACAAATTCTTCAAATCTATCGATAATCGAGTTTCATTCCATTCAGAACAAGACAAATGATGATGAGTTGATTTGTGTGAGATTTGACTCTTTTGTTCAGATGGAAATGATGAGTTCACGGGGATTCATTCTATTCTTCTATCTCATCCAATTCTTTCTTTCATACTTCATTCTATTCATATTCATTACAATCTATCTCAATCTACATCATCCATATCATTCTGTTTAGTTTAGATTTGTAGAAGATGAGAATGAGATTGATTCAATCATTCCCGTGATTCTATTCAGTATTCCTAGTTCCTATTATCATTCAATCATCATCTATTCTTATTTCATTCTCATATTCTTATTACATCTATACTCTTATCAATACTCTATTTCTGTTTATCACACCTATCAACAACATATCTACAACTAAGGATTTCATCAAACACACAATTATCAAATATCATATCAATACCAAAATCATCATATCTTCATTTCTATCTCTATACACTCTACTACAACACATATCAGGAGATACATTCATCATATCATTATCACCATTCATCTTAACACATTCAACACAATCATCCTTATCACAACATTCAAAGGCTCTTTCATCATTCCTCTCATATACACTATCACAAATCTCATCAACAATGAGAAGGATTCATCAACAGTTATCTCCCATTCCTCATCCGAATAGTTCAGTACTTGTGCTCCATCTTCTTGACAACACATTATTCTGATATCCTCTCTCCTAGCCTTGTTCATGACCTGAAAGCATTTCATGACTATAGTATCTTCATACATATCTCATATCACTTGAAATAAAGAAATAGCTGTAGGAAATCGTCATTCCTTGGTAATCACTCGAAATCGGTAGCCGCTTCTTGATGGAACCAATGATTGAGTAATTGAATGTCACCATCAATTTATAATAATTCCTTAAATGATAAAGTCTCCATAGTCACTTCTTGTGAAATAGCATAACAGGTTCATCCTTATGGTGTTACCTTCATCTCAAAGAGTATTGGACAGAATTGTAGGTGGAGTCTGATTCTCCTCTCGATTTCTGAATTACTACCCGATAATAGGAATACATGTTCTCAACAATTCTTTAATGAGTTCATTATTTGGAATAATCGTCCAATGCCAATTAGAACATCCTTTTACTATCAGTTAGAATCAGATCATCCGATTCATGGACTTGAATACATTGCTTCTGATAGGAATGGAGATTTGTATAAGAAGAATGTCAGATTCTGTTACCTGTGATGTATATTAGTGAAAAGAGAAAATGAAAGGCTGAAATGAAACCTGTTGTAATAATCGAACCTATTTGCATTTTAACTCATAGAAATAGCAAATTAATGAAAAGTGTACTCGTGCTGGGATAGTTTTAATAGTTGGAATGTACATTGAAGGCTGATGTATGAACAAACCTTTCAGATTATAATGAGACGGTGTTTATTTGTTAAGGAAAGTACAAGAATGAAAAACGAATGAAAGCGAAGCTAATGTTCTCTAAGAAGGCTACTAGATTAACTATTGGTGCTAGTGCTGATCTAGTAGATGCTGGAGCAGTTCTAGGTTTCAGTTATCCTGGAATAGTAAGTACTTCGGTATAAGTAGGCATGATAAGTAATGTAGAACTGATTTGTAGCTGCTGGTTAAAGCGCTTGTAGTTCTCTTCATGAATGCGGTTGTGTTATGGCTACCGCTGCTGTTGTTACAGTAGTAATAGGTAGGGCTGTAGATTATGTATGTACAAGCTGTTGAAGCGATAGAAATGATTATCATATGAGTACTGATATTGTAGTAATACACTATAAGTTTGGTGACACCCACATTGATGTTTCGTCGGATCGATGTTACCTTCGTTAATCTGATTGAACCTTTAAGCCGCGCTGAATATATTATCCCACTTCGAGATTGCTTGTAAACTAAGCCCACACTTTGGAAGGTTTATCTAAGTGACGATAATCCGTTAAAATCCTCTATCAACAATGAGATTAAGGACCTTTTGACGATTCAGCCTAGAGATTAAGATAATTAACTAACAATTATTACAAAAACATAGGAAAGCAAGAAGAAACTCCAATTCTCTTCATTATGTAAAACACTTTGAACATCGTTAACACTACCTGTTCGAAATATCGGTATATTCACAATCAACTAGTACATACGTTATGATCTGTGTATGTTGTTCTTATATCCTGTTATCTATGTATCAAAATGGTACATACTATTCATATAATGATTGTAATGAGGAAGGTGAGAAAAGTGGAATACTTCTCTTTATCCCGTATGCGACCGCTAAGACCTCGATGAATACAAATGGAACTTTCACATTGATTATATGATTAGATGGATGAACAACATCAGTTGAGAATTTCTAAGGACCAAATCAGGTTGTACAAACTACTGAACATGATCTCTTCAATTTGATACTTATAAATCGAATTGATATTACATCTGCATGTACATTAGTAAACTGTAATCAAATTCACTTATCTTTAGTAAATATTTCGCCCACTTATATTGAAAGGATGGGAGATGAGCCGTTTGTACAGTGTTAATTGATAATCAAGGAATCCTTGACCATCCGTTCGTTTTTGATACATAGATGGAGATAGAACATGTGATAATAGAAAGTGTGATTAGATGTAGAATAGATTCGTTTAGACAGATTATAAACTATCTCCTAATTATATATCTAGTTCATTGTTTTTGGAAATGATCCCCTTTACAATCAGTTGAGACAATTAACAATTATAATCGACAGAGATATACCAAATAATGATTCTACGGTCGTTTCAAAGTCATCAGGCAATATTATTATACTCTGTCACATAATGAGTGAAAGTAAAAGAAGAAAGATAACTACTAGAAGATCATACACCAGAGGCAGAATGAAAGACTGGAAGACTAATTGGCAGGATATTTTGCGGAATACTAATTCTACTAATAGAGAGAAAGGTTATATGAAGTCAAATGCTGGGAAAGGAGCATATGAAGGAGTATGGAAGAAGGGAGATGAAGTGGTCGAAGTAGTATGGGCTAGAAGGGAAGATAGTGAATGGAATGAGGTTACAAATGAGTATGGTGGGCATGAACAGAGCGAAGTGGAATTGATGATAGTGAATGTATTGAATCATTCAATGATTGTATTGAAAG
>OJMO01002520.1_pt1 | contig 9887 bp, 6 predicted proteins | sample 1597241 | NCBI WGS metagenome assembly OJMO01 (sample SAMEA2452129, study PRJEB22498) | human gut metagenome | biome: human feces; feature: human gut; material: feces | place: Australia | collected 2012 | reverse complement strand
TAGGTGTAAACGCCAGCCTTGGTGATGGTGTTGTCGGTCCAAGTGAGGTTTGCGCCAGGGGCAGGATTCACAAAACTATGAGCAGGCGACTGTTCGCCTTCGCGATACACATTCACTGTGGTGAGTTCGATCAAATTGCCACCCTTGGTGTCGGTGGAAGGAGCGGTCATCGTGAGTGTGGCAGTGAGTGCGCCCTTGTCGCCAGCAGTCACCTTAAAGTCGGAAACTGCCGCAGGAGCGTTGTTGTCGAGAATGTCGATAGCCACATCGTCGATGTCGAAACGATACATGTAAGGATTGCTGTAAGCATAGATGCCCAAGTGGTAATAGCCATCGGCTGGCACGGTGAAAGTGACCTGATGTTTCTCGCCTGTGGCATTCTTGTAATCTTCTTGCTTGAGCAGTTCGGTGGTCATAGCAGCAGGGTTGGCATCGGTTCCGAGAAGCACCTTGAATTTTTCTGGATACTTGGCGGAATACACGCGCGCAAACATGCTGTAACGGTAAGTGACACCAGCCTTCAAGGCAATTCGTGGTGAAATCATCCAATCGTCGCCGGGTTTCTTGTCGGGACTTTGGTCGTATTTATAATACACCCTCTTGCTTGTGGCATCGTATTCCCAAGTAGAGCCGCCGTTGAGGTCGAACACCGTCCAGAGGTCGAACGCGTCCTTAGTGTCGAATCCCTCAACGAATGGCACAGCGTAGCCTTCGCCGAAAGTCACCTTATTACTTTGGGCGGCAGGGCTCGCACCCTTAGCAGTGAACGCCGACACCTCATAGTAGTAAGCGTTGTTGCCTACGCCCAATTTCTCGTCGGTGAAAGTGGTAGCCTTGCAGGCATCGCTCACCACCACCTCATCGGGGAAGCGCACAATCTTGTAAGCCACCTCGCTCTTATTGTATTCGCCGCCGTTCAAGCCCAGTTCGGCAGGCGTCCATGAAAGCACAGCCTTGCCGTCTTGGTTGGTCAGCGTTACATTTGTAGGAGTGCCCGGCACATCTTCGCCCACATACACCTTGTGCCATGCCAATTCACCTTGATATTCAGCATTGGCAGTGGTGAAACTCAGTGTTTGGTAGCCAGGAGCGAATGTCACGTTAGGCATGGTGTGGGTAGCACCCGGAGCAATGCCAGCCACCACGGTATCGGTACCAGCCTTGTTCACAATCACGCTGATATTGCCAGTGATGTTTGAGCCGTCCACATTCTGCGTAGGAGCAGTGAATGTGATGTCGCCCGAAGTTTCGCCGAATTTAGCGAAATTCACCGAAATGTCGGTCACAGCGCGTGGCGCAGTGAGTGGGGTAGAGTAAGGCATGGCAAACAAACCAGAGAAACTTGCATTGCCGGGCAAATCTTTGATTTTTGTGAGTTTGCCATTGTAGATATTGATTTCGTAAAGCGCCGAAACCCATTTGCGCTTGCCATCTACAACACCTTCGTAGGTGGCAGCCCAATACAGGCGGCCTGTGGCATCGTCAAACGTCATTGAGTTGCGATCCACAGGATATAAGCCGGTGCGTCCGACAGGCACTTGCGCACCTGTTTGTTTGTCGATTTTATAGAACACGCCAGTGCTGCCCACGCCGTAGAGGTCGCCATACTTGTTGCAGGCGATGGCATACACCGAACGGTCGGCATCGGCTATCTTAGTGGCTTCGCCCAAAGCGATGCTAAACTCGCAGAAGCGGGTGTAGTCGCCCGTCTGCTCGTCGTAGAAATAGCCATACACCTTGTTTGTTGTTGGGTCGAGGGTAAGGTCGGTTGCCACATTCACAGCGTCGATTTCACTACCGCTTCCCTTAAACCAAGTGGAGGTGGAATAGTTGCTATAATAACTGACTTCGCCCGTAAAGTTTGAGGAAAGCACATAGTAGGTGCTGCCAATTTTGATGGCGGAGCGGGTGTACATCCATTCCTTGCTCTCCTTCACACTCTTGATGCTGCCGTTCTCTTTCGCCTCCACGGTGTAGATACCGGCATCGATGGTGGCACCATCAGTTGCCCAAGCGTCGTCGTACACTTTCACGCCACACAGCACGGTGTTGCTGCCCGGCACTTTCGCCACGGTGGTAGCCGCGGGATTCACATTCGCCACGCTCACAGCTTTTCGAGGGTTCGCCTCTGGCACAGCGTTGGCGGCTGGTCGGTTCAGTCTCAACTTCGATTCCGGTCCGTGCTTGGTGGCAAGCACATCAGAGCCGGCATAAGCCGAAGTGGCTGTCAGAAGCAACATTGCTGCCACTGCCGACACACATTTAAATAACTTTCTCATATCGTTAATTAGTTGGAATAGTAATCTAAAAATAGATGGGGATAAAAAACGAAATAGCGTCCCTCCTGTTTTGCCAGAAGAGGACGCTGTTTCGGAGATTTTATTTAGTCTCTGTGTATCACTTCATTGCGAAGATTTATTTTGAAATCTTTGCAGAAATGCGTGAACCGTTTACCACGGCATTCACCACATACACACCTGCTGATTTACCATTGAGGTCGATAGATTCACCGCCACGGCTTTCAGCCACCTTGCGGCCAAGAATATCGTAAACGGCGATTTCGCTTGCACCGTCGATGCTGAGCACGCCACCTGCAATGTTCATCATCTTCTTAGCGTCGGTCACGTCGATTACGCCGGTAGAGGTCATCTTCTCAATCGAAATCGACTTCACGTGGATTTCGCCAATAGCGTTGGCATGGAAACCAATCACATTCACGCCAGGAAGCACATTCACCACAGGGTCGGTGTCGCCTTCACCCTCTACGAGAGTTGGCAGTGATTCGTCGGTGACATTGAATTGAATCACATCGGTTTGTGCCTTTGAGCTTGATGATGCTGTGGCCGCTGTGGTGATAGTCTTCACAGTTGCCATCTTGGTGTGGTCGAGTGCTTGAGCCACTGCCAAATCCCAAGTCACATCGTTGTCGGCTTGTGATGCGTATGATTCGATGGTCACGGTCAGGTGTGAGCCGTTTTCGAATTGGAGGCGTGGCGACATTGCCCAGTCGTCGCCCTGCACCTTGCCAGAGTTGTAATAGATAGAGTTGCTCGACACTTCCCAAGTGGTAGCATATTGTTCACCGGCAATGGTGCGATAGTCGTTGTTGGCGTTCACGATAGTCCAACTTCTCCAACTGTCGCTGCCGTCGTTCACGTTCACGCTGTAAGGCAATGGAAGACCTCCGCCCACCCAGTCGATAAGCACGCTTGGTGCTGCGTGTTCGCTCTTACCGTTTGCGTTGTAGATTTCCACGCTGTAGGTGTATTGACCAGGAGTCTTGATGGTGTTGTCGGTCCAAGTTGAAATTAAACCAGGTTTCAAACCTTCGGTCACCTCACCCACATTCTCACCGTTGCGCAAAATCACAGCCTTGGTGATGGTTTCGAGTGCTATACCTTCGATATTGGTCTTGGTTGGGTTCACCCAAGTGAGGGTTGCGCTGAGCGACTGGTCGGAAGCGGCTGTGCCGGTCAATCCTTCTGCCACTTCTGGCACTACTGGAGTGTATTCAATCTTAATGTCTTTGAGATAGAGTTTGTTGGTGCCTGATGAAGAAGCGATGCTGTAGTCCTGGAATGCGAAGTACATCTTTCCGCTTTCTTCAATCTTCACGATGCAAGTGTCGGCTGTGTAGCCATAGTCCTTGATGTAGTCCACATCGCGGAACTGCTTGAAGCTGGCTGCTGGATCGCTCGCACTCTTCACTGTGCCCACCTTAAACGATGCGCCCTTGCCGTTGTAACTGTAAATGAAGCGGTAGTAACCGGGCTTGATATCGAATGGAGGGGTAATCAAATAGTCGTTGCATGAACTGTATTCGGTCATCTTTGAGTGGTCGTTTACAGCGCAGCCGCTGCTGTAGCTTGTGCCATTGCTGTAAGTCCAACTGTGGTCGTCCTTGTTAGCGTCAACCACGCTGTAGAATGCCCATTGGTCAGGGTCGTTGAACTTAAATTCGTATGGCAGAGTTTGGGTGTTGTCGCCTACCCATGCGGTTCTCACGGTAGTAGGAGTGCCCACTGCCACGCCACCTTCGCTGTAAGCAAGCGCTTGATATTCGTAGAAGCCTGAAGAAGGCACATTGTCAACGTAGTTCATTGAGTCACCCACTGCTGGAGATACAAAAGTCTTCACCACTTCGCCATTGCGCTTCAATTCCACTTTTGTGAGAGCGGCGAGGTCGGTGCCGATGTTGGTCTTGGTTGGGTTGGTCCAAGTGAGGGTCACATTGTTGGTCATGTCGGCGAATGGAACGGCAGCAAGGTCGGTGATTTGTTCGGGAACGATAGCGGTTTTTTCCACGTTCAAGCCATAGAGTTTGTAAGAGCAGCCGTTGGTAGGAACATTCTCGCTGCAAGCGTGCAAACCGAGGTAATACTTGCCACCTTCAGGAATCTGCACATAAATCTCATATTTGCTTCTTGAACTCTTGAATGAGGTGATGGTCTGCACAGGGATGTTCAGTTCTTCGGCAGTTTTGCCCTTACCCAACACTAATTCAAGTTTTTCGCCACCATAGTAGCCCACTTGAAAATCTAAAGTCACCTTATAGGCACCAGCTTCTTCCACGGTGAGTGGTGGAGTAACCAAATACTCGTCTTCCACAAGGTTTTTGGTGGTGGAGAGATTCAAACTGTTGCCAATGTATGATGATGCTTTGAAGTTCCAAACTGCTGTCTGTGTGCTCTTTGGACCGTGATATTGGGTGAACAAGGCTTCAACCTTGTCGGCGCTTGAAAGGTCGGCTGTATAAGGCAGAGCCTGAGGAGCAATCGGACCCACATATTTGGTGGTAACGCTGGTAGCAACACTCTTGGCTGCACCAAGCAGCGCTTTCACATCGTAGGTATGGAAACCGGCAGCCAAGCCTTGAGCCTCGGTGTCTTGCCATGCTGTGGCTGTGCCTTCGAGAGTTTTCACCAAAGTGCCATCGCGATACACTTCCACGCCTGTGAGTGGGGTGGTGAGGTCTTTGCCGTCTTCGTCCTTGGTTGGCAAAGTCCATTTCAAATCCACGGTGATTGCCTCGTTGGCACCTTCAGTGGCGGTAAGGCCAGTAACAGGGGCTGGAGTGGTAATGTTCTCTGCCACAGAGAAAGCCGTTACGAACACATTATATAAGTCTTTCTTACTGTATTCATACAAGCCAAAATAGTAGTCGCCTGATTCTCTGGCCACATACACTACGCTTTTCTTAACGAAAGTCTTTTCTGTCAGTTCAGGGAAATCAAGAAGTGTTTCGCTCTTGGTAGCCATATCTTCAGCACTGTTGGCGTTTGCCACAGCCAGTCGCAGACTCTCTTTGTAAGAACCAGAGGTTTTTACATAAAATGAAACCTTGTATTCCTTGTCTGCCTCAAGATGAATGGCAGGCGACACCAGCCAGTCGTTGGCATCGGCTTTAGTGTTGTAAACGTATTTTGCCCCGGCGGTCACCTTCACGGCAGTAATACTGCTATAATTACTACTTGACGAGGCGTCGTTGATCCAAGTTTTTTCATCGCCATTGACGTTATACACTGTCCAATCGGCATCAAGTTTGCTCGTACCACCAATCTGAGAGAAGTACGGCACACTCTTAGCTTGTGCAAAGCCCAACAAAGGCAACAGCACAGCCAAAAGTAAGAAAAGTCGTCTTTTTAGCATGTTCGTAAGTGTTATATGTTATTATATACAAGTTTTCGAGAACGGTAAAAAAAGAAGCATATAGCGAGGCTATTTAGCACAAACAGCGCATTATCGTAGCTATCAACACAACTTCTTTTTGCAAAAGTAAACTAATTAATTTATAATTTCAAAGATTTATTGATGTTTTTTGTATAAAACGCCACTACTATCCAAATAAATCCTAAAAAAATCCATTTTCCACCCCATTTCCCTTACTATTTGCCACGAGAAGAAATTAGATGTTGGAAATTAGAAATTAGAAGATTTTTATAGAAGTTAAGGAAGTTAAGAAGTTAAAGAAGTTAAGACGATACCATCGCCTCTTGGTAATTTGATAGGGTGTTCGCCCATCTGATTCGTCCGACTTGTCTGACTCGTCCGACTTGTCAGCCCCCCCAAAAAAAAACTCGTTGACCTGTTGACTCGTTGACTCGTTGACTTGTACTTGTTGGCTTTTTTTGGGGATTCTTTCCAAAAAATAGTGTATATTTGTGGCAATGAAACTCAACAGCATTTCCATACTCAATTACAAGAACATCGGCGAAGCCACACTTACGTTCTCGCCTAAGGTGAACTGCCTGATTGGCAACAATGGCATGGGAAAAACCAACATTCTCGACGCCATCTATTACCTGAGCTTCTGCAAAAGTTCAACAGGGCAAACCGATGCGAGCGTGATTACACATGATGCCGACTTCATGATGCTTCAAGGCAAATACACGCGCCACGATGCCGACGAAGATGTGTCGATGGGTATGCAGCGTGGAAAGCGGAAAACGGTGCGCCGTGGCGGCAAGGAGTACAAGCGACTGAGCCAACACATAGGGCTGCTGCCGCTGGTGATGGTGTCGCCTGCCGACTGGGACCTTATCAGGGGCGCAGGCGAGGAGCGCCGCAGGCTCATGGATATGATTATCTCGCAGGGCGACAAGGAATATCTGGCTGCCGTGATTGCCTACACCAAGGCTGTGGAGCAGCGAAATGCCATCATCAAAAAGGAGTTTCGCGACCCGCTGCTCTACGAAACCGTGGAGCATCAAATGGCAACCACCGCCACCTACATTCATGCGGCACGAAAGCGGTGGATTGAAGCGTTTGAACCAATTTTCATGCGCTACTACAATGCCATTGCCGGCGATGGCGAATGTGTGAGAATGCTCTACAAAAGCCACCTCAACGAGGGGAGTATGCTCGAACACCTCAATGCCACACGCGAGCGCGACTTCATTATAGGCTACACCACAAGAGGTGTGCACCGCGACGACATTGAACTGCTTTTGGGCGAACACTCCATGCGCAAAACCGGCTCGCAAGGCCAGTGCAAAACCTACACCATAGCACTGCGATTGGCACAGTTTGAGTTTCTGAAAGAGCATACGGCATTGACCCCGATTCTGCTACTCGACGACATTTTCGACAAACTCGACGCTTCGCGCGTGGAGAGCATCATCGAAGTGGTGTCGGACGAACGGTTCGGTCAGATTTTCATCACCGACACCAACCGCACGCACCTCGACGAAATCGTGCGCCGCGTGAGTGGCGATTTTGCCATGTTTGGCGTAGAGAATGGCGTTTGCTCACTTATCAACCGTTCAAATCAATAACACCACACGCTTATGAAACGCACAAGTGCCCAATCAGTTGGAGATATTATCAACCAAGTGCTACGCCAGGAGCGACTGGATGTCCGCCTCGACGAACAGCGCGCTTTGGCTATGTGGTCCACCCTCGTGGGGCAGGGCGTGAACCGCTACACCACCGACCGCTCGGTGAAAGACGGTGTGCTCACATTCACCATCAGCAGCGCCCCCCTGCGCAACCAACTTATGCTCACCCGCTCCACCCTCATCGCCCGCATCAACGAATCCCTCGGCCACGAAGTAATCAAAGAAATCATCTTCCGGTAATAAAGTCAACGAGTCAACAGGTCAACAGGTCAACGAGTTGCCAAAGGGACGGTTCTTTCGGTCGCACTATCCATTATCTATCTAACACCAACCAAAGGGACGGTTCTAATGGTTTGTATATCAAAAAGACGGTGAAAAATAAGAAAGAATCGTCAGCCACCCTTCTACCCAAAATTTCGTAAAAATCACCATTTTTACACAAACAACTTCCGAAAAGTGTGCTGTCACTACACTTTTCGGAAGTTGTTTGTGTAAAAACTCTTTTTTCATCGCTTTTATTTAATTATATTTGCATCGGAAATTATAAACATAAACAATGGTATAATGGAAATAAAAAGAGATATAATAAGCGTATTTAAAACATGGAAAGATAGTGCTCTGCATAAGCCTATCCTGCTAAAAGGTGCTCGCCAAATAGGTAAAACATGGGCAATGGAAAAATTCGGCAAGGAATGTTTTAAATACTGTGTAAAATTCGACTTTGACCGTCAACCTGAACTAATATCTATTTTTCAAACCACAAAATCGCCAGAACGAATAATAAGTGAACTTGCACTTTATTGTGATGAACCTATTATTGCAGGTGAAACTCTAATCATATTCGATGAAATTCAAGAATGTGAGAATGCGTTGAATAGTTTAAAATACTTCTGCGAAGATGCGCCTGAGTATCACATTATAGCAGCAGGTTCGTTGCTTGGTGTAGCGGTCAGGCAAAAGCAAATGTCTGTTCCTGTAGGGAAAGTGAAAGTGGTGAGAATGTATCCAATCACTTTTCGTGAATTTCTTCGCGCAGTTGATGTAAATACATATAACTACATCAATTCTATTTCCGAAATCAAGCAACTTCCAGAAATTATCTTAAATAAACTCAAGACGGCATACAGACAATATCAAATTTGCGGTGGAATGCCCGAATCTGTGGTCGCCTTACTCGACGGTAGAGGTGTGGGAGAAATTGAGGATATTTTACAAGGTATTCTTGATCTCTACGAATTAGATTTCTCACGCTATGCTGCTGCACGCGACATTCCTCGTATTCAAGCCTTGTGGCATTCTTTACCTGCGCAACTTTCAAAGGAAAATAGAAAATTCATTTATCGAGTGGTGAAGCATGGGGCTCGCTCAAAGGATTATGAAGACGCTTTGATGTGGCTGGTGGAGGCTGGTATGATTCATGTGGTTTACAACATCAGCAAACCAGGTTTTCCTATTTCTACTTATGAGCAAATGGATTCGTTTAAGGTGTATGCAAGTGATTGCGGACTTCTGCGTCGACTTGCACGATTGCCAGCCTCGGTTATATTGGATTCAATTGCCAATTACACAGAGTTTAAGGGTGCTCTTGCAGAAAATGCAGTATTACAATCGCTGATTTCCGTCACCGATAATCAAATTCCATATTATTGGACCTCAGAGGGAAAGGCTGAAATTGAATTCGTTATACAAAAAGACGAACTGATTATTCCAATTGAGGTGAAAGCAGAAGACAATATCAAGGGACGAAGTATAGTAGTATATAACGAAAAGTATCACCCACGTGTACGCATTCGTTATTCAATGTTGAATTTGCAATATAATTGTGGATTGCTTAGTTGTCCGTTACCTCTTGTTGAGTGGCTTGACTTATTTATTAAATTAATTCTTGAAAAAAAGGAATAGTTTTTATCCTGCACATAACACATATTTTTCTCAAATTTTTATTGGTGGGTGGGGGTAATTTTGTAGTTTTGTGGGTGGAGTAGCATTTTGCTGCACTTTATTTTATAACCAACAAAACATTCTGATTATGAAACTTAAAATGATGATTGCGGTGTGCATGGTGGCATTCGTGGGCTTTTTCGCTCAAGCACAATCGGCACAGACAACCCAACCCAAAGCCAAAACAGAAATCAAAGTTCCCGTAAACACTGGCGATAATATGGCTTACGTGAAAGCAGTGATTAATTATATCAAAGCCAAATTTGAAGCGTGCGAATCGATTCAAGACCTCGCCGCTCTGGAAACCGATCCTCTGTTTAAGAACATTGACGAATCAATGGAAAAAACTGAAGAATCGCTCACCCCTGAACAAAAAGCAGAACTCCAAGAATGGATGAAACTGCCTGAAAACAATATAGAGGCAGTTATCGAGGCAAAAGTAAAACAACTCATGCCAAAGGAATAATCCCCATTCTAAAATATTAGCATATAAAAAAAGTTACGGAGATTTTTGAGATGCTCCGTAACTTTTTTATATACCATTTTGAAAATGGTTTTAACCCAAATCGGTCATTAGGGCTTGTGGTATTTCGGAGTTTTAGAAGAATG
>OJMO01002511.1_pt1 | contig 9910 bp, 14 predicted proteins | sample 1597241 | NCBI WGS metagenome assembly OJMO01 (sample SAMEA2452129, study PRJEB22498) | human gut metagenome | biome: human feces; feature: human gut; material: feces | place: Australia | collected 2012 | reverse complement strand
ATGATTATATTGATATTGCATTTCCAATTGTACATGGAACAAATGTTGAAGATGGAACTTTACAAGGATTTCTAAAAATGTTTAATCTTCCATATGTTGGATGTGATGTTATATCTTCTAGTGTTGGTATGGATAAATATGTTTGCAAATGTGTTTTAAAGGATAATGATATTCCTATATTAGAATGCAAATGTATAAGTGCAAAAGATTATAATGAAGATTCAGACAATACTATAAAAGAAATTGAAACAAAATTTTCTTATCCTGTAATAGTTAAACCTATAAATTTAGGCTCTAGTGTAGGAATTAAAATTGCTAAAAATCAAGAAGAACTAAAAGATGCAATAGAAAATGCATTTGCTTATTCAAGAAAGGTACTTGTTGAAAGAGCAATTAAAAACTTAAAGGAAATCAACTGTTCAGTTGTAGGAGATTATGAATTTGCGAAAGCATCTGAATGTGAAGAGCCAGTTAAAACAGATGAGATATTGAGCTATAAAGATAAATATATATCTGGGGGAAAAAAGACAGGTGCTATGAAATCTATGAATGCTTCAGTATTAAGACTTCCTGCAAATATAGATAAAAATGTTAAAGAAAGAATACAAGAATTAGCATTAAAAACATTTGATGTTCTAGGATGTTCAGGTGTTATTCGTATAGATTTTATGATAGATAATGATACCAATGAAATATTTGTAAATGAGGTAAATACAATTCCTGGATCATTATCATTTCATTTATGGAAAGCTACAGATTTAAATTATACAAAATTATTAGATGAATTAATAGACCTTGCTTTAAAAAGAAACAGAGAAGAAAAAAATATAACATATTCTTTTGATAGTAATATACTATCAGGTGTATCTATGAAAAGCTTAAAAGGTGGCACTAAATTAAAATAAATTTTAAATATGCATATCATTTGATTTGCAAGAAAGAGAGGTAAATATGAATAATTCAAAAGCATACATTTTAAATATACATTATGAGAATTGGTCAAATCAATTATGGTTTGAAAATGAAGATTCAATTGAAGTTCAAAATACATTTAATGAGGCTATTAAAGATATGGAGAAATTAAAAAATGAATCGGAAGATTGCTATGATTATCAAAACAAGGTAATTGAATATTTAAAAACTTTAGGATTTCAAAGAGTGCAAAAATAAAAAGATTGCATATAAAAAAACGGTTAGACTGACTTTTGTCAATGCTAATCGTTTTTTCAAATATTTTATTTATTTTTTAGAATCCACTCATATACTTCCTTTTCAGTAAGTTTGCCTTTTTTCATATCATTAATTTTGTCTTTAGCTTGTTTTTTCCATTTTTCAAAGTTTTTAGCTTTATTTTTATCTTTCTTAACTTGCATAAATTTTTGTTGATATGTTCTTCTATATTCACCCATAGCCTTATTATTTTTCAATCTTTCAGTATAAGATTGGAAAGCCCCTAGTTCTCTACAAGGTTTTAAATTTTCTTTTGGATAATCACAATAAACCTCGTCAGTTTTCGTATTTGGAATAAAATACATTCCACAATTTTGACATTTTTTAATTGGATAATTAGGTATTTTAGAAAGTTCTTCAAGTATTGCATAGCAAATACTTGATAAATCATTACTTTTATGTGTATCACTCATTGAAAGAACTTGTTTTTTACTTTGCAATGTTTCTAATAATTCATATTCGCTATCATTATCAAAATCTTGATATTTCCTTGAATAACTATCTCTCATAATAAAATCATTTTTGTAATAAGAATATAATTTGCCTAGTCTTTTTATTAAGTAAACAGCAAATCTTTCTGAATATGTATATTTTTCAAGTGATTTTATATTATCTAAATTATAAATATATGTAACAGCTCTTTTTAATTCTTCTTGTGTATCAATTAAGTTTTCGTGTAAATCTTCAAATATTTTAGTTGTTGCCTTTAAATATTCTTTATCATTACCATAGTTTTGTTTTAATTCAAATTTATAACTTTCATCTAAATCTCTTAATATTTCAAACCCATAAGCATAAAAGAAAGTTTTATTTGCTATTTCATAATTTGATAAGTCTGCATTTAGAAATCTTAATAATAATAGTCCTAATTTTTCGTGAAATGGAAAGTATAAGCTAGCAGGGTGTTTAAGACCTCTATCAGTTAATTCTGTTTCTTTATAATATACATCTCTTAATCTATTTTCTGTATCTAAATGAAAATCTGCTTTATAAAAATATAAAGGTGTAGCATAATATTCTTTTTTAGTTTCAGTATTAAACCAAAAGTAGAAATCATCAAAAAAGGTTACTTCTGGCAGTCCCATAGGCTTTTATCTCCTCTCATATAATAATATATTTATAAACAATATTTAACAATATAAAAAAAATAATGAATTGTTATTGACATTCTATAATTATTATACTATAATAATTATAGAAATACAATACTTTTTGCAAAACTTATTGCTAAAAGTTGTAGATAAAAAATTCACTAATTATCTTAAAATTATTGTAAAACTTAATATTTAAGGTTTTAAACAGACTATAAAAGCACAATAAAGTAATTAAATTTGTATTATTAGGTGCTAAAAGTATAGTTTGAGAGAAATATAAAATTTAAAAGGAATGGAGGTGTGAAAAATAAAAACTAAAACTGACAGCAAGGAAACAAAAGACAAAATTATTGAATTATTCTATGAAAAGCATTTAAGACCAGTAAATATAGCAGATGAATTAAAAATTGCAAAATCCTATATTACAAAGGTCATTCAAAAAGATTCCAGATATATTGAAGAAAAGGAATCAAGAAAAGCTAAAAATAAGGAAAAGAATAAAATTCAAAAAAGGATATGTGCGAAAAACAGAAGAGAAAAAGAAAAGCAAGAAAGACAAGAATATGAAAAATTAATGTTACTAATAAATAACGATAATGTAATCTTGTCTACTAAAAAGAAAGAAAGTGATTTACAAGACGCAAAATGGAATAGAAGTGTTTACGAGTATGCTGAAAATTCAAGTGATTTAGTATTAAATTCAAATGTAAATGCTGGATATAATCTTGCTAAAAGAGTTAGAAATATTGTAAATCCAAATAGTATAAAGAGTAAAAGAATATATGTTTAATTTGTATGCTTTGAAGAAATCAAGGTATATTTTTTTACTCTAATTTTTTAGAAAGAGGTAATAAAAAATGATTTTATTTATCAAGAATTTAGGAAATTTATGTTGAATAGCAATAGGTTGATAATTTATATATAACTGAATTTATAAACCGTAAATAGCTATTCACAGGAAAGGAATAGGTATTTATATGAAACAAGAATATAAAATTAAAGAAGTTTTTAACGAAAATGCAAAAACAATACAAGAAAAGTTGCAAGAAGTATTTATAAGTTATTTAATTGAAAAAATTAATAAATAGTTATAAAGGCTAGTAGAGATGTGGTTTTAAACATATTTACTAGCCTAAATTTATAAATATGAGTTGCATTATTTTATAATTAAGTATATAATTTCAGTTATAAATTGGATAGGAGGAAACCTATTGTTATTAGAAAGAGAGGTTTAAATGATAACAATAGCAAATCCTGAAAAATATAGAGCAGGATTATATGAAAGATTATCCAATGAAAATATTGAAGTTGCAAGTGGCGAAGTAGTTGTTTCAAAAGATGATGAATTAGAAAGCGGAAGTATAAGCACACAAAAGATTTTTAACGAAAGCTTTTGTAAGGAAAGAAATATTTTTATATATGACCACTATACTGATGATGGAGTTTCAGGAGCAACCTTTGATAGACCAGACTTCAATAGAATGATAAAGGACATTGAAAACAAAAAAATAAATATGGTAATTGTAAAAGACTTATCTAGGTTTGGAAGATTATCAAGTCAAATATCTTACTATTTGGAAGAATACTTTATTGAAAAAGGTGTAAGATTTATAGCTGTAAATGATGATATTGATACAGGAAATGCAGAGTCATCTGAAGAAATAACACAATTTAAAGCATTTTTTAATGAATGGTTTTTACGAGATACTTCAAAGAAAATAAGAAATGGTAAAAAGACAAGAGCAAAAGAAGGAAAAGTAATGACTACTTATCCTACTTATCGGATATAAGAAAGATCCATTAGACCATAATCATTATGTACCTGACCAAGATACTGCACCGATAGTTAGAAGAATATTTATGTTGGCTAGAAATGGAAAAACACCTACAGAAATAGGGAAAATTCTAACAGATGAAAAAGTTTTAGTTCCATCAGAAATTTGTCGGAAATAACCATACTAGAAAAAATGGAATAAAACGAGGTTGGAATAGAAACACAGTAAAAAGAATATTGCAAAATGTAACTTATCTAGGAAGTGTATCAAATGGAAATGTCAAGAAAATCAATTATAAAAGTAAGAAAGTAATGATAATGCCAATGGAAGAAAGAATAATTGTAGAAAATATGCATGAACCATTAGTTGATAAGGAAACATTCAATATAGTACAAGATTTGATAAAAAGTAGAACAGGAGTAAGAACAAAGTCTTATGATTGGCTATTAAAAGGATTACTAACTTGTAAAGAATGTGGTAAGAAATTAAGTATAGTACCACAAAAGAAAAAGACTATAACTACTTTTTATGTAAGATGTAATACTTATGCTTGTAATACTCATTTACATTTGTGTACTCCACATAGTAATAATTTAGAAAAATTAACAAACTATGTGATAGAACAAATAAAAACAAGATGTAATGAGTTTTTAGATGAAAACAAGTATATGCAAGTTGCTAATTCTTCCAAAGACAAAATCTTAAAAGATAGGTTTAACTTTAAGAATGAAATTCTAGTTTTAGAGAAGAAACTAAAAGACATTGATAAAATGATAGACAAATTGTACGAAGATAAGTGCAAAGGTTTATTTGAAGATGAAGATTTTACAAGGCTTTACTCAAAACAAATTGAAATGAGAAAAGATACTAACGAAAGAATTAAATGTTTGCAGAAACAAATAGAAAACGAAGATTCTTCTGTAGATATAAATAAACTTGTGAAAGATTTTGTAGAACTAAAAGAAATAACAAGAACAATGATGGTTTCTTTAATAGATAGAATAGAAGTGTCAGAAGATAAGGAAATTACAATATATTATAAATTCAATATTTTAAATATGAGAAAAGTAAATGATGAAGAAGAACTAATAAATGTTGGCTAGATAAAAAATAGTCATAACAGAATATGATAACTCTCAAAATCAAAATATCCTTCAATTCCATGTTGTTTTAAAACATCTAATAAACCTGTATCTTCAGCAAATCTATATCCATATTTCTCTTCTGCTGACATAGTCCAACTATCTATTTGATATGAATAATAAGGTAACTCATCTTCTTGAATAATAATATTCATTAATTCTTCAATACTTAATTCTCCTTCTGAATTTGCATATCCTTCTATTGCTTCCATATTATAAATATTTTCTGATACTTTTGCTAATAAATTAAGCATCTTTATGCTTTCATATTCATTAACTTTATATGGTAAATCTGTTTCAAAATCATTTATCATATATTCTTCGTATTCATCATTAAGTCCAACTACTTCTTTTAAGAATTCATCAATTTCTTCTTTTTCTTTTGGTAATTCTAGCCATCCTCCTTTTAATTCTCCTTCATTATATTTTCCTAAATTACCAACCCATATATTAAGCATATTTTCTCTCCTTCCTTATACAAAAAAGAGCTAGTAATTTTATGCTTTACTAACTCTTCTCTTATATTTTTACTAAAACTTCCTTCATTAGAATTTCATCAACTAATCCATCAATCATTTGTTGATATTTTGCTATAACATACATTTCGCTTGTTTTAGGTTCTTTATATTCTGTTTTTATTTCTTTTTCTAATTTTTCTTTTAATTTTAAAATATATTGTTCTCTTTCAAATATTTTCGTGTTTAGTTCTCCTGTTAATTCTAATTCTTGTTTTCTGTATGGATAATTTTTCTCCATATTACTTAAAATCATCTGCCCATATTTTCCAAAAATCATTGTTTTCTACCTTCTTTCATTTATATTATACTTTACCAATATCAGGTTTTCCAAACCCAAAAAGAAAAGAGATACAAAGTTTTTCTCTGCATCTCTACAAGTATTTCATTATACATATTATACCACCTATTTTTAGCTTTTCAAGGTGGTCTTTTTTTTGTACTCTTTTTTGTGCGTACTTTTTATAGTACTATTTTTGTTAAACTTTTTTATCCTTAGATTTTAATTTTGATATCTCCATATTATCTTCCAACTCATTTAATCGTTCAAATTCATTTATCAATGTATTTATCGGAATATTCAAATCTAATACAGGTTTTAGCATATTTTCTAATTCAGTTATTTTTTTATCCTTTTCTTTTAGTTGATATTCAAGTTGTTTAGTATATTCATCAACCATATCTTCATTTATTAAATAAGTTTTTTCTTTTTCAAACTTTATTCCATTTATTTCACAACTCTTGTCCCAATTAGGATTTTGATATTGCTTACTTTCCTCATTAAAATTTATTCTATGTTGTAATAATAATGTTCTTAGTAAAAACTCTGTATCGTGATTTGCTTCATCAAATGCTGTTTCTGTAGCAATATACACTAAATCTTTATACATATTCCTTAAAACATCTATACTTAATTCTTCTATTGGCTGTTCCATATAATTATTATAATTTTTCTTAAAATCATCCCAAAGCATCTTATTTTCCCTCAGCTTTCTTTAATAGTTCTTCTAAACTAATCGGTTTAAAATCTATAACATCTACAGAAACATTTATGTGTAATTTTTCAGAATATAATTCCTCAGGATATTCCATTTCGTTTATAGTAGGATTTATTTTGTGTAATGGATTATTATGAATATGTCCATGTATATTTATATATCCTTCAGGAATTTCCGTATCTGCAAGTGGTTTATGAGATAATATTAGTTTTTCTGTATCTAATTTTAAATGATTATTAAGTATTATTTCAAATCCTACACTTCTAAAAAATTCTTTAGATTTTTTATCGTGATTTCCTTTTATTAAAATCTTTTTTCCTTTTAATTTAGGTATAATTTCTTTCATTTCACTTTCATTTGTTAATGCTACATCTCCTAAATGAAAAATAGTGTCAAAGTCAGTAACTGTATTATTCCAGTTTTCAATTAAAACTTTATTCATTTCTTCAACATCTTTAAAAGGTCTACTACAATACTTTATTATGTTTTTATGATTAAAATGAGTATCAGATATAAAATATATTTTCTTATTAAGTATTTCTTCACAATAATCAAATAAATACTTAAACTGTTTTTTATCGTTTCTATCAATCCATTCTATATCTTCTTTTTCTCCTCCTACTCTGCAATAATCATCGCCTCCATCTATATAACAAGATCCACATTTACACATTTGAAAATCATGTCTATGTTTACTTTGTAATATATCTCCACATTTTTTACATTTTATTCTCTCTCCCATTCTATCCTCCTTCTATATTTTTAACATATCCATAGATTTAAAATAAATATAAGCTTCTTTAAATCCTAGTTTAAAAGATTCTTTTAATTCGATCATATTAATTTCTTCTTGCAAATTTAGTATTTCTATAATTGCCTCTTCTTCTTCATCATTTAATTTAACATTTTCTCCATCTTCCAATAAAGTTACTACATTAGGATATTTATTTTTAATTTCGCAAATATCCTTCTCTATTTCTTTATATTCATGTCTTAATCTTATTCTGCTTACTCTTTGATTTTCAAAATAATCTGCGAAGTAATCCAACCACTCATCTGTATATTGATTTAAAAATTCTTCGTTCAATTTTTCCAACTTTTTTCCTCCTTTTTCCTTATTTTTAATCATTATACAGTGAGCATATATCAAATCCCAAACCCTTTTTGAAAAATCACAAAAAAATAAAGCCAGTACCAAAATTTATACTAGCTTATATTGATTATATTTGTTTTAATAAAAAATTATATAATTCTTTTGTTGTTTTTAATATTAAATCTGCTCTGATAAAACAAGGTTTATTATTATAATTATTTCCATTTCCATCATTTGAGTACCTTAATTTGCAACCATCATCATCTATTGTATTTAGGACATCTATTAGCATATCAAAATCAGAATTATTTATCTCTATTTCCTCATTAAGTTCATTCCATAATTCTTTTAATTTGTGAATTTTCTTTATTTTTCCTTGTTTATTATTTAAAACTCCCTTTATTGATAACTCTATTGTGTGCCTACACAAAAATAGAAATGGCATACACATTTGATTAGTTCTAAAAACTTTTATTTTAGCATCAGGATTATTTTCACTACGAAAACACATGTACAAACATTCAGCTGAATGTAAATATGCATCAACTATTTCTCTTTCTGCTTTTTGATTTCTAATTTCTTCTCTAAAAAATGGAGAAATTGAAACACAATCCCATTTATAAACTTCTTCTGTAAGTCCATTAAATTTATCTCTTATATATTTATTTTTCATAATTTTTTACCTCTATAAATTGTAAGTTGTCGCTCTAATTGTCTTTTATTAAATCAGTATAATATATAATTCTCTTGCCTAATTTTTTAGCATAATCTATTTCTAAATTTGTACTATTTCCAATATAATTATTCACATTTATCACTAGAATAGCATCAGACAATTCTATTCTTTTAAAATGTGCTTCTTTTAGTTTTACTAATTGCTCTTCTGTTCTTTTAATATTATCTAATACTGGATAAACAGGTGTTAAAATACAATTTCCGTCTAATGCAACTTTTTCTGCAATTTCCATCATCTCTTTTTGAAATTTTAAACTTCCACATAGAGTTATTATCTTCATTGTATATCCTCCAATTTATAATTTTTTGTTAATTCCATATACTTTATATGCATTCTGTGTAGTATTTTTTACAACTTCTTCCTCTGATAGACCTTTAATTTCTGCTATTTTTTTCACAATATAATTTAAATACAAAGAATTATTTCTTGAATGCTTTTCAAATGGTTCAGGTGGCAAAACTGGACTATCTGTTTCTATAACAATTTTATCTATGGGAGTAATTCTAACTGTTTCTTGTATATCTTTATATCTTGTAACAGGTCCTCCTACTCCTAAATAATAACCCATATCGATAAACTTTTTTGACATTTCTGGTGTTCCAGAATAGCAATGCATTATACCTGTTTTTTTTACTCTATATTCTTTCAATATTTTTTCTACATCTTCTTGTGATTCTCTCGAATGTATAATTATTGGTAAATCATATTTATTGGCTAATTTTATTTGTTTAATAAAATACTTCTTTTGCAATTCTATAGGATAATTAAAATGATAATCTAACCCAGTTTCTCCAATTGCAACTAACTTTGACTCCTTATTTTTTAATTCGCTTTTTACTATTTGTTCAATTAAATTCACTGAAATTTCTTTTTCTACTTCCATAGGATGTATTCCTAATGAATAATACATATATGAATATTTATTGGCATATTCTATAACTTTGTTAGCTGATTCTATATTTATACCTATATTTACAAGTCCACAAAGTGTTTCCTTAAATTTATCAAATAATTCTTCTCTATCTTTATCAAATTCTTTCCAATCATAGTGAGCATGAGTATCAAAATATGACATATTATCTTCCCCCTTTTTCGTTTATATTATAATTCTAAATTTTGAAATAGGCAAGATGTCATTTGACACCTTGCCTCATTACATATCAGTTCTTAGAAAAGCCAGGATAGAGTTGTTCTGCTAAATCAAGCATCTCATCAAAATTTCTTCTATGCCACAGATCATACACAGCAACCCAGTTACTCTGTTTCTCTATGTTGTGATAATTCTGACCAATCACATCAAAATGCAGTGACTCAAACATATGAACCA
>OJMO01002508.1_pt1 | contig 9932 bp, 7 predicted proteins | sample 1597241 | NCBI WGS metagenome assembly OJMO01 (sample SAMEA2452129, study PRJEB22498) | human gut metagenome | biome: human feces; feature: human gut; material: feces | place: Australia | collected 2012 | reverse complement strand
AAGCACGAACGTCAGGTCGAACTCGCGTTCGAGGACCATCGGTACTGGGATCTGCTTCGCTGGAAGGATGCCTCCACTGTCCTGAATGAGCCTGTCAAAGGCGTTTCTGTCAGAAGAAGCGGTGAGGACTATGTTTACCGTACTGTCACGGTGGCATCCCGCACGTTCAACGAGCGTAACTACTATCTGCCTTTCAGCCGCTCTGAGGTGGAGAATTCAAACGGGACACTTCAACAGAATCCAAACTATTAGCAGACAATCACAATGAGAAACATAATACTTTCAGTCATCGCGGCGATGTCGGCCATGCTGGCGGTCTCCTGTCAGAAAGGGGACGGAGAGGCAGACTACGGCAACTCGCTCATATATATTCCTCAGGCTACAGTCAGCGCCGGCATCGACAACTATTATAACGTGCCTTCAGGCGGAGCCGAGAACACCCTTAATTTCGGAACTACCGAAACGGATGTGGACATTTATCTCGGAGTCATGCTTTCCGGAAAGAAGGCTGGTTCGGGATTCAGCGTGAACATTGTCGAGGACAGCGAGGCCTCCATCTCCGCCGCGGCCGCTCTTGGCGCCACTGTCCTGCCATCGTCAGCCTATGAGCTGCCGTCTGTCGTGAAAGTGGCGTCGGGCAGGAATTCCGGCACATTCAGTCTCGTCCTCCACAAGGAGTTTGTCATGGAAAACGGCGGAACATGTGTGCTGGCTCTCAGACTTGCCGACCCGTCTGCCTACAAACTGTCCTCCAAGGCGACGTCGGTGGTCGTTGTCATTGATGTTGACTCCCTCAAGAAATACTTGTGAATATGAAACGCTTTTTATTGACAATCATCTCGCTGGCGCTTATGGCCACAGTGGCGGACGCTCAGATCATCTCGGTGGACGCTCCGGCATCAGCTCGGAAATATTCAAAAACGGAATTCACTGTTTCCTTGAAAGGGAAATGGGAGAATCCGTACCTTCAGGAGCAGGTGGCCCTTGACATGGCCCTGACTTCTCCGTCGGGAAAGACGCTTGTGCTTCCTTGCTATTATGAGAGCGGAAAAAGCGGAGAACCCAGTGAATGGAAAGCACGTTTCACGGCTCAGGAGACAGGAATATATTCATACACATTCCGTCTGTCGGAATGCGGAGGGCTCGTCTCGGAATCCGCTCCCGCATCCTTGAAGGTTAAGCCCGGAAAAGGCCATGGAATATTGCACACCAACGACAACTGGACGTTGAGGCATGATGACGGGACGTTGTTCCGTGGCATCGCTGAGAACATCTGCTGGGAGTCACGGGACAATGATGACTCGAAGTTTTTCAGCAAGCTGCATGAGCAGGCGGACCGGTTCAATTATGATGTGATGCTTCCGGACTTCGCCGCGAACGGTGGCAATTTCGTGCGTGTCTGGATGTGTTCGTGGAACTTCCCTATCGACAGGCAACGGGCTTTCAACAATTCCCGTTACACTGAGACGACCGGCTACATGAACGCCAGCGCCGTCAAGCGTCTTGACGATGTCATCACTTTGGCTGAGAGTCTGGACATCAAGTTCATGCTCTGCATGGGTGCGGGAGATGTGGCCACTGACCGGAATTTCTTCGTCTCCGAGGAAGCGAAGACCCGGTTCAGAAACCGTCTGCGCTACATCGTGGCGCGCTGGGGCTACAGTCCGGCCATCGGAATGTGGGAGTTTTTCAACGAGATTGACAACATCCAGTTCCGTGACAAGAACAATCCTATCCCGGCGGAGGACATAGTGGGATGGCATACGGAGATGGCGAAGTACCTTAAGTCGATAGACCCTTTCGGACACATCACCACGACTTCCATCTCACACCGTGATCTTGCAGGTCTGAACTCGGTTCCGGATCTGGACATCAACCAAAAGCACATCTACAACGCCACGTCGGTCATCCCTGGGACTATCTCCGATTATGAGGCCCGTTTTGGAAAACCTTACGTCATCGGCGAGTTCGGCCGCGAATGGGACTGGTCGAAGAATTTCGATGATTTCGCGGACGAGATGGACGCTGACTTCCGCAGGGGCCTGTGGTACGGGATATTCTCTCCGACTCCTGTCACTCCGATGAGCTGGTGGTGGGAATATTTCGAGAACAGGAACATGGTCCCTTATTTCAAGGCTGTCCGCAAGGTCTCCGACATGATGCTTGCCGAAAGCGGCGGGAAATTCGAGACTGTGGAGGCTGTCTGTGAAGGAGGCGAGGCCTTCGCGCTCAAATGTGGAAGGAATACTTACGTGTATGTGTACAACCCTTCGGACAAACCGGTGACATCGGTCACCGTCAACGCCGGGAAAGGCAAAGTGTCGGCATTTGACTTTGGAGCCCTTGACTTCTCCAGGATTCCGTCAAAAAGTGCGGAAGGTTCCGTTGTCATCCCGTGTTCCGTTCAGAAACTCGGAGAGGCTCTTTACCTGATCAGATAAAACAGTCATGAAACATTTTCTTATATCATTATCTTTCGCCCTGATCGTGTCCTCGGTCGGAGCGCAGACCGTGGACTCATGGATAACGACGGCGGACGGAGAGATGCTTCTTGAGAAAGGACAATCCACGGAGTTCCGTGCAAGACCGGAAGGACGTCAGGCCCCGATAGTGGTTGATCCCAGACAGACATATCAGCGGATGGAAGGCTTCGGATATGCCCTTACTGGCGGCAGCGCCGAGCTTCTGATGAAGATGACACCGAAGGCCAGAAAAAACATTCTGAATGAACTTTTCTCCCGGGATTCCTTGGGAATCAGTTACATCCGCCTGACGGTCGGAGCTTCCGACATGAACGGTACCGTGTTCTCCTATGATGACATGCCGGAGGGCAAGACGGACTTCACACTCAAACATTTCTCGCTGGCGAATGACCTGGGTGATGTCGTGCCGGTCATGAAGGAGATTCTGGAGATAAATCCGGACATCAAGATAATGGCCTCGCCTTGGTCCGCCCCGGCCTGGATGAAGGAGGAATATGATGTCCGTGGACCGAAGCTTCGCAGGGACTGCTACGATGTCTATGCCCGTTACTTCGTCAAGTATATTCAGGAGATGGCAAAGCAAGGCATCAGGATTGACGCGCTTACCATTCAGAATGAGCCCCTAAACAATCGCAACACTCCGAGCATGCCATGGGATCCGCAGGATCAGACCGAGTTCATCCGGGATTATCTTGGGCCGCATTTCCTCTCCGAAGACATTGACACAAGGATAATCCTGTTCGACCATAACTGTGACCGTCCGGACTATCCTCTGGCCATCCTGTCCGACCCTGAAGCGGCGATGTACGCCTCCGGAGTGGCCTTCCATCACTATATGGGAGATGTCTCCGCGATGTCGCAGGTGCATTCGGCCCGTCCGGACAAGGATATCTATTTCACTGAACAGATGATTGTGGACAGGGGTGGCTCCGTTTCAAGGAACATCGCCCCGAACGTGAAGCGCATGCTTATCGACATTCCGAGGAATTGGAGCCGGAACGTGATTCTGTGGAATCTTGCCGCTGACCCCGAGGCCGGCCCTCACACCGGTAACGGTGGCTGTCCGTTCTGCCATGGAGCTATCACGATTGACGGTGACAAGGTTTCCAGGAACATCGCGTATTACACTATCGCCCATGCCTCGGCCTTTGTGCCGTCAGGGTCGCTTCGGATCGCCTCCACGGCTCCGGAAGACCCCGCGATGATGCTGTCAGAGGACGAGCAGCATCCTGAAGTGATCCGTGTGAATCATTATGACCGTTCCGGCGTGCTTCCGAACGTCGCCTATTCCACGCCGGACGGGCGCCTTGTGCTGATTGTGTCCAACACCTCATCCTCGGCGGTTACCTGAAAATAAGGATAATGATTAAAATAAGTAAAATGATGAGAGTTATAAAATAAAGTAATAAATGATTATTTTCTTTTTTGGAAATGATATGAAAAGATTGATAGTTACCGCGTTGGCTCCATTGCTGCTGGCCGTGGGTCTCAACGCGCAGAATAATTTCTCGACCCAAGGCTGGTGGGAGCCGGCGGGAAAGACTTACCCTTTGGTTGAGAACGGCTCCATCACCTTCCGTCTTGAGGCGCCGGAAGCGAGGAAAGTGACTCTCCTCTTCGATGAGTGGACCATCCTGAGGCAGGAAATGTCGCGCGGCCAGGACGGAATATGGGAGACCACCGTCTCTGGCGTGAAACCAGGAGTCTATGAATATAAATTCGTTGTGGACGGCAATGTCGTCCTTGACATGAAGAACCCTTCTGTGAAGATCGGCACGGAGATCTATGCGAACACGGTTGAGGTGACCGGGGCCGAGCCTCGTGTCGATCAGCGTGTCCTGACCGGCAGCCAGGTGGATATTCTTAGCTACAGGTCATCATCCTTGGGCAGGTACCGCAGAATCTGGGTTTATGTCCCGGAGGCATATTTCCGGAACAAAAACAAGAAATTCCCTGTTTTGTACCTTCGGCATGGCGGCGGGGATGACGAGAGCAGCTGGGTGAGAAGCGCCAACGCCGACGCCATCATGGACAACCTCATCGCTGCCGGTAAGGCAGCACCGATGATAGTCGTGATGACGAACGGCCTCACTGATGGTTCCTGGGCCGGAGGAAGCTCACCTGAAGGGATGCGTGCGCTGGAGACGGAACTGCTCTCGGATGTCATCCCGCTGGTCGAGTCCCGGTACCGTGTCAAGAAAGACCGCCGGCACAGAGCCATCGCCGGGCTGTCGATGGGCGGAGGCCAGTCTTTCGTGATCGGCCTCAGAAACCTTGACAAGTTTTCGGCCATCGGAGAGTTCTCGTCAGGCCTTCTCAGTGAACCGTTCGACTACGAAAAGTACGGCATTGACCCGGATTCTGTGAAGATCAATGATTCGTTGAACCTGCTATGGGTCTCCTGCGGAACATTGGACACACGTTGGAATGGTCATCAGGCTTTTGACGCCGACCTTACCAGGCGTGGCATCCGTCACACTTTTGACAGTTCCGGGTACGGCCACCAATGGCAGTTTTGGAGAGAGCAGCTGGCTCTTTTCGTACAACAGGTCTTTTAGAAGATAAAAAAGTATGCGCAATATGAAGACAATCAAAAACTTGCTTTTCCTGATGTTCTTTTTCGCCGCCTGCGGTGATCTGACTGAGATTCCGGATGTGGAACCGTCAGGAAAGGATGATCCTGCGAAGGAGGAGGAATTCAGATTCTCCGGAGATGTCACATTCTCGGCCACAATCGAGGACCTCGCCGACGGAACCACGCAGACATGGACCCAGGGTGATGAGATCCTGATTTACGACGGAACCAAGAGCCAGGCTTCGAAGAATGCCTTCGAAGGCCAGGTGGGACAGTATTCAATGAATGTCACCGACGGGGCCACCGGATTCGTGGCCTACTATCCTTATTCGGAAGATGTCAGAATCGACGGGACAACCGTGAACGCCTCTGTTCCCGTGGATCAGACGGTGGAAGGAAATTACTCATCACGTGTGGCGAAGTCATCCTCCTCGGTCCTGTTCTTCAACAATCTTACCGGGCGTCTGGGCTTTGAGGTGGAGATGGACGGAGTGAAGAAGGTCACCCTCAAGTCATCCGTTCCTGTGGCCGGAGACATCAGCGTTGACTTTTCCGGCTCAATCCCTGTCGTCACCGCCGCAGCGACCGAAGTCACTCTCAGCGGAGACTTTCAGAGAGGGGAGACGTACTGTTTCACCCTCGCCGCCGGACATCTTGGGGACTGCTCGCTGTCCTTGTCTGACGGAGAGACAGTCATATCACATTACACCGCCGAGAATCTGTCTCTTGGCGCCGGGGCCACACTGTCGTTGGGTGCGATGATCGAGGATGTCCCGACCTACACTGTCTCGAATGTCTGGGTCTATGGTGGAACCGGCCCTGAGTACGGAGGCGGCAAGCTATACGATCTTCTTGAAAAGGAGGAGTACTTCAACAACGAGGATGGCAGAGGTGTCTCGGCCATCAAGGATAACTATTTTGAGCTGCGTCACAACGGTGAGTTCGTCAATTGGGCCGGCGAGGACGGCAGGAACTGGTGGATGGTATATTCGGGAGCCAACAACCCGGTCAACGGCAAGGACATAGACCTCAAGGAGTTCTATGAGCTTATCCCTCGCCACAAGGCGACATATTCAGTGGATGCCTCCGGCAGGATCGTTTTCACCCGCGCCGATGGAAAGGTGACCGAAGGACGGATTGTGCCTGCCGGCAGATGCGCGCTCTCTGAATATGGGCATGAGGTTGATGTGAAAAACCTTGCCATAAAGTTCACTATCAGCGGCGGTCATGACGACTGGAACAACATGTACAATGAATATAACGCCATAGCCTGCCGGCCAAGGGTTGTTCTCGTCGAGCTCACTCCGATGGAGACGACTTTCCACACTCCGGAGGCGTCGTGCACCGTGGATGAGGACTTTGAATATGTCGCCCCTCTGGAACCGGACCAGAAGTTTGACTTCGACTCGTTCCCCGGTTCGTGGAATGTCCGTGGAGGCAACAGTTCCCCGTACGGTATCTGGGTCCTTGGCGGCACCGGTGACGATCCGGCCTTCATCAGCCCGATAGACAAGAGTTGGGTTTGGGATGACTCTATCTGGAAGGAGTCTGACAATGGATTGGTTATCAAGGTCAAGGAAAGGACGAACACAGTCATCAAAGGTACGACGAATTACTGGTGCGGAGCCGATGGCGCTTTCTGGAACTATAAATGGAAGGGCACTGAGGATCTTTCAAAGTTCTACGGTCTGCTTCCTCATGGTGAATATGAATTTACCCTTGACTTGGCCACGTTCGTGATCACGTTTGGCAACGGAGCCAAGGCCAATCTGCTCGCGCCTGGCACCCACACATTCATCCACGGCAAGACCTTGGACATCCCTGACGGCATGTTCGGCTTTGATTTCGAGATCGGCACCGATGACATGGAGACTCCGTCACCGTCCCGCTGGACCGACATCGACAGGTTCGTTTACGGTCCTCGCGACTATGTGATGATTTTTGAAAAGGAATAATAATTTGTGTAAATTGCGGTCATCTTCCCTTTCGTGAATGTTGAAGGGGAAGATGGCTTGTTTATATTCATCGATCATGACACAGGAAACGCATCAGGATTATCAGCCGCTGATGACCTCCGTCTACAAGGAGGTCACTCCGTTGACAGAGGAGAACTGTCTGTATGTGATAGCAAGGAAGAAGGATAGTTTTGATTTTCCAATACACACCCATGATGTCTTTGAACTGAATTACGTGGAAGGCGCTTCCGGCGCTTTCTGTGTCGTGGGTGACTCGATGCGTGAGATCACTGACTATGAGCTTGTCCTCATCTCCGACACTGACCTGCCTCATGGCTGGCTGAACGGCAATATGAAGCCGGATGGCATGGTCAGCGAGATCACGATCCAGTTCGCCGGAGAGACATTGAGCGGCTCACTGTTGAACAAGATCCAGTTCAGGAGTGTGAGAAGGATGCTGGAACTGGGACGGAACGGAATCTCTTTCTCTGTCGCCACGATTCTGAAAGTGCGCTCTTTGCTTCATTCCCTTGCCAACGAGACCAAGGGTTTCTATATGATGACGACTTTCCTGAATCTGCTCTACGAACTTTCACTGGATCCGGAGATGGAAGTCCTCTCCGGCAAGTCGGTCGAGAGAGTCGAGATGAAAGGTACATCCAAGAGGATCAGCCAGGTTTGCGACTACATTGAGCGTAACTACGCCGGGCCTATCACCTTGAAGGATGTCTCGGAGGTCGCCTGCATGTCGGAATCCGCGTTCTCGCGCTTCTTCAAGGCCGGCACGGGGAAGAACATCTCCAACTACATCATTGACCTGCGCATCTCCAAGGCCTGCCGTGAACTGATCAACACGAACAAGACCATCTCCGAGATCTGTTTCTCGACAGGATTCAACAACATCTCCAACTTCAACCGGCAGTTCAAGAAATCCAAAGGACGTTCCCCGAAGGATTTCCGTGAGCTCTACCGCAAGAAGCACGTGCTTGTGTAAAACACAAACATAAGCTCAAGCGCGAGGATCACCGCCAGGATGACCAGAACCCAACGCATCACCTTAGGCAGCCCCTTCCAAAGATTGGACGAGGACTCCTCTGTCTCCTGTGTGTCAGGTCTTGCCGTTATGTCATTCTCCCGCTTGACCGCCAAAGCATCCTGAATATCACACATCCTGCTTCTGGTAAGAGGATAGAAGAAGATCACGATGACCGCGATGCCCGCCACGGCCGCCGGAATCCAGCTCATCAGCAGCCACAATCCATTGATGGCTTCCGGAGTCTGGACCGCTCCCGGGCTCGTGTTGTAGCCGAACGCCTTGAGAAGCCACATCACGGCGAAACCACCGAACGCACCTCCGAATTTCTGGGCCATTGAGGCGGATGAGAATATCAAACCGGTGGATGCCGTGCCGTCGCGGTTCTCCGCGAAATCGCTCACATCGGCGTACATGCTCCAGACAAGAGGGGAGATCACACCTGTGAATATGCTGATGACGACCTGGAGAATCAACATCCAAAAATATCCGCCTTGACTGATAGGAATATAGAAGAACAAGGCGCTGAACAGAATCAATGCGGCGAAAGACAGCATGTAGGTGCTCTTCTTTCCGAACTTCTCGGAAAACGGAACCGCAAGAGCCACCCCGACCATATTGCTGACCTCTCCTATCGAAAGGAACAGTCCGGCATAGAACAGGAAGCTGAACGGGCCAAGATTCAGGTTGACATTCTGTCCGATGACATCATTGAAGAAATAGGCCGCCACGCTGCCACGCACTGTGCTGAACAGATTTGAGCAGATCGCCGCACCGATGAGAATCCACCACGGGGCGTTCCTCAAAAGGGATTTCAGGTCGCTGCCCACCGATGCCTTGCTGACCGTGTGCAGTTTCTCCTTTGTCATCCTGAAGCATAGCAGGAAGAGAAGGAGACAGAAAGCGGCCACCACGATCATCGCGTTTCTCCAGCCGGCAGGGGAGTCGTAACCGCCCAGAATCCGGCACAGAGGCTCCCAGCAGAACAGGGCCAGAAAACTTCCGCCGTAAGCGAAGAACATCCTGAACGAACTCAGGACGGTCTTTGAGTTGGAGTCATCCGTCATCACGCCCAGCATGGCTCCGTAAGGGACGTTGATGCCGGTATAGACAGTCATCATAAGGATGTAGGTCAGGTACGCCCAGACAAGCTTGACGGTCGGTGACGCGGCCGGGGTGGAGAACAGGAATATTCCGCTCAAGGCGAAAGGAACCGCCATCAGAAGTAGGTAAGGACGGTACTTCCCCCACTTTGTCCTGGTTCTGTCAGCCAGTACGCCCATCATGGGGTCGCTCACGGCGTCCCAGATTCTGGTCACTACAAGAAGAAGCGCCACCTGGTCCAGAGTGAGCCCGAAAATGTTGCTGTAGAAGAACGGGAGATAGTAGGAGAAGATCTTCCAGAACATTGAGGATGACATGTCTCCTAAGCCGTAGCCTACTTTCTCGCCGAGTGTGGTTCTTAAATTTCCCATCAGAGTTGATTATTGTTCAAGCATATGCAAAATTACGCACATACCGAAAGGTAAACAAATACAATTTTGATATTTATGACACTTATTTTTGCAATCACTCCGCATGCCTCTTCATCTCATCGGAGAATTTGGTAACTTTGGATCACTATGGACAGAAAATCAATTCTTGCGGAACTGGAGGGAGACATCCTTCCTTTCTGGATGCGGCGGATGACCGACCCCAAGGGCGGCTTCCTCGGCAGGATGAACGGCGACGGCTACATTGTTCCGGGATCGGAGAAAGGAGCGATCCTTAACTCACGCATTCTCTGGACTTTCGCCTCCGCGTACAGAGTACTCGGAAAAAAGGAATATCTCGACACGGCCACCAGAGCCTACCACGAGATTCGCGACCGCTTCACTGACAAGGAA
>OJMO01002499.1_pt1 | contig 9969 bp, 10 predicted proteins | sample 1597241 | NCBI WGS metagenome assembly OJMO01 (sample SAMEA2452129, study PRJEB22498) | human gut metagenome | biome: human feces; feature: human gut; material: feces | place: Australia | collected 2012 | reverse complement strand
TCTCTATCTTTTTCTTCAATGCTTTTACCTTCCAAATCCCAACTATCACAAACTAAGGAATTTTCAAGTTGAAAAAGAGTATCTTCTACAATAACATACCCATTTTTTAACTCTTTCTCCCGGTCGCTAAGATTTTTTAAATTATTCATAAATCTTACCTCCTTTTTCAAAAAAAGGTTTACAAGTTACTAGTAATTATGTTAACATTTTAAAGCACATTTGTCAACAATTTTTGATAATTTTTCTATTTTATGATACTATAAATAATATAATTATATAAGGAGAAAATTATGTTTAAATTAGTATCAGATTATAAACCTACTGGCGACCAACCTCAGGCTATAAATTATCTTGTAAAAGGTATTAATGAAGGAAAGAAATATCAAACACTTTTAGGTGTTACAGGCTCACGGAAAAACCTTTACAATGGCTAATATAATTGAAAAAACTCGGTAAACCTACTCTTGTTTTAGCTCATAACAAAACACTTGCAGGTCAGCTTTATAGCGAATTCAAGGAATTTTTTCCAGAAAACCATGTTGAATATTTTGTAAGTTACTACGATTATTATCAACCAGAAAGTTATTTACCACAAACAGATACTTACATTGAAAAAGATGCTTCCATAAATGATGAAATAGATAAACTTCGTCATTCTGCTACTCTTTCTCTATTTGAAGCTAGAGATGTAATAATTGTTGCTTCTGTTTCTTGCATTTATGGTTTAGGTGACCCTATTGATTACCAAGAAATGATGCTTTCTATTCGCCCCGGTATGAATAAAAGTAGAGATGAAGTTTTAAAAAAATTAATTACAATGCAATATTCAAGAAATGAAGTAGATTTTAAAAGAGGAACTTTTAGAGCTAAAGGAGATATTGTTGAAATATACCCTTCTTCTCAAAGTGAAAGTGCTGTTAGAGTTGAATTCTGGGGTGATGAAATTGAAAAAATTTCCGAAATAAATCCATTAACTGGAAAAGCTATAGGATTAAGACAACATATACTTATTCCACCAGCTTCTCAATATGTTACAAGTAAAGAAAAATTAGCTAAAGCTATTGTTACTATTGAAGAAGAAATGAAAGAAAGAGTTGATTATTTTAAATCAAAAGGAAAATTAATAGAAGCTCAACGTATTGAAGAACGTACAAATTTTGATATAGAAATGATGAAAGAAACTGGATTTTGCCAAGGAATAGAAAATTATTCTCGACATATTAGTGGAAGACCTGCTGGTTCTCCCCCATATACTTTATTTGATTATTTTCCAGATGATTTTTTAGTTTTGATAGATGAATCTCATGCAACTATTCCTCAAGTTAGAGCCATGTATAACGGAGATAAAGCAAGAAAAGATTCTCTTGTAAATTATGGCTTCCGTTTACCTTCTGCTTATGATAACAGACCTTTAAAATTTGAAGAATTTGAAGAGCGTGTAAAACAAGTTGTATTTGTTTCTGCAACACCTGCGGATTATGAAAAAGAACATTCAAAAACTAATGTTGTTGAGCAAATTATTAGACCAACCGGTCTACTTGACCCTAAAATAGAAGTAAAACCTGTTACAAATCAAATTGATGATTTAATTGTTCAAATTAGAAAAAGAGTTGAAAAAAATGAAAGAATTTTAGTAACTACTCTTACTAAAAAAATGGCAGAAGATTTGACATCATACTTAAAAAGCTTAGATATAAAAGTAAATTATATGCATTCAGATATAAAAGCTCTTGAAAGAATGGAAATAATTAGAAATTTGCGTTTAGGAGAATTTGATGTTTTAGTTGGAATTAACCTTTTAAGAGAAGGTTTAGACATTCCAGAAGTTTCATTAGTTGCCATTTTAGATGCAGATAAAGAAGGTTTTCTACGTTCTGAACGTTCATTAATTCAAACTATTGGACGTGCTGCGAGAAACACAGATGGAACTGTTATTATGTATGCAGACGAACTAACTGAAAGTATGGAAAAAGCCATAACTGAAACTAACAGAAGGCGTAGTATACAAGAAAAATATAATAAAGAACATGGAATTACACCTAAAACAATTTCTAAATCAATACGTGAAACAATTAAGGCAACAATTGTTGAAGATATTTCAGCTGAATATAAAATAAAAGAAAACGAAGATATAAAATCTATTATTTCTCGCTTAACAGATGAAATGCTTGAACATGCTGCAAATATGGAATTTGAAAAAGCAGCAGAATTAAGAGACAAAATTAAAGAATTAGAAAAATTAGACGAAAATTAATTAATTTACGCGGTATTTCAAAAACAATATATTTTACTTTTACAAATCTAATTTAATAAAAATTCAATTTTTACTAGACAAAAAAATCATTTTTGTGTATTATAAATAAAGAAATTTATATTAATAATATAAAATTAATTGGAGGTAACACTTATGACAAAAAAAAGTATTTTTTTTATTTTAATTTTTTCAATAATATGTTCATTAAATATAGCTGTTTTTGCAGATAACGATATTGATATGGATTTAAATACTTCTACAAACAACTCATCAAGCAATTCTACTTCTAATACTAACACTTCTGATGATGATACAACTTATGGTTCTTCAAAAAATACAAATACATCATCAAATTCAGTTTCAGATAAATCAACTGCTACAACATCTTCTGTAAGTAGTGTTTCAAATGCTTCTGATTCAAGTTTAGGTTTATCTAATATTTTAAGTATTATACTTGTTGTTATTGGAATATTACTTGTATTACTTGCTATTGCAATTTTAATTAGATTAAAATAATTTTTAATATTTAAAAATGTGGTTTTGCCACATTTTTTTATTTTTCAGTATAAATTTTATTAAATTTCCAATAATATTATTAGGATTTTTTTAATCTTAATTTTTTATGGAGGTTTAAACTTATCATGACAAAGAAAATTATTTTAACTATTACATTTATATTATTCGCACTTTGTATATCTACTTATTCATTTGCAGCAGATGATATGAAAAATGGTGCAATGGACGCTGCTAACGGTATACGTAATGTTGTTGGAGAGGCAGAAGATGGTGTTGAAGATGCTGCAAAAGATGTTTCTGGTGCAATTCGTCAAGGAACTAACGATGTAGAAAAAGCTGGTAATGATGTAACTGGAGATATGAAATCATCAAACAATAAAGATAATTATTCAGCAACAAGAACAGCAACTGATGTTGGAACAGGAATGAGTAATACAATGTGGATATGGCTAATACTTGCAATTGTAGCTGTTGCAATTGTTGCATTGGTGTGGTTCTATACAGCACAAAATAAAAACAATAGAGATTATTAATATATTGTTTTATATATAAAAAAAGTGAAATTTAAATTCAAATTTCACTTTTTTATTTTATACATTAAATCTAAATAAAACAATATCTCCATCTTGCATTATATAATCTTTTCCTTCTGAACGAAGTAATCCTTTTTCTTTTACAGCATTCATTGAACCTTCTCTTATTAAATCATCATATTTTACAACTTCTGCTCTGATAAATCCCCTTTGAATATCTGAATGAATTTTTCCTGCTGCTTCTGGAGCTTTTGTTCCCTTTTTTATTGTCCATGCCCTAACTTCTGGTTCTCCTGCAGTTAAAAACGACATAAGTCCTAATAAATCATAACTTGCCTTTATTACTTTATCTAAACCAGATTCTTCTAATCCAAGTGCTTCAAGCATTTCTTTTTTATCTTCTCCATCTAAGCTAGATAACTCTTCCTCTATTTTTACACATAAAGGAATTACATTTGCATTTTCTTTCGAAGCATACTCTTTTACTTTATTAACTAGTTCATCATTATCATTTCCTAATTGATCTTCTGATACATTTGCAATATATAAAATAGGTTTTAAAGTTAATAAAAAGCTATCTTTTATTAAGTCTAATTCTTCTTCATTTAAATCAAGAGTTCTAGCTGATTTTCCAGCTTCTAATGTTTCTTTTATTTTGTTTAATAAATCAATTTCTACTTTAACTTTTTTATCAGCTTTAAATGCTTTTTGCGCTCTTTCCATTCTTTTATTTATTGTTTCTAAATCTGCCAAAATAAGTTCTAAATTGATTGTTTCAATATCTCTTATAGGATCTACACTGCCATCAACATGAACTATATTTTCATTTTCAAAACATCTTACAACTTCTACAATACTATCAACTTCACGAATATGTGATAAAAACTTATTTCCTAGTCCTTCTCCTTTACTTGCTCCTTTAACAAGTCCTGCAATGTCTACAAATTCTATAACAGCATGTGTAGTTTTTTCTGGTTTATACATTTCAGTTAATTTGTCTAATCTTTCATCTGGTACTGGAACTACACCAACATTTGGTTCTATTGTACAAAATGGATAATTTGCACATTCAGCTCCAGCATTTGTAATACTATTGAACATAGTGCTTTTACCTACGTTTGGTAAACCTACAATTCCAATTTTCATTTATTACACCTCTTTAATTAAATTTTTTTAAGGGTTCGGTTAACCGAACCCTTAAAGTATTTCCTATTGAATACCATATTTATTTTTGAATTTTTCAGCTCTACCACCTGTTTTATTTTGTTTTAAGTTACCTGTCCAAAAAGCATGGCATTTAGAGCAAACGTCAACTTTCATATCACCTTTTGTTGAATTTGTTTTCATAACATTTCCACAAGCACATGTAATTGTTGCTTCTTTGTATTCTGGATGTATTCCTGCTTTCATTTATGTATTCACCTCTTCCTTTTCCAATCATAAAATTTGCTGTTTATAAGCATAACATATTTCTTATTATTTTTCAAGCATTATAATAAATTTTATTTATTTTCTTCTTGTATATACTTTGCTGATGCTTCTAATTGAGTTTTTAAAGATACTTTGTGAACAATTTTATACGTAATATTGAATAAACAAGCAACTATTAAAATAAATAAACCTATTTTTTTCCAATATTTTGAAATCATTTTTCACACCTCTTTTACATAACACTCCTAACTATTATACTATATTTTTTAAATTTGTCAATACTGATAGATTCTGTATTTAGAATATATGTATTTCTTATAACGAAAAAAAATTTTTATAATATTTTTTACATTTTTGACAAATAATAAATTTATAATATTTACTTTATTTCGGAGGCTTAGTATGAAAAATTCAAAATATATTTTTATTGGAATTATAGCTATTTTTATTATTGGAGGAATTGTATTTTTTATTTTTAAAAATAACTCTAATAATATTTCCAATAAAGAAAACAATACAACTGAATATGCTAGAACTTCTGCAGAAGATAATACTGTTAACAATACAGAAACTGAAAATACAAACCAAAATTCTCAAGAAAATACTGCAGAAAATGAAACAAATAATAATACTGTAGAAACTCAAATAACTGAACCACCTTCAACACCCACTCCTCCTGTTGAAGAAGATTTATCTAGCTTTTCTACAAGAATTTACAGCAAGGATTCTAACAGACAAAACAATTTAAAAATCACATCTGCAACATTAAATGGTAAAACTGTAGAAGCTGGAAAAACATTTTCTTTTACACAAACTATAGGAAAATCCACTCCTCAAAAAGGCTATAAAGAAGCAGATATTTACGATAAAGATGGTAATAAAATAAAAGGTTATGGTGGAGGTAACTGCCAAATAAGTTCAACTTTATATAATGCTGTATTAGCACTCCCATCCTTAAACGTAACAGAAAGACATCCTCATAGTAAAAAAGTTCCTTATGTAAAAGAAGGAAAAGATGCAGCAGTAGCATATGGAAGTGTAGATTTTAAATTTGTGAATAACTACGATTTTCCAATAAAAATATATTGCACAGTAGATTCAAAAAACGTAACCGTCCGAATTGTAAAAATATCCTAGAAAATTTTAAATCTAACAAAGACAAAATAATAATTAAACTTTCTACGGGTCGTCGGGGACGCCGACCCCTACAACGCTTGACATAAATTGTTTATAATTTAATGATATTTTTAATATTTAACATTAAATTTATATAAAATTTGTTCATATATTTATTTTCCATTGAATATATTTTACAAATATGGAGGTACATATATGAATAAAAAAATAATTTTCCTATTGCTATGTTTTTGTTTAATTTCATTTTATCCAATTTCTATTTTTGCTTATAGCAATTATATTTGGTCGTCTTCCTTAGATTCTGTATATACTAATTCTACAGAAGAAAACTCTGTTGACAATTCCCTAAATTTAGAATCTGGATCAGCTGTTTTAATTGAGCAAAATTCTGGAAAAGTATTATATGAGAAAAATATGCATGAGCAATTAAGGCCTGCCAGTGTAACCAAAGTTATGACAATTCTTCTTATAATGGAAGCTATTGATTCAGGCAAAATTAATTATGATACTCAAATTCCTTGCAGTGAAAATGCTTCTAGTATGGGTGGTTCTCAAATTTGGCTAGATACAACAGAAACTCTTTCTGTTAATGATATGCTTAAAGCCATTTGTGTAGTTTCTGCAAACGACTGCACAGTTGCTATGGCTGAATATTTAGAAGGTTCTCAAGAAGCTTTTGTTCAAAAAATGAATGAAAAAGCCAAAGAACTTGGTATGAATGATACTTGTTTTAAAAACTGTCATGGTATAGACGAAGATGGACACATAACTTCTGCTTACGATATTGCTTTAATGAGTAGAGAACTTTTAAGTAAACATCCAGATATTACAAAATATACCACTATTTATATGGATTCTCTAAGAGATGGAAAATCTGAACTTGTAAATACAAACAAGTTAATTAGAACATATAATGGAATTACAGGATTAAAAACAGGTTCTACCTCTCTTGCACTTTATAACTTATCTGCTTCAGCTACACGTGACGACCTATCTTTAATAGCTGTTATAATGAAAGCTCCAACTACAAAATTAAGATTTGCTGAGGCTCAAAAATTATTAGATTATGGTTTTTCAAATTATTCATATATAAAACTTGGTGATAATGGAGATACAGTAAAATCCGTTCCAATAAGTAAGGGAATTGAAGCAAATATAAATGCAACAGTTGAAAATACTTCTGGTGTATTAATTTCCAAAGGTAAAGAAAAGCAAATAGAACAAAACATTTTTGTTCAAGATAATTTATCTGCACCAGTTTACAAAGGTCAAAAAGTAGGTGAAATAACGTATACATTAAATGGAGAAACTTTGGATATTATAGATTTAGTTGCAAGTTCAGATGTTGAATCTATAGGAATGCGGTAGTATGTCTTGTAAAATTTTTAAAAATTGGTTTAATTTATTAAGAACATAAAAAAAAAGACACAAAATGATGTTTTAAAATATATTCACATCAAATTGTGTCTTTTTTATTCAATTGTTTCAGAAACAGTATTACTTCTCTTTTCCGTTGTATTTGAAGTATTTTTCCCACTTGTATTTTCTTTAGTTGTGTTTTTGCTTGTATTTTGCGAATTAGTATTCTTATTAGTATTTGTTGTATTTTTTGAATTTGAATTTGTATTTGTTTTATTTTCTGTCTTTTTGTTTTCTTGAACTGTATTTGTTCTAGTTGAATTTACTGTATTTTCTATAGTTTTATTTTTTTCTTCAACTTGTGTATTTTGTTGTTTTTGTGTTGTATTTTTACTGTTATTTGTTGTAGTTGAATTTCCTTTATGTTCTGTACATTTTCCTGGTATTGTTCCAAATAAATAATACTCTGTATATGTGTTTGGACAAGAGTCTGTTGCAATCATTCCTGTTTCAGAACATATTGTAGCTGTTTTTACTCCACTAGGCATTTCGAAGGCTGTTCCTTTTAAATTTGAATGTATATCCTTCATTACTGCTGACCATAAAAGACCTGCTGGGTTTTTTCCTTCATAATTTATTGTTTCATTCATGTCGAATCCATACCAGGTTGCAGCTGTATAATAATTTGTAAATCCACATAACCATCTATCATAGTTTTCGTTTGTTGTTCCTGTTTTTGCAGCTACATCCATTCCTTTTATTTCACAATATGGTGCAGTTCCGTTTGCACCTTTAACAGGCTGTGTTAGCAAATTTTTTAAAATATATGCAACTTCTTTTGAAAATATTTTTTTAGTTTTTTGTTTTGTTTTTACTATATCTTCTCCCGATTTATTGCATATTCTTGTATAAAATGTTGGTTCAATATACTCACCATTATTTGCTATTGTACTATAACATGTTGCCATTTCTAAGGTTGTTAATCCTTTTTGTTCTCCTCCTAGTGATAAAGCTAAGTTATTGTCTTTTTCTGTTAAATTCTTAACGCCCATTTTTTTCATATACTTTATAGAAGTTTTTGGTTTTATTTCTTCTATAATTTTTACAAATGGTATATTTTGAGAAGACTCTACCGCTCTTCTTACTGTTATTTTTCCTTGATATGGGTCATAATCTCCAGGTTTATATTCTGTTCCATCTATATTTGTAAAGGTTGTTTCGCTGTCATCGTATACTGTAGAGGCTGTTATTTTTCTTTTTGCTAGTGCTGGTGCTAAAACAGCAAAAGGTTTACTTGCTGAACCTGTTTGCCTTAAGCTCATTGTTGCTCTGTTATAATCTCTAGATTTTGTTTTTTCTCCTAAACCTCCCACACAACCTACAACCTGTCCATTTGTATGATTTATTATAATCATTGCAGCTTGAGAAGTTTTTCCCTGTTCTTGCTTAGATTTTAATATGTACTTATCTTTTTCAAATTCTTTTTCCATACTTTGTTGTATGCTTGTATCTTGTGTACTATATATTTTTAATCCACCATAGTACAAATAATTATTAGCAAATTCTTCTGTTGTATGTTTCTTTTCTTTTAAATCTGCTATTATTTCTGTAATTAATGCATCTGTATGGTATGAATAAGCATCATCACTTGATTCTATATCTCCATTTTTAAATTTAAGTCCTTTTTCAACTTCTTGCACAGCCTTTTCATAATCTTCTTTAGATATATACTTTTGATCCAGCATTTGAGATAAAACTATTTTTGTTCTTTTTTCTATTTTATCGCTATTATCTTTATCTCCAAATGGATTATAAGAATTTGGAGAATGGTTTAATCCTGCCAAATAAGCACATTCTGCTATACTTAAGTCTTGAACACTTTTATCAAAATAATATCTTGCTCCTGCTTCTACTCCGTAAACATTTGGACCAACATATATTATATTAAAATAAGTTTCCAATATTTGTTCTTTTGAATAAAAACACTCTAATTCAAAAGCCATAGCCCATTCTTTAACTTTTCTTGTAATACTGTTTGAATTATCTCCTGTTAAATTTTTTACTAATTGTTGTGTTATTGTACTTCCTCCAAAAGAAGCCTGCCCTTTATGAAAAACATATGACCCCATTGCAGCAATTGTTCTTTTTATGTTTATTCCATGATGTTTAAAAAACTTTTCATCTTCAATTGCTATATAAGCATTTTTTAAATTATCTGGAATTTGACTATAAGAAATATTTATTTTCTTTCTTTCAGAGCCAATTTCTGCAATAACATTCCCTTGAGAATCATACACTTGTGAACTTGTTGCACTCATCATATCTGAACTTATTTTTTTCCAATTATTTACTGCCAAAAAACTAATAATACCTAAAATAAAAATTGCTATTAAAAATAAAATTAAAAGTATTTTTTTAATTTTTCGAAACTTAGTTTTTTCTTCATCAGATTCTAATTGAGATTTTTTTTTTCTTTTCTTTCTGTTTTTAGAAGTTTTTAATTCTTCTTCTAACTCTTTTTTTTTCGCTTTCTTCCCTTTTGAATGTTTAGAAGCCATTGTTTCTCCTCCTTTCATTCTATTGTTTTTATTTAACAATTACATTTTTATATCTTTCATTTTATCTGTTGTCCTATGGCTACCGACTCATATACTTTTGACATAAATCATAATTATAATAAATTTATAAAATGACAAATGTAAATGTAGGGGCGACCATTGGTCGCCTTTTTATCATGGC
>OJMO01002498.1_pt1 | contig 9974 bp, 9 predicted proteins | sample 1597241 | NCBI WGS metagenome assembly OJMO01 (sample SAMEA2452129, study PRJEB22498) | human gut metagenome | biome: human feces; feature: human gut; material: feces | place: Australia | collected 2012 | reverse complement strand
CAGTTTTTAAGAAGTATACTAAATCACAACCGTCGAACGGGAATTATAATTATTGGTATGGCGTATGTTGCCTGAAAACCGGAGAGGCGGAAGAGGCGGTGAAACCTCTTGAAATAGCGGTAAAGAAACGTATCACCGGTGGACAACTCTATTTGGGACAAGCATATAATGAGACGTACCGCTTCGAAGATGCCGTGAACTGCTTTGAAGAATACATCGCAGACTTAAGTAAACGCAAGAAACCGACGGAAGAAGCGGAGAAACTTCTGGAGAAAAGCAAATCTGACCTTCGTATGTTGAAGGGGGTTGAGGAAGTATGTATCATCGACAGTTTCGTTGTGGACAAAGCAACTTTCCTGAACGCTTACAAGATCAGCGAAGAATCGGGCAAACTGTTTACTTTCAATGAATTCTTCAAGACAGAAGGAGATCATCCGGGAACTGTTTATGAAACAGAAATCGGAAATAAAATTTATTATAGCGAAAAGGGCGAGAAAGGTAATCTTGATATCTTTTCAAAGAACAAGTTGTTGAATGAATGGAGTGACGGACGTCCGTTACCGGGTAGTATCAATGCTTCCGGGAATGCGAATTATCCGTTTGTTCTATCGGATGGAGTCACCGTTTATTACGCCAGCGATGGCGAGGGATTGGGTGGCTATGATATTTTTGTCACTCGCTACAACACGAATACCGACACTTATCTTGTTCCGGAAAATGTGGGTATGCCGTTCAACTCGCCGTACAATGATTATATGTACGTCATCGATGAATACAACAACCTCGGATGGTTTGCTTCCGACCGTTTCCAACCGGAAGGAAAGGTATGTATTTATGTATTCATCCCTAACACTTCCAAACAGACTTATAATTATGAAGCAATGGAGCAGCAAGAGATCATTCGTCTGGCACAGATTCATTCGCTGAAAGAAACCTGGACGGATAAACAAGCGGTTACCGAAGCACTGCAACGATTGAAAGCTGCTATCAGTCATAAGCCCAAAGAACGCCGTGCCATGGACTTTGAGTTTGTCATTGACGACCATACGACTTACTATCTGATGAGCGACTTTAAATCCGCAAAAGCCAAGACACTTTTCCAACGCTATCAGCAGATGGAAAAAGACTATTATCAACAAGAAGAAAAGCTGAACGGCCTTCGTCAACAATATGCCGGTGCCAACCAACAGGGAAAAGCCAAAATGGCTCCTGCCATTCTCGACCTCGAAAAGCGGATACTGCAAATGTCCGAAGAACTCGATGCTCTCGAAGTGAATGTACGTAATGCAGAAAAAACAAAATAAATAATAACTCTGAACTATGGATATACTCATTATCGCCGTTCTCATTATTGCCGCAGTCATACTGTTTCTGGTAGAACTGTTCGTCATCCCGGGCATTAGTCTGGCCGGAATTTCTGCATTGGTTTGCATCCTGTATGCCAACTACTATGCATTCACCAATTTAGGTATGGCAGGAGGATTTGTCACTCTTGGCATATCAACGGTTGCCTGTATCGGATCCCTGATTTGGTTTATGCGATCGAAAATGCTGGACAAACTGGCGTTGAAAAAAGATATCGATTCAAAAGTAGACCGTAGCGCAGAAGATAGCGTCAAAGTGGGTGATATAGGAATCAGTACTACCCGCCTGGCACAAATCGGTTATGCCGAGATTAACGGAAAAATTGTAGAGGTAAAGTCAATAGACGGGTTCCTCAATGAGAAGACTCCGATAATCGTAAGCCGGATCACTGACGGTACAATCATGGTTGAGAAACACAAAGAATAATATTCACTTAATAAAAACATCAATGGAATCATCTTTCTACTTGCCTATCTTTCTGATAGCCGGAGGTATTATCTTCTTGATAATATTTTTCCATTACGTGCCGTTCTTCCTTTGGTTGTCGGCTAAAGTTTCGGGAGTTAACATCTCGCTGATACAACTATTCTTAATGCGTATACGTAACGTTCCGCCGTATATCATCGTTCCGGGAATGATCGAAGCTCACAAAGCCGGTCTGAAAAATATCACCCGCGACGAACTGGAAGCCCATTATCTGGCTGGCGGACACGTAGAAAAGGTAGTTCACGCCTTAGTATCGGCATCGAAAGCCAACATCGAATTGCCTTTCCAGATGGCTACTGCTATCGACCTGGCAGGACGTGACGTATTCGAAGCTGTACAGATGTCTGTAAACCCGAAAGTGATTGATACTCCTCCTGTTACTGCAGTAGCCAAAGACGGTATCCAGCTGATAGCGAAAGCTCGTGTAACAGTACGTGCCAGCATCAAGCAGCTGGTCGGTGGTGCCGGAGAAGATACCATCCTTGCCCGTGTAGGTGAAGGTATCGTTTCCTCTATCGGTTCTTCGGAAAACCACAAGTCAGTACTCGAAAATCCGGATTCTATCTCTAAACTTGTACTCCGCAAGGGATTGGATGCAGGAACAGCTTTCGAAATTCTGTCTATTGATATCGCGGATATCGATATAGGTAAAAACATTGGTGCAGCTTTGCAGATTGACCAGGCTAATGCAGACAAGAACATCGCACAGGCTAAAGCAGAAGAACGCCGTGCAATGGCTGTCGCTTCCGAACAGGAAATGAAAGCTAAGGCACAGGAAGCACGTGCCAAAGTAATCGAAGCGGAAGCGGAAGTACCTAAAGCAATGGCAGAGGCCTTCCGTAGCGGCAATCTGGGTATAATGGATTATTACCGTATGAAAAATATCGAAGCCGATACTTCAATGCGCGAAAACATTGCCAAACCGACGACGGGCAATACCAGCCAGCCGTTGAGCAAATAACTCGAAAAGTAACTGACAGAAACGCCGGAACCGGTGAACAAGAATCGGTTCCCGGCGTTTCTATTTATAAACAAAAGATTAAAAGCTCAATCAAATGAAAAAATATTTCGCCTCTTCCGAACTGATCATCAATGAAGACGGTTCTGTATTTCATCTTCACGTAAAGCCCGAATGGCTGGCAGACAAAGTCATCTTGGTAGGTGACCCCGGACGGGTGGCACTGGTTGCCTCCCATTTCGAGAACAAGGAATGTGAAGTGGAAAGCCGCGAGTTCAAGACTATCACCGGTACTTACCAAGGGAAACGTATTACGGTGGTTTCCACCGGTATCGGATGTGACAACATCGATATCGTGATGAATGAACTGGATGCCCTGGCAAACATCGACTTCGAGACGCGCGAAGAAAAGCCCCGCCTACGTAGCCTTGAGCTGGTACGTATCGGCACCTGCGGCGGCTTGCAACCCTACACTCCGGTGGGTACATTTGTATGTTCTGAAAAATCCATCGGTTTCGACGGTCTGCTCAACTTCTATGCCGGACGCAACTCCGTGTGCGACCTACCCATGGAGCGTGCCTTCCTCAACCATATGGGATGGTCCGGCAACATGTGTGCCCCTGCCCCCTACGTCATTGATGCAAGTGCTGAACTGATAGACCGCATCGCACAAGACGACATGGTACGTGGCGTAACGATTGCCGCCGGGGGCTTCTTCGGACCTCAAGGACGCGAGTTACGCGTGCCGCTTGCCGACCCGCATCAGAACGAGAAGATTGAAAAATTTGAATACAACGGCTACCATATCACCAACTTCGAGATGGAAAGTTCTGCCTTGGCAGGCTTGAGCCGTCTGATGGGACACAAGGCCATGACGGTATGCATGGTCATTGCCAACCGCCTGATAAAAGAAGCGAACACGGGATACAAAAATACGATAGATACTCTTATCAAAACAGTACTCGACCGTATCTAAGTATCCTTCAAGAAATGCTCCTCCCTTTCCTTCAGCCAATCCTAGGAGTAAGGTTTAGTAATGACTTCATCACATCCTGCCTGACGTGCCCGTTGCTGGTCTGTATAGTGTAGCAATGTCCTGCTATACCCACAATGGGCACAGAGGCGGATTAGGCTTTATAAGCATCTATCCATTATCGATTTGCACAAAGTTACGATAAAAGCCCATAAGTTGAATCACCATCTCTCTTTTTTGTAAAGAAACCATTATCTTTGCTGAATAAAAATAAGCCGGATAAAATGAACCAAGATACCATTTGTGCCATAGCCACCGCCCAAGGGGGAGCCATAGGATGCATCCGTGTCTCCGGACCGGATGCCATAGAGATAACATCCCGCATATTTACCCCTGCCCGGAAGGGGAAGAAGCTGAAGGATGCCAAGCCATACACACTTACCTTCGGTCATATCCATGAAGAAGAAAACATCATAGACGAAGTACTTGTAAGCTTATTCCGTGCCCCCCACTCGTACACGGGCGAGGATAGCACGGAAATCATGTGCCACGGTTCGAGCTATATTCTTCAGAAGGTGTTGCAACTGCTCATCGGCAATGGTTGCCGCCTGGCCGCTCCCGGTGAGTACACGCAACGGGCCTTCTTGGGCGGCAAAATGGACCTAAGCCAGGCCGAAGCCGTGGCCGACCTCATCGCCTCCACCTCTGCCGCCACTCACCGCCTCGCCATGAGCCAAATGCGCGGTGGGTTCAGTAAAGAGCTGGCCTCACTACGCGACCAATTGCTGCACTTCACATCACTCATAGAACTGGAGCTGGACTTCAGCGACCACGAAGAACTGGAATTTGCCGACCGCTCCGAGCTGTGTCTCCTGGCAGACGGCATAGAGCAGGTAATTTCCCGTTTAGTACAATCCTTCAGTGTAGGCAATGCCATCAAGAACGGTGTGCCCGTAGCCATCATCGGCGAAACGAACGCTGGTAAATCCACCCTGTTGAATGCACTACTAAACGAGGAACGAGCCATTGTAAGCGACATACACGGGACAACCCGCGATGTGATAGAAGACACAGTCAATCTTGGTGGGATAACTTTCCGATTTATTGATACGGCAGGTATACGCAAAACGAACGACACCATCGAGAACCTAGGAATTGAGCGAACCTTCCAGAAATTGGAGCAGGCGGAAATCGTGCTCTGGATAGTTGATGCCACGAATGCCGTCTCACGGATACCACAACTAACTGCCCAAATACTTCCCCGTTGCGAAGGGAAACGGCTCATTCTCGTATTCAACAAGACCGATCTGGTGCAAGATGCCTCAACCATCCCCAACTCCAGTTTCACCGTGGCCGCTACTAATGTGCAATGCATCTCCATCTCTGCCAAAGGACGTACCAACCTCGACAAGCTTCAGCAAATGCTAATCTCTGCCGCTAACCTGCCCACGGTTACCCAAAACGATGTCATTGTCACGAATATACGCCACTACGAGGCTTTGACCCATGCCTTGGAAGCCATCCACCGGGTCCAACAAGGACTAGCAGAAAATCTATCCGGAGATTTTGTTTCACAAGATATCCGCGAATGCATTTTCCATCTAAGCGATATTGCAGGGGAAGTTACGAACGATATGGTACTTGGGAATATTTTCGAACATTTTTGTATCGGCAAGTAAGGGATGATTACCAACGATTAGCATATATCATCAATGATTATTAAGGCGTTCATTTTGAGCGCCTTTCTTTTTAGCCTTATAAGCGATGATTATCGTTTATAGGGCTTTTTCAGCTCATTTTTGTACCGTATTTGTTGCTCGCTTGCTGAAGCCTTGTTTCTCACCAACAAGGTAGTGGAGAATTGAGACACAGTGAGACGTGGTGAGACGCACTGAAACAAAAATGGAGAAATAAACGGAGAAAAGAATGAGCAGTAACATTGAAATCAAGAAGAAATGTAAGTGGTGTGGACAAATTTTCATAGCCCACAAAACGACTACAAACTATTGTTCTCATAGGTGCAACAATGCAGCCTATAAAGAACGAATCCGACAGGAGCGCATAGCGACTTATCAGAAAGAGTTTTCTATAAATACAGAAGAACCATCTATCGAGAACAAGGAATTCTATACACCACCCGAAGCCGCAAAACTCTTAGGGATTAGTCGAGCCAGTATTTACCGCTACATGGCAGACAACGTGATTAAAGCGGTTCAGTTCAAAGGAAAAACATTAGTCAGAAGGAAAGACATTGAGCTTTTGTTTGAAAATGCTGCGGAGTATAAAAAACGAGCACCCATAGAAAAAGCCCCCATCACCGACTTTTACACTACAGCCGAAGTCAAAGAGAAATACCATGTAAATGAATCATGGATATTTGTGGTAGCCAAGAAGAACAACATCCCTCGGACTTTCAATCGTGGCAAGACCTACTGGAGCAAGAAGCACATGGACGCTTACTTCGCCAAGAAAACCCCAAACCCCGACATTACCGAATGGTATAGTACCCAAGAAATGCAGGAGAAATTCGGTATGACCTTATCAGCCATCTACACTTTCGTTTCCAAGAACGCCATCCCAAAGAAGAAAGAAGGCATCATGGTGTTCTATTCCAAGAAGCACGTGGATATAGCGAAAGGTGTGGCAGCACCCGAAGAACCGCAATATTATACGGTAGTCGAAGCAATGGAGAAGTTCAATCTCACCCGTGACCAACTCTATCATTATGCGAAGTATCATAATATCCCAAAGGTCAAGAAGGGCAAATACACACTTATCTCCAAGCCTGAACTGGATAAGTTACTTGCAGCCCCAAAGATTGAATAAGTTATTTTTCGGTGAATGTACCCACCATTGAATCACCTTATTCCTTTGCACCAAACAAATGTAAAACTCTAAATATTAATCAGTATGACACACACGTGTACAAAAGTAACAGTTCGTCAGAGAGCGATTCGGAACAATCGCATCTCCTTGTATCTGGATTATTATCCGGCAGTCCGTAACCCCGAAACCATGCAGATGAGCCGTCGGGAATACCTCGGCATATACATCTATGCCCACCCTAAAAACGAAATGGAACGGGAGTTCAACAACGATATGTTGAACAAGGCAGAAGCTATCCGTTGCATCAGAGTGCAATCGCTCATCAATGAAGAGTTCGGCTTCTTAGATAAGAGCAAGCAGAAAGCTGACTTCCTCGCCTACTTCAAGAAGATGTGCCGAAGCAAAGATCAGAAATGGCAATTCGTTTATCAACATTTCTACAACTTTGTAAAAGGGCAATGTACCTTTGGCGAGGTGAATGTGGATTTGTGCAAAAAGTTCCGTGAATATCTGTTGAACGCCAAGCAGCTTAAACACAGCAATCGCCCCATATCTCTCAATTCAGCATCCGGCTACTACTCCACTTTCAGAGGATTGTTGAAGATTGCCTACCGAGATAAATGGTTTCGAGAAAACATCAATGACTACCTTGCTAAGATTGAGCCACAAGATGTGAAGAAAGAGTATCTGACACTGGACGAGGTGAAACAACTTGCCGTCACTCCTTGCGACATCCCAGTTCTAAAAGCAGCCTCTTTGTTTGCTTGTCTGACAGGACTACGCATCAGCGATATTCTCAACCTTCAATGGGAAGACTTCGCCATTGCTCCTGATCAAGGCTATTGTTTGCGTATCAGAACACAGAAAACCCAAACGGAAGCGACACTTCCTATCAGTTACGAAGCCTACGAACTGTGCGGTACGCCCGATACAGGCAAAGTATTCAAGGGACTGAAGCGAAGCATGATTAACTATCCTCTGAAAAATTGGCTCAAAAAGGCAGGAATAACGAAGCCGATAACCTTCCACGGATTTCGTCACTCCTACGCAGTTATCCAAATCTCTTTAGGTACAGATATTTATACGGTTTCAAAGATGCTAACCCACAAAAACGTTTCCACCACTCAAATCTATGCAGATTTGGTTAATGTGAAAAAACGGGAGACAGCCAATAAGATTTCACTGAAATAAATACACCTATGAAACGAGGAATCATAACAAACAACGGGCAAGGCATCCATATTTCTGATAGCGAAGTATGGATGACCTCTTGGGAGATTGCCGACTTGTTTTATACAACGGTTGGAGCTATCAATCTTCGCATAAAAACGATATTGAAAGCCAATATCTTAAAGGAGTATGAAGTCTGCCAATGTATAAGATTAAAGAATGGGAATTATGCCGACGTGTATAATCTCAACATGATTATAGCCCTATGCTACCAAATAAATACTGGACATTCAGCTGAATTCAGGAAATGGGTTATCAATAAAGTTGCCTCCAAGCAGAAGAACATGTCACTATTTATTCCAATAAAGTCAGCTAACACTTACAATTGCTAATACCCACAACTTAAAAGTCCGATGTAGGCTAGTCCCATGTCGGACTTTCCTTTGCTATTGTGGCACAGGTGGCATAGAAAAATGCTACCTATCGGTGCCAAAAGCTACCACTTCTCGGGAAATGTATCTACACATCTTGCAAATGATATATATTTGCACATAAACGATTAACATATATCATTATGGAGCAGAAAAAGACAGAACATATTACTTTGAATCTGATTGTTTTCGGAACAATCGTCATCATTGGTGTTTTAGCCCGTCAGACCGCATTGCACTATGGTTGGGATGAGTTCAGCGGCTACCTTATTTTGGTGGTATGCTCCATTGTCATAGGAGCTATCTATCTCAATCTACAAATGGTATTCAGCCAACTTCTTTCATCGACAATAGAGAAGTGCTTTATGAGATTTGAGTGTTACCGCAATAAGGCTATAGCGGTAGAATCTCCAGTGGCACACACGGGACTTGCCGAAAGTACTATAAATTCAGAACCTATCATTTCTGAACCAGAACCCGAAGTCGAAACTACATCTGACACAACAGAAGAAGTTTCTACTCCTTCGTGTCTTGAACTTAATGAAGACGTGGCAGAACTTCCAAAGGAAGAAGCCACACCTTCTACTATCAATAATATATCTATCGAAGAATCCAAGCAACCGACAGAATACGAGATATTCCGTGCCAATGCTATGGCCGAAAAGGAACGGGCATCGCAAGAAAAGTTAGATAAGGTTCTCTCATATACGAAACAACACTTAGTTCTCTATCTTAGCGAAACTGACCTTAATCGTCTATGTGGATATATCACAGAATACTACTTCTCAGATTCCCTGCCTAAAGTTGAGCAGATAAAGGTAGATGCTCAATTAAAAACCATTGACATCATGCACTTTGGTTGGAATATCGGCAAGGCATTCGGCAAACCACGCCTACAGACTGCCACATTCATAAAAAGAGTATTTGCTCATACTCTCCGTGATTCGGAAATATCCACCATTGAGCGCAAAATGTCGCACACGGAATCTGAGTGCAAGATTAAGCTGGATAGAAAGATTGCATAACCAAGAAGCTACCTTCTATTTTGACTAGAATAATGAGCCTCTAAGCTATGTAGCTGTTGAACAAACAAGTTTGTTTGTTTCGTATTTTCAACCTTATGGTATAAACATATCATTATATATTCTGCCAATAAATTTTCATTGTGAATATAATGATGAGCACAATCAAACACAGGTATATTAGGGTCTAACTTTACATTTTCCACAACATCTATACGGATAGGAAAATATCCATAAACATTGAATTTATCCGATGTCCTAGCCCAACACCACTTATATAGACAAGACCCACCAAATGAATCAGATGTATAGTTCCTTATATAGTATAAGATTCTTAAACGCTTCCATAGGTATGGCAATAGTATAACGAGACCTATTGCCAGAACAATTATCCACAATGGTATAGGGTATGTAATATATGATGATGGAATACTAAATAGAATTTCCAATAATCCTATCAATGATAAAACACCACCAACTATTGGCTTTGAAAAGAATAACAACATTTTTTTCATTGTGTAGAACTTATCTTTAAAACTGTACCTATTTTACAAGTACAAAGGTAGCTAAATTCCTTGTAATCACGGCCAACCACCTTCAAAAAGTTATTCATCAGTTATATTTTGGTGAATAATTCCACCATTGAAACACCTGTTTCCTTTGCCGTCGAACAATTAAAAACGAGCGACGTATGCAAAAAGAAACAGTAACATTTGATAAGCTGCCCGAAGCGGTAGGTTATC
>OJMO01002496.1_pt1 | contig 9990 bp, 11 predicted proteins | sample 1597241 | NCBI WGS metagenome assembly OJMO01 (sample SAMEA2452129, study PRJEB22498) | human gut metagenome | biome: human feces; feature: human gut; material: feces | place: Australia | collected 2012 | reverse complement strand
CTCATAACTGCAAGGTCGCCTTTTCCATTTTTCGTAATAAAAACTGGTTCTGGATAATTATGACAAAATGTAGAAATTTCATTATAATTGTTCCTTAAATCAGCACTTGATTTGATTTTCGGCATAAAAGCACCTCCTTATTCATAACAAAATTATACACATATTTTGTTATGAACTCAATGGGTTGAGGATTTAGTATACAACAAGAAAATGAACTACAAATTCAAATTGAAAAGAATGGGTTGGTAGTAACTCAATTTCTACCATGTAATGTTATTAATAGATAATAGATGAAATTTTCCAACACGTAATGGAGTTATGAGTGGCCTTTCATTAGCAACTATCATTATGGAAGCACAAGAATCGAGTGGTGCATTGAAACAAGCCGATTATGCATTAAAACGGGGTAGAGATGTTTTAATTCCACAATCTGCAATTGATAATCCTTTAATTCAATGGCCAAAAAATATGTTAGTAAAGGTGCTCATGCATTCAAAACATTAAAAGAGGTTCTACAGATTTTAAATAGAAATGAATTGATTTTAAACAAGTTCGATGATGAGATTGTGGTAAGTACTGTTGAAATGGATTTATTGCATAAACATCATAATTGTTAAATGGAATTAGTATCTTAGGGATACTCATTATAAATAACATTTGGGGTATTTGTTGATTTGCGAATACAAAATAGATAAGGAGAAACCCAAGAATGAAAGATGTTTATGATTTTATTAGATATTTCGTTGGCCTATAAACTGCTTGATCACTATTACAACCAATCGGTAGTGTTTTTTTTGTTTTAACTCAAAAAAGATACTTGTGTTTATAAGGTGAAGTGCTCTCTTTGTGGATTTAGTGGATCTTAGCAATGGGTTGCATGGCTCTGTCTAAATGGATTGAGTGGCTCCACACCCGTGGAACGTTTCATAGATAGCAGATATGCAACAAATTTATGAATATATAGTTCAAAAAATAAAAAAGCCACTGCGTACAGTAGCTGGTCATGCACCTCTTGCCTCACCTTCGTCTCGATTAGTATAATATACTTTTCGTGATTAAGAAAATTAATTTTTAAGTAGAATAATTTATTCTCAATCTATGGCTTTAATTCTACAGAACTTGGATGTATAGTTTTCGTGTCAGTATTTTCAACATTTACTACTTTATGTGTGCTAGTATCGATTGTTAGAATGTCGTTATTTAATTCATAAGGGCAAAGAATATAATGATCGCCGTTACAATACATTACAACATAATCATTCTTGATTGTTGCAGTATATAGTGGTTTGGCTTTAAATGAATTATAACCTTGGTCATATACAGTTGAAGTAATGCATGGAAAAACTAATATTATCGCAATTAGTAAATATTCTAATGTTTGCATTTTGAATGGTTTTTTACGATTTGTATAAATTATAAAAAGCAAAATAAATTCAATCGAAATATATATAAATGCTGAGTATGAAACTAGGCGTTTTAATTCTAATTTATGATGAATCAAGCAATCAAATGAGTATATAAATATTAATGATGTTATAAATAATATAAAAAAGGAACCAATTAATTTATTTAAAAAGTTATTATTATTATTATTACTGAAAGTAGAGTAATACCAACATGCGGTGAAATAGAAAAAGATAAAATAAAATAAAGTGAATATTAAATAATAAATATATTCAATATAGTTTACTTTCATTAAACTAGGATCCATGTTTATTGCTGCAAAATATCCCTTGTTATAAATGTAGGTGCAGCAGCAGATGAATCCATAAAGTATTGTTAATATAGCTGTTCCTATGGTTATAACCATTTGGTAATTTTCTTTGATTGTTTTAAATAATCTATCCATATTAAAAATCTCGTTTTTTAATAGAGTATACAATGATCCAAAAAAATCAAAAAGCGAAACTATATAGATTTTATCTAATAAGTAGTTATATAACTGTTTTACCAAAGGTGATGAAGCTAATTATTTTAAAGGGTATTCAAATAAATTCTTCGTCGATTACATTGAACTTAATACTTATTTGAATGATTTGAATACCAATGACTTTGAAGCACTGTGTAGAGCGAAAGTTATTGCGTTGCTTTCTATACGTGTCTGGATTGAATATAAATTGGCAACCTTATCTGCAATACCATTAGAGGATACTTACTTTAAAAAAGTAGATAAGTTTTTTAAAAACAACCAAAACGTATTAAAAGGATATCCAAACCTAAAAAGAGATTTGTTGATAAATAAAAAAGTTATGTTAAATCAAAACTGTCATGCGAACAGTCAAGTGTATCCATTTTACTATGCGCTATCTGTTAAAACAGATGATATTTTAAAAGAAATCAAAGAGATTAAACAAGCATTTGAAAAAACTGTATAGTATATATTATTTATAGAAAGTTATGGTGAAGTAGATTTGAAATATTATGCTATTAAGAGACGCGAAAAAATGGAATATTACAGATATAAATATTCAAAAGTCTTTTCTTATTTAAAGTATGTTAAAGATGATTTTGATTGTTGAAAGTTTCAAATGCTTTATGAAAATCGAATGAATTTTAATAAATACGTAGATAATTCATTGTTAGATACTTGTTTATATTATCTCGATAGAATGTCTACATGTGATCTGATTTGTAGGGATGAAATTGAAAAGCTAAAAAAGGATTAAAACATTTGTTAAAAAGTCAAAAATCTAGTAGTGATAATAAAAGTTTTAATGAAGGGGTAGTAGAACTGTATTCGCAAATTGATAATTTGGATTCAAGTCTTTTAAATTCGTGTAATAAAATTTAATTGGAATTTTTTGAAGTAAAAGGGAAAGGAGTAGAAGAAAGTGTGGATCGATTTTCAATTACAGTTCATATAGAGACTTGTGTGTTGCTACAAAGACGAACTATGTAGAAATCCTTAATTTAGGCACTTTTTCAAGCATATCGTATTTACAAGTGAGGGCGATAAAATCCGAAATAAAGAGATTAAAAACTATATTAATGTTTCAGTAGTAGTTGATATAGAGTGTGGAGATACAACAAACTAATTCTTATGTTTAAGGGATACCTCGAAAAAAGAGGTATTCCTTTTTCGATGTAAGAAGTTTACAAATACGCATTTAGAATTATAAAAAATGCTATTGAAACGATTATGTATAGGATTTTTTTAAGTAAAGTATGGTATACGGAGTTAGTTAATTACACGAATAAAGGTAATAACGAAGAAGATTGCAAAAAAGACAATTGTTGTACCTGTTAAAATAATATATATGTGAAAAAATAAGCTTTTTACAATGTAACCTTTTTTCCTTATGTAATAGTTGAAAAATTTTTGATATTAGGGTGTTTTGCAGTATAATTATTGTTGAAAAATATTACGGACAATAACATAGGAGGGATATTATGCCAGAATTAAAAAACTATCGATTACTTATAAGTCACTCATGGAAGTATTCTACACAGTATGATACTATTCTCGAATGGCTAAATACAGCTTCAAACTTTAAGTGGTCAAACCACTCAGTTTCAGCAGATAACCCATTTAATACAAAGACAAAAACTGCTTTAAAAGAACAGTTAACACAACAGATACGAGGGTGTAATGCAATAATAGTAGTATCGGGAATGTATACTTTGTATAGTGAATGGATTGATTATGAAATTAACGAAGCAATACGAATGAATAAACCTATAATAGCAATTAAACCGTGGGGAAATGAACGGGTTCCTTTAAAGATACAAAATAATGCCACTGTTTTAGTTGGATGGAATTCTGCTAGTTTAATTTCAACTATAAGGAATTACGCATTATAATTTTGAAGAAAAGGAGAGTTTATTTGTGTCTAGAAAAATTTGTTTTGTAGCAATGGGATTTGGTAAGAAGATGGACTATCGAAATTCTAAGGAGGTAGATTTAGATATCATTTATAAAAAAGTGATTAAAAATTTATTTGACAGCTTAACAGAATATGAATTGATTAGAGCTGATGAAATTTCTGGTTCAGAAATAATTGATGTTAGTATGTACTCATTATTGTTGAAAGCAGATTTAGTAATAGCTGATATTACAACGATGAATGAAAATGCAATATACGAACTTGGGATTCGACATGCATCGAAACCGTTCTCAACAATTATTATGATGCAGGAAAGTGAGAAAATTCCTTTTGACTTAAATCATTGTAGGATTCTCACCTATAAAGATTTCGGTGAAGTCTTAGATGATGAAGAAGCTGAAAAAATAAAAACAAATCTTCATTCGTTCATCAAAGCAAGTGAAGAACAAAACATTGATAGTCCACTATATACATACTTACCTAATATAGTTCCCCCTAATATATCCGATAGAGAATTAGATGGATTGCTTGATACAGCAAAGACAAAAGAAGAAACAATATCAAATCTTGTGGGTAAGGCGGAAGCCTTAAAAAATGAAAGTAAATTCAAGGAATCAATTTCTGAATGGAAGAAATTGCGGGATATATTACCAAATAACGACTATGTTGTCCAGCAATTAGCTTTGGTGCAATACAAATCTAAGTATCCTAATGCAACTCTGGCTCTTGGAGAAGCCTTGAATACTATACAATCTTTAAATCCAAAAAAATCTTTAGATTTAGAGACTATAGGTATCACTGGTGCTATTTATAAGAATTTATTTAAACTAAATAATAATTATGATTACTTGGACGAAGCAATAAACTATTATAAAAAAGGATTTATAATAAAAAATGACTACTATAATGGTGAAAATTATTCAAACTGTTTATTACTCAAAACACAAAACCCAGATTTAGAAGTAGATGAAATCGAATATTTAAAATTTGAGAGCAAAAAGGTATGCAGAGAAATTATATCGTTACTAGAAGAAAATATTAGAGACAATGAAATAAATTATTGGATGTATGCAACATTAGCAACTTGCTATCTTTGTCTAAAGGATGAGAAAAACTACCAAAAATATGAAGCAGAGTTTTTGGCAAACACTACTATTGAATGGGAAATAGAAACATACAATAATACTATTGCTGATACAAAGAAAATACTTATGATTGAATAATAAGAGGAGAGGCTTAATATGGCACATAAATGTTTTATATCTTTTAAAACAGAAGATATGGATTATAAGAAAAAGATTCAAGAAGATATGGATATTGATATGATAGATAAATCATTGGATGAACCCATCAATTCTGATGATGAAGATTATATTATGCGTAAAATTAGAGAGGATTATCTTGCTGATTCTACAGTGACAATTTATCTTATTGGAGAATATAGTGCTGAAAATTCATTTCTACAAGACCAAACATATATTAAAAGAGAATTGCAAGCATCTTTGTATAATGGTGAGAACAATACGAAGAATGGTATATTAGGTATCGTTTTACCTTCTATGTATGACAAAGTATATAAAGGTAAGGAGCAGTGTTCAGTATGTGGAAAGGACCACAACATTGTATGTATAAACGATAATACTACCATAAAAGAGTTTAGTTATAATTATTATATCCCTAAAGAAAGTGGATGTTCTTGGTCAGAAGATGAGCGTTATTGTGTTCTTGTCAAATGGGAAGATTTTAAAAACGACCCAGAAACATATATCGATAATGCTTTCAATAAGCGCAAAAGTGAAATATCCAAAAAAACAAAAGTTAGACCATAGAAATCATGTTTAAAGTAATAAGTGTTCATAACAGTATGTATTAGTATTTTCAAGGAGTAACACATATCAATTTATTACCATTGAATGGTTCTTGATACGTTGTGATACACTTTTATGCAAGATATATGGAACAGCACATAAGCATTAAAATTGAATATCTCATAGAAAAGGAATGCCTAAGATGACGTTCCTTTTGGGTAACCAAATAATCTAGGGGTTTCCAAGAAATATCTAGGGGTCAATTTAGGGGACTGATGCCATATCGGCATGAACCTATAGACCCCTAGATTTGTTTTTAATGATTAAAAGGATTTCAGTTATGGTTATAAAACTGAGATCCTTTTTTGTTATGTTCATTGTTCAACATTATTATAATTTTCTATTTATTACTTTTGATTTTTCTTTTTGTATGATCCACGTTTCTTTCCTTTTTTTGAAAGAATCTGATCCATAGATTTAGGAACTCCTTTTATGCTTGGATTTTTCCTTGTAGCCCATAGGATGCGATTGCGTGTATAATTGAAATCGGAGAAACCTCTGGAATCTCTTTTTAAATCTTTTGGCTTTCGATTAAAGGATTCCATTGGTCCATTGGAAAGGCGCGCGTAATATTCTTTTTCTGTACGTGCGCTTTTTCTATACACTTTTATACGGGTGAAGGAATTAACTATAGGTCTAAGATTCCTTCTTAAGAAACCTGCAAAATCACGAAAGATAGACTGATCAGATTTGTCATATTTATCAATCAATGCGTTTAAATCAAGAAGAACATCGAATTCGTTATCGTATTCTGTGTGATTAAATTGAATATATTCTTCCTTAAGGTCACGAAGGCCTTCGAAGTTTGGGTCTAGCTGAAGAAATAATTTTTCTATTGTATAAGTATCAACATTCATGCCAAGCATTTTATGATAGTGTCGATTGTATGAGTAATTGATTTCATCTCGATTTTTAAGCATTACCCAGCGATAGTTTTGGAGCAGAATGACCTCTTTAGATTTTTTAATAGTCTTATTGTCACGATTGGTGTCGTGATTTTTTTCTTCAAGAGCTTTTTTGTCACGATCCTGATATTTCTTCATGACTTTATTGATGTACCCATTGAGGTAAGAAATAATGGTTTTTACAGCGTGAAACGAGTCCAATACTGTACAAGAATTAGGAAAATACTTTTCTGGCATGGTCAAATAAGTCTGGTATGCATCACAGATTACAGCTTTTACTTTAAGACGTTCCTCTAAAGGAATGTGAAGAAAATAATCTTCTAAAGTAGAACTCCAGCGATTGTGCACAATATCCACAATTTCACCATTTGAAAAATCCATGATGACAAATGCATACTTTTGAGAATTACTGATGTTCAAGTACACTTCATCAATTGACATATATTCTGGAAGAGGAAGTCTAGGAAGATCCACATACCTTTCAAATAAAATGTGAGCGAGAGTATCAGAAATATTAAATCTTTCGGCAATGGCTGCAGTACTTTGATCCAGGTGTTTAAACGCATTTAGAATAAGAAGTGGAGTGATAGTTGTAGAATGAGCATATCTATCCAAAAAAGGAAATGAATCATTCATATAAAGATTACACTCATCACAATGCCACTTGCGTTGTTTAACAATCATATAAAATTTAGTGGAATCCTGAAGAACGGGATGATTAAGCTTACGAGTATAGAAACCTTTAGAATGCATCCTTGAACCACATCTAGGACAATACATAGGTTCCAACTTCTTCTGGATGTGTATATATTTATTTTCATCAATCAATTCGACATCAGTAATAATAAAAGAGTCATCATCTTGAATATCAAGTACAGCTAATAGTTTTGAAATAGAAATATTTTCGTTATTGTTCATTTATATACCTCCTGGTTGAAGACAATGAACATAACGAAATAATTATAAACGGTTATATCAGACATAAAAAAAGAGAATGAATCAGGAATGAAATAATTACATTTCATATACCCCTAAATTCATTTCTCATTATTGTCCCCCAGATTGCCCCCTAAATTCGAGCCCCCTAGAAAATTTGGATACCCTAAGCGTCCATCTTTTTTCTTGGAGGTAAAACAAAAATGAAATTATATATTGATCAAAAGAATAATGTAGTAACGATGCATGAAGCTAGTGGGGATATGAAATGTTTTGAGGAGTTTGAAAATAGTAAACCCTATACATTTGATACAGTAAAAGAAGTAAAGGGTTTAGAAAATTCAGTCCATATATTGCTCAATACAAGTATGATCGATGAAAAATGGATCTATATGAATTTAAAAAAGTATATTTCAAAACAGGATCGTGTTTGTATATTACCATTTAGCTTTTTTGAGGATACAAAAAATGAGGCTGACTGGGATAAACAATATGCACCAGGACAAGGCATATGGTATCGTTCGAATCAAGATGTATTTTACAAATATGGTATTGGCAAAGATCAAATTGTATGGGTGAATTATTTTAAAGATACGATCGATGAAATGAAGATGAAAATATTAAATAGTTCCATTTTAATGTTGACAGGTGGAGCTCCAGATTTGATGATGAAGCGCATCAAAGAAAAAAAGCTGAAGAAAATCATTAAAAATTATAAGGGTATTATGATTGGATATAGTGCTGGAGCTATGATCCAACTGGATTTGTATCATATAAGCCCGGATGAAGATTATCCAGAATTTTCGTATCAAAATGGTTTAGGTTGTTTATCCGGTTTTGATATTGAACCCCATTTTAGAAGAAGTAAGATTCAAATGGAAAGTATTGAAAAAGTCAAAGAAGAAAAAGGAATTTCCATATATGGAATCTATGAAGATGGTGGCATGATTATCGATAAGGGTATTACTTGTTTTGGAAAAGTTGATTTATTTTGATTATTATTTGCACAAATTAATCTAAAATTTGCACAATTTAGTTTTTAGTTATTTTTTCAAGTTAAATTCACATTAATATGGGATACTTAATATAGTGAGTCACATGTGAAATGGTTAGAAATAGGAGAGTGTAGATGAAATTTTGTAAGTTGATCACAGAAGTGGATCTAGAATTGTTGGAGTGGCTTTTAAATAATGGATATCCCATTGATCGTATTGAAGAAAACGGACAGGTGTATTATAAAACACCGGCCATGCTTTGTCAGAATATGAAGGTCAATGATGAGGTTACAAATTACAGTAATGGTTTGATTCATATGGACATTGAAAATGTTCGAAGAAAAAGAGGGTTATATAAAACTGGAGATCTTTTGATTGATATGGATTCGAATATTATTCAAAAGGGACTTGAAAAAATTATGGTTTCTAAAGCAGCCTTTACAATTATTACAACATTAATGGATGTACCCCATAAGACAGTTTCAAGAAATGCGTTGGTCTTTTACTTGGAACAAGCTTATCACCATGAGATTTTAGATAATACTTTAACTGTACATATTGCCACAATTCGTCGTTTACTGGGTGATGAATACATTGGAACGCATAAAACAGTGGGTTATTTTTGGCAGTTTGACGTATTTAAAGTGGGATAAAGTTGAAAAACAGCCTCAAATAAAGGTATAATATAAAAGCGTTGGAAGGAGATTTTAGATTATGCCACATCTATTTGAGTCTAAAGATAGTTTTAAAGAGAATTTTAAAGAAGCTGTTTCTGATGCCTACGGACGTGATTTTGAAGATACATATCCAGAGGAGAGATATATTGTCCTAGGTAATATGATTCGTGATTTTGCTGGAGAGCATTGGAGAGAAACAAAAAATGCGATCAAGAAAACGGAATCGAAACAGCTTTATTATTTTTCTATGGAATTTTTGATGGGTCGTTTAATGACTAGCAACCTAATGAACCTTAACATTTATGATGTTGTAAAAGATGGATTAAAAGATTTAGGTATGGACATTAATGACATGGAAAATATTGAAAGCGATGCAGGATTAGGAAATGGTGGTTTAGGAAGACTAGCTGCTTGTTTCATGGATTCATTAGCATCTCTTGATTTAGCCGGACACGGTAACTGTATTCGTTATCGTTATGGTTTGTTTAAACAAAAAATTGAAAATAACCAACAAGTTGAATTGCCAGATTGCTGGTTAAAAAATGGTAATGTTTGGGAAGTATGGAAACCACAACATGCTGTTAAAGTAAAATTTGGTGGATATGTTGATGGATATATGGATGGATATGGAAAATTCCATGCACAACATCACCCAGATTTTGTTGTACGTGCTGTACCTTATGATGAACCAATCGTAGGATACCACACAACAACTACAAATACACTTCGTTTATGGGATGCAGAAGTTGATGAAGATTCTGTAAACTCAGGTGGATTAAATGAAT
>OJMO01002494.1_pt1 | contig 9994 bp, 14 predicted proteins | sample 1597241 | NCBI WGS metagenome assembly OJMO01 (sample SAMEA2452129, study PRJEB22498) | human gut metagenome | biome: human feces; feature: human gut; material: feces | place: Australia | collected 2012 | reverse complement strand
TTAGCTTCCTAGATCAGACGGGTTAGGGCGCTTTCCACTAGATATGACCGTTCTTGTTTTCATTTCTTTCACTAACCCTTTTCAACAACACATTCTTATCCTCACATCACTTTCAATCCATCCTTAAGATAATATTTGGCTGTGTGTTATCGTTTAGTGTTACACTATCAATCGCCGATATCGATGTGGCTACAAAGAGAGTTATAGAGCACTTGTTTGCTATAGAATCAGTATCAACAACAAACAATATCAGAATGATCTCATCAGATTCATTCAGAAGACTTCATTCTCACTTAAGGTCGACATAATACTGTTCCTTAATGACTTCGTTGGCAGCATTGAGAACCAAAATATCGCTCTTAGTTTGACAACAAGTAAACACCATTGTCTTGGAAACTGCTGTTGAAATCTCATTCTCGAAGAATTCATCGATCATTTTGCAGATCTTCATGATAGCATCCATTGTAGTAATCTTGGAGTCATAAGTCAAACAATAGCTTCTCTCTCCTGGTTCTCCAGTAGGAACATCAAGAGTATTCACTTTCTTCTTAAGAGATTGTCCTCTTTTTTCACCTCCATTTATGTCATTATCACACTTCTCAATAGCTTCTTTAAGACCACAGTGAAGCAACAATGAATGAACGACAAATCTCTTCTCTCTTCTCTCAATATCATCGATTCTCATTCTTGCACCATCTTCAAAGTCCATGCACACTTTCAGTTTGTCCTCATCCTGATTAGAGACGCTGACAATACAGACACAATGAGGCCTCTCACAATTACAGTCAAAATGGTAATTCATAGAATGGATTATTTTATGACTTAACCCTTATTAGTTTATTCTAATTGTGTTTCTGAGATACTAATTTGTAATTCTCTTTATCCATTTCCAGTATTATAATAACTTAAAATCTTGAAGCAATTAGTTTCAGAAGGACTATTCATTTCGTTTCTAAGGAATTGCATGCAAACAAAATGCATATTATCGCTAATGGCTATTCACATAGTTTATCATCTGATATCTCATCATCTGCAATCAAACAGGTTTTAAAACAACAATGACTGTTCTTCTGTTTCGTAGTAGTCTCAAGTATTCATTCTCTATTCCTGTTCAGAGATAGTCTTCAATATGAAGAATCATTAATCTCAACTGATATTGGTTCAATCAGAAAACTCAATCAGAGTATTGTGTTGGGATTTGGATCAGGTCAAACAGCAAACAAGCTGTTTGGAGTTGTAAGTGCAATTGTAATGTCAATGATGTTGAACATTCCTATTGCTTGTAAGCTAGTATCAACAAATGATCAATAGATGGACCTGATTATCGCTATGAGAGCTATCTTGATATTATTGATTGTAATGGAATAGTGAAACAACATAGAAACTACACAGAGAACAGCATATTGTTGTCAATATCAAATGATTGTTTCTTTGAGAAGCATTCTGTAGTACAACAGATGATAAACCATGATTTGATGTCTCTTCTTCCATCTGGTGATATTCCTGTCAGAACCAATTGTCCTTTCTTCAAGTGGTTAACATTGAATCCTCAGAATCGAAGAAGACTTGTTCAATTGGGAATGTTGAATCACATGAATATGAGTGTTGATGAAATGCACCAACAGGTCATGTCAAGAATCCTTCAGAATCATATTCTCTTCAAACCAGTTGTTCAAGAGATAATCAGTGAGAATGAGAATACATTCAAGAGTTATTCCTTGTGTATACATATCCGAACTCAAGGTCCTAGCTTTCTTCGTTATGATGATCTACCAAATGTCATTCGATGTATTGATGATTATCATCTCAATACTTCCAATGTGTTTATATGTAGTGATAACTCTACAATCCAGTCAACTCTTGGGAATATGATTTCCAATACATCTAAGATATCTTATGAAAAGACAGATGGAAAGTGGAATTTCAACACTTTGAATAGAGATAGACAATCAGTATTGTTTGCAGAAATGAAACTCCTATCAATGTGTCAAACCTATTTAGGTACTTATCGTAGTACTTGGTCATATACGAATGCTCTCCTTAGTAATGGAAGGAGATTGTTTATTGGACACAATGCTACTTGTTCCAATACTGTGTCATTTTGATTGGTTCTGGTGTTTGAAAGAATCATTGTTTGATTATTATCAAACAGATCCTTGATCAAAGAAGAAGAATCTTTAGAATACAATAGTGAAATCAGGACAAGAAACAGATTAGATCATAAACAAATGTGGATGATGAGATACAATCTTCTTCATATTCTCCTTTTGAGATTCAGAATACATTGTCATTGAATCATTCTTCACACCTGATTGTTTTGATGTGAATCTCTTGAAGTGACCAACTCTCAAATCCTCATAATGAATGAAAGTATCTCTTCCTCCACAACATGCATAATGAACAGTGATAATTCCATCAAATGATGAAAACACAACATTCTTCTTTCTTTGAGTTCTATGGACAAATACTTGGTAGTTGTATACATCGAATAGATCTCCTTTCACAAAGTGTTCTTCTCGATTCAAACAAGAATTGTTTCCATCTACCATAAATATGTTTGACATCTACATTGAAATCATATTCATTTCATTACATGTGCACGATCATAACCAGAATCAATCAATGAAGATAGAATTGGTTTGAAATTGAAAGGATTTGATATACTATGAATGTATTCATCAACATCAACAAAGAATAGAGTCTTGACATTTCGACGATATCGATGAAAACAAGTAGTCATTGAAGCTGCTTGATATTGTCTTTGAAAGTATCCATGCATTGGTATTGGCCATTCAAAATGTACCAATATCACTCTTCCATTCTGAATCTCTTCATCAAAGAGTTCATACAATTCAGGATATGGAGTACAAATCATTATGATGATTCTATCCATTCCTCGAGACAAATGATATATCACCCAACTTGTTATCTCAGGAACATTATTGAATTTCGATACATGAGTACATATTCCCATATCAACTGGATTCAATTCTTTCCGAATACAAATGGGTAGATTCTTGTATTCAATATCATTCTGATTATCTCGAATAGTGATATACATTCTTCTAATATCAATCTTGTTTTGAGGAATCGAATAGGTTTGTAACAACACTTCTGATGCTTGATGTCTATGATTTCGATTTGAATACCATTCTCCATTGATGAATACACTGTAATTGAGATGATTGATGATACTACTGTTCTTCATGATCTTCACATTCATAACAACAGTGATAGTCAACATTTCGTTTTCAATGACTCCTGATAACTCCACAAACCATGGTTGTGTCATTGGATTCGTTAGACTTGCTAACACTTCCACAGAATGTTCACATTGATTGATGATGATATCATTGAATCGATATGGAATCACAGCATTATCCAAGGCTTCTGATGTTGATTCTATCCTTGTGATTGAATAGAGTATTTCTGCAATCACAAGAAGTGAGAATGGTAAGGGAATCATAAGAAATGTCTTTGATTTCCTTATTGAATTCGATTCTCTTTGTTGCATTGATTATCCTTCTCTTCATTCAACACGAATCTGGATTGAACAACATCAGAAATGAAGATCTATCAATATCGAAGGGAATTCCAATTCATCCATGTTCTACTGAGATTGTCAAAGAACCAGAACTCAGATCATTACCTCATTTTGGTCAAGGAGAGAGGAATCGTGATAGAGAATTGATTAAATGATTTGTAGAGTATGACTATGACTCAATCAACTATCCAATTCCTTTCAATCAACTCTACAAGAATCTGGGAACACATTATGTGGACTTTGGAATGAAGAGTGATATGCCATCCTATGTATTGACTGGATATCTTCCAGAATTCAAGGATCACCAATCAGACATTCTGTTTATGACAGGAGCAAGTAGTAATCATGCTCTAGGATCATTCAATTGTCTCTTCTCTATTGTATTGGCAATGCCTTTTGCGAATCTCGCCTACATCAATTATGGATTGTCTCAAGAGGAATCACAGTTGTTAGCTGCTCATTTCGAGACAATTCATGGAATTCATGAGAAACTGAAGAGTACAGCATTCCTCGCTTATCGTCAATACAATTGGGACAATCTTCCAGAATGGATGCATCTATTCAACAATACAGAACAACGGGGTGGATACACTTGGAAGATTGTGGCTGTAATGGATATGGTATTTGAATGGAAAGCAATCACTGGATGGTTAGATGGAGGGAACATTGTGAGAGATGGATTATCAAGAGAGATCATGGCTACTCGTCTCTTTGGTTTGTATTCTCCAGCATCTGCTGGTACAATTGGGAAATGGGTTCATAATGATACAAAACAATTCATGATAGAACATCATATGATTGATTCATATAGTGATAAGGATGCAATGGCTTCAGGGAATAACATCTATATGGATTATCGAAATCTGACTATTCGAAATCAGTTTCTCATTCCATTCAAAGAATGTTGTTATACTCAGAAATGTGTCACTCCTTTTGCTTCCAATATGAGAAATCACAGACAAGATCAAGCAGTTCTATCTATGTTCATTAGTGGTCTCAAGATACCTCGATCAGCAAATGGTAAGTATCAGTATCTTCCTGCTCTTCGGAATGAGAGAGGAAACAAGGAATGGGCAACCAAACCACTTCTCATCAATATCCTGAAGAATATTGAGAATGTGTACAACATACGAATCAAGAGTTCAATAGTCAATCTGAATGGAACTCAATTCACTCATCAAGAATACAAACACATGAGTCGTCCTCAAGATCCAGAATGGCCATGAGAATAGTGACTACATCAACTGATGATACAACAGGAATAATGATTGTTTGTTTGATAGATTCCTCACAATATGTCATTGCTTGAAGTCATATCATTTCATTGATTAACATCAGTAGATAATAAGAAACAAAACAGCAGTTATGTATCATTTAAAACACTATAGCATCTCTTATCTTCTTAAATAGTTTAATACTCATAGTACTTCTGAAACACTGAATCAATCTAGACACTTTAGATCTCACTGTATTCTTCTTGTATCTCTTCTTCATCATTTCAATATATCCATTCAATCCAATCAAGTATTCATCACACATTTGATCAGTCAAAGAATAACATTTGCTTGAACTCAATAGACCATTATCAATCAACCATTGTTCATAATGATAGAATTCATTCCAATATCGAGATTCAGTTCTAGACTTCATTCAACAGATCCAAATCAATCTCTTCACTTTCAATTCTTTAATGTGGTTATTCGTTTTGTATTCATTCTCTTTCTCTATCATTCTCAGATCATTTAGTATTCCTCTAATCACTCTGTTAGTTCAATTATCTTCATCATTCATTCTGTCTCATTATCCTTCATTCTCACATTCAAGTTATTGTGAACAGAATCTCATCAATGTTCGATCTCTCTCTCATTCACCTGATACAATTCTTGGAGCTATCAATCAATCTCAACGATTCTATCCTTGTTCCACTCATCCCTACAATCTCCAATTATGTCAAGAACACTATCTGGTTGTTTGGAATTCAAAGAAAGGATTCTTTGATTATCAGAAAGAACAGTACAATGGAGGAGAGATTGATTTCACCTATACTGTTCATTCATCGTAATGAATAGAAGAGAAGTGATGAGATAGAATAAGTCATTTGAAACGAATTGATAATGTGTTGAAGAATTGGTCTGGGTGAGAAATGATAAGAGATATGAAGAATAGAAGAATCAATCTATCACTATTCGTGTTATGGAAAGAGATTCCATATGCTCAACGATTTCTCAATCAAGTGAAAACAGATCGAATTGATGTGATTCTCTTCATTGTCGATAATCGACATCCTCTCAAACCCAATGACAATTGCATCAATCGATTCAATCCCAATACTCACAAATTGGATTGTATTCAATTGTCTTCTATCATCTATCCTATCAACATTTTGAGGAATCTGGCTATTGAAAGAGTTGATACTGCCTACTATCTCAATATGGATGCAGATATCATTCCTTCTCGTACAATTCAATGAATCGATTCAATTCAAGCCAATCTCTATCAATCTCTTCGACAAATGGACTTCACTCCATTCATCAATAACAACAATGCTTTCATCATTCCCATCTTCCAATTCACTTCACTCTATCGATCCACTTGTTCTGATGATTCTTGTTTTGAACGAATGGTCACTCAGATTCCTCAATCCACTTCCCAGATCCTTCAATGTATGCATAATCATCAATGTCAAGTAGCAAATGCCTATTTGACAACTCATGTGATGGAGAGGAATGAATGTGATGAATAGAGAATCATTGATGATGATTGGTGGAGACTCAATCAAACAATCCAGATTCTTCATTGTATTCCATTTGATAAGATGGAACCTTATGTGATGGTCAAACGATCATTGAATACTCCTCTCTATGATCCTATCTTCATCAATTATGGATTCAACAAAGTTGAATTCATTATGGAATTGAGACAATCAGGTAGAAAGAAAGAGATGATATGATTGTAGGTTTCTCATTTCATGTTCTAACAGGTGTTTTTGGATTTGATGCACCTCATAAAGAGTAGTTTAGAAATGAAGTGAATAATGAATAGATCAGAAATGGCAAAGAGTTTCAATGGAAATCAAGAAGGAAAGAAGAGAATGAAGGTTTTCATTGATTCTTTCCTTAATCGGATGAGGAGAATGAATTCAACACCTATTCAACCTATCTGTAATAAGGAAGAAGCATTGAAACGATATCGAACTGTGTTTTGAAGTGTTTGAAACAAAGAATCAATCTGTTCACGATGAAATCATAATTGACACTCAAACATCCTCAATGAAGGATAAATCTCCAAAACACTTTCATTTCATCATTTGATATGTCTTTGTGAATGATTGGATATTTCAAACACTCTTATTCACTTCTACAGCAATATTGAGCAACTGCTGGAGTAATCTGATAACTCTGTTTGAATCTATTCCTAATGATTGGTTCCATCTCTTTATCAGATATGAAACAACTGAATCACAAAGAGGAGCATTGTGAACAAACAATCATTAATACATGTCTGATACTATTTCTGAAATGAATATGCAACTCTCTAGAATGGTTTGGTTTCTATCACTAGCATTATCATCTCTGGTCCTTTACCAAATACAGTTGTTGTTGTATCTGAATGATCAAGAGATTATCTCTATCTCTTCTCGGACAGTGAATGTATCATTTACATTGTACTATTGAAGGATCATTATCATTAGAAACACATATCCTGTTGATGAGGAGCAATTCGTATGTGCTGAACGAAATGCTAATGCCACCTCACACATTCTAACAGGTGTATTGTAACAATGGTGTCTGATTCATAGCTCCCAAATACTCTTTGTCGAATACTGTCATTGTTAGTGTGAAGAGTCTTTCATTGTGCTGTTTGCATGGTAATACTTGTAAGGAATACACTATTCTCACACTCTTGGCTATGTACAGAAGAATCTATGGAATCAATGTGGTTGTTTTCACCAATGATACATTCACAATGAGAGTTGCAAAGGAGTTTGGATTCATTGAAGAACGAATCATTCATCACAATGAATATGGATTGCCCTTCTTGAAGTATCTGTTCCTCGATGCAATGAAAGTATCTCATACAAGACTCTACACATACATTAATGCTGATATCTTTGTCCATAATAAGATTCTTCAAGCAGCAGAAGCCTATTATCACTATCGAAAACATGGAGTATTGATTGTTGAGATGATGAGACATAGTGGTTGTTATGTAGTCGAGTGTATGAGACTAAATACATCATTGATGCTAGAAATGTTACAACAAGAATGGACAATGATGAATTAGCTAGAAGCCATGAAATTGTGAAGTTGAGACATATCAGAGCTGTGGTATGTGTGTGAGGATTCATTGATCATAGGATGTATTCATTATTCCACATTCTTATCCTTTTGACAGTTTTCCTGATGTTGTGATAGGACGATGGACAGTTGACAAAGCCTTTGTGATGTACACTCGAACTCATAACATGTCAATCATTGATGGAACAATATTCAATTCGTATCATTTAGGTGAAGATGCAGCTGAAAAGAGTATGGACAAGTATGTGGAAAGAGATTGGATATATAATCGGATAATTGTGAACAATACACTTGCTGATATTCTAGGAAGAATGAACACAAAAGAGGTGTTTTGTCAATGAAGTGTTCACTTATATGTTATTGTACTTTGTTTTCTACAATCAGTTCATGTAGACAAATTGTTCTCTGACTAGTAATTCAAGATGGAGTTGAGAATACAGATTATTACTAGTTAACCGACACCATATTCATTGCTTATTAAGAATGGATAATTACAATAGAATACAAATAATGATTCAGAAAGAAATCGATAGAAAAGAAAAGAAAAGAATGAAATACACCAAAATGATAGTTTGAGAGAATGAGATTGATTGTTGTTCTTCTGTTCATCAATTGGTTCTTAACAGTAATCAATTCCAATTCATTCTCTTCTGATTATCATAACCAAGAATCAGTTCGTATTCGATCCAATGATATTTCAACTCCTCTTCTTTCATCTTCTATCCCTACAGTAATCCCAAAGAAACAAGGAAAGTCACCGTTTGGAATGAAGATTGATATGATTGAATAGGATTGTGATTGAACCCATTCCTCATCACACTCTTCCCAACACTTCATTCATTCTCTTTGATCAAGGATTTGTGTTCTATGTCTATTATCCACATCAATGCAATGGATCAACCAATTACATGTCTCAAACTATCAACAATTCCAAGTATATCAAGAATCTCAATGAGAAGGTATTATTCAATCATTCTTATCATTCTAGAGTCGAATTGCTGTTGTCACCAACTGTCCTATTCCTGATGAACTCAATGATTACATTGATGTGATCTATCGAATTCATGAAGATGATGTACCAATAATGAAAGGGAAACAATGGTATACTCGAATGTTGTATAATGCCTATCCTCCCTTTCGATTGAACTTTGTCATTGATACACATGTCTATCCTTGTGATCGAGATTCCACTATTCAACTCTTCTCTCAATTTGATAAGAGTCAAGTGGATTTGTCTGTTGGAAATCGAGTCAACAAAAGGGGTTATATTATGGGTGCTGGAATTCTGTTTCGATCCAATCCAAAGACAAAAGCCTTCTGGATTGAAGTATATCAAACAATGAGAAGATTGAATAATCCAGATGATCAAAGTGGAATCTATCGTGTTCTGTTCAATAAGAATCCTCCAAACCTATCATTTCGATGGTTGAGTTTCAATTGGTGTTATGCTTCTCATGGGATCAATGAGAAAGGAGTATTTGAAGGAGGTGGTCATTGTTATCGATCCTCACTTCCTGTTAATGGTAAAGTTCATTTCATTCATGGTTCACCAGGAGAATGTGAGATAATGAATGGAAAGAATGGTGAGTTGGAGAATCGACAGCGGTGTTACTTTAGTTCTGGAATATGTAATACTACTCAGAAAGGAACAACTGTTGCTTTCAATGAAGAACAATTCAAGAGTTTCGTTTCTCCTTATGAAGCACCTAATCTATATTGGAAGATATTTGAATCCTTTCCAAATCAAAGTATCTTCTGGCCAGAAAGAAATGGAATCAAATAGAGTGTTTGTGAGAACAATACAATAAGAATACATTGTTTTCATATTCATTTCATATCCTTTCAATTCTTGTTCAATCATCATCTATCTATTATTAACTATATCATCAAATGAGAAATACTTGGAACAATAGAAACTGAACTAAAGAATGTGTTTCAATTCATTCATATCAGATTCTTCAGAATTCATATCAATCAAATACAAATTCAATCTCAGTTACATCAAACTATCTTCAAACATAAGTAATTGAATGAATAGAATGAAGAATGAAAGATCATGTGATTAGAAGATCAAAACGGGGAAATGGTCAATTGAACAGTGTGACTACTTTGATTATCAATATCACTGAGCATACAAGAGTTTCATTCATGA
>OJMO01002493.1_pt1 | contig 9995 bp, 10 predicted proteins | sample 1597241 | NCBI WGS metagenome assembly OJMO01 (sample SAMEA2452129, study PRJEB22498) | human gut metagenome | biome: human feces; feature: human gut; material: feces | place: Australia | collected 2012 | reverse complement strand
TAATTCATTCCCCATACTCCGACTAAAAAGGTGAGAGTGATGAAGATAGTGGATACAATGGTCAGACGTTTCATGATGTCGTTCATGCGTAAGTCATTGTTCGATATATATAGATCGACTAATGAAGAAAGCGTTTCACGGCAGATTTCAATAGTCTGGAGAACGAATTGTAAATGGTCATTCACGTCATTGAAGAACGCACGGTTTACTTTATGGATAAGCAGGTTTTCCGCCCGTAACAGTTTTACGTATTGTTCCTTTAGGGGGAGAATGGATTTCTTCATCAGGTCGATGGTTGCCAAGGCCTGCTCCGCTGCCTGCTGTGCTTTGCGCTCACGCGCCAGCAGGTCGTCGATGAGGCGCACGATTTCGTGCTGTTCGGGGAGGGGTGGGAGAGGAACTGATATTGCTTTAATGTTAAGTAAAGAAAGTTTACCTAATGTTGCGGACCGAATACGATCTTGAATATCATTTTGTGTATCGGGAGATTGCAGAAAATAGTTCAAATACATTGGCAGAGTAACCTTAGAAATTATTCTAGCAGCATTTTCTGTAAGATTAGCTCCATCTAACACACAAGGTATAACACCAGATTTACCAATGGTACCAACAATCGATATATACACATCATTCTTCGTTATAATATATCTACTAATAAGCGAAAACGTTTCTTCACTGATATAGTGTAAATCTGACATATCAATAGTATTTTCGCCAAAATCTGCTATTCTCAAATACGGGTGTAGTGTTTCTTCTTTAATTAACTGATGTCCTTTGGGTAATCTTTTACCACCTTTTACATCAGCAAATTCTCCAATAGTTTTCTCTTCCCAACTTTCATCGCTCACGCCGTTTTCCAAACGCCACTGCTTTGTCAGCTCGCCCGTAAATGCCTTGTGCAGAATTGCTGCCTTGCGCACGGCAAAGCTGTCTGCAACCTCCTGCAGTCGTTCCTTAGCTTCGTCGAGCTTGGCAAAAAGCTCTTCGATGCGCTCAACAATGCGTTGCTGTTCGGAGAGCGGAGGGAGAGGGAAAGGATATCCTTTTAATTTTTTTATACTTGTTCTAGCGCGCGTAATCCCCTGAGTATTTTCTTGAACTAACGTCTGAAAGAAATATGAATTGATGCCCTTACAACAAAAGTTATTATCAACCAAACTATTTGGTACAAACTTAACTGCATCCGATGACAACACATATTGCTGTTCATATGACGGACAAATAATTGCTCTACCAGCAGGCATCATTTTTGCAATAACAATATCACCTGCTTCAACTTTACTCCTTGCAATTACTTTTGCATGCTCAAATGTAGTATATTTTTTATTATCTTCTCTCCATCCATTTTCACCAATATTACTAAGTTGTATTATCCTAACTTCTTTGTTGTTAGTATAATGCTCTGTTTTTAAATTACTACCAAACGGACCATCTGCCATATCCTGAGCAAGACTTCCAAGCCTCACCCACACCCAATTCTCCGGCACCTCATAAGGCTGTTCCTCCGCAGGCACCAGCGCCTGCTGCAAGCGTTCTTCTATTGTCAACGCTGTCTTTTTCTTTGGCATTGCCAGCTCTCCTTTATAAGCAAACATGCTATTGCTTTAGTCTATAATTTATGATAAAATGTTTTTGACAACCGGTTCACGGGGTGGGATTGCCTTCATTCTCTACGAATGGAGGTGATGTCTATGGTATATTTCAGCTTTCAGGATTTAATGTCCTTTGGAATTTTTATCGTAGCATTACTTACGTTCATTTTTAAGAACAAAAAGTAATAAAAAAGTTACGGACATAGAAAAACCGCCCCTTGACTTTGGCGAGCTCGGAGCGGATTTTTCTTAACTAAACTCGGCAACCCACCTCTGTGGGCGGTTGTCTTTTCTATATCTAATATACCACAGAATTCATAGCTTTGCAAGTTTTGAATTTGTGCGCAATAAAAAGAAAACCACTCCTACACTTTGCGGGGTAAGAAGTGGCTTTCTAAAACTTTGTTACTCAGGCACCCCACCTTGTGGGCGGTTGTCTTTTTCTATGTCTAATATACCACAGAATTCATAGCTTTGCAAGTTTTGAATTGTGCTCAATAAAAGAAAAACCGCCCCCTGACTTTGACGAGTACGGAGCGGATTTTTCTTAACCAACTTGGCAACCCACATTGTGGGTGTCCTTCATTCTACATATCTAGTATACCACAGAAGCCTTATCTTTGCAAGCTCCTCAGCTCCTGCGCCACACTCTGCAGCAAATCCACGGCCTCTGCCAGCTTTTCCGCAGCCTCCGCCGCGCTTTCCGCCGGGTCCGGCAAATCCTCGTAATCCAGCACGCTGTCATCCTTAATCAGACCCAAATCCAGACTGTTGCCCTTTTGCGCAATTTACTCACGCGTAAAGCACTGCCAGCGCTCGTCCGTCACCTTGCTTCTGTCCTCTGCCGTGTAGGCAGCCTCAAAGCCGGCAAAGTCACTCGCCTTCAGCAGGTTCGTCTTGCCGAAGGACGGCATATTAGCGCGCAAATCATAAAACCACACGGCCTTGGTGCTGTCCTTATCCGTTTTTTCGCGCGTAAAGAAAAGTACGTTGGTCTTGACACCCTGTGCGTAAAAAATACCCGTCGGCAGGCGCAGAATAGTGTGCAGATTGCACTTATCCATCAAATCGACACGAATCCTTTCGCCGTCACCGTCGGCAAAAAGCACATTATCCGGCAGCACTACGGCAGCACGCGCCTTGCCGTCAGCCTTCAGGCTGCGGTAAATGTGCTGCAGGAAGTTCAGCTGCTTGTTGCTCGTGGGATAGGTAAAGTCGTCGCGCGTTGCACGCTCGCCGCCTTTTTTCGTACCGAAGGGCGGATTGGTCAGCACCACGTCATAGCCCTGCATTTCCTTGCCTACGTTGGAAAGCGTATCGCCCAAAATAATTTTGCTCTGGATGTCGTGCAGCATAGCGTTCATCAGCGCCAGGCGGTGCGTATCATGCACCAGCTCGCAGCCGGTGAAGGCCTGCGTATATTCAAACTCTGCCGTTTCCTCGTCCAAGTCAAAGAAATCGTCCGTCTGCTCACGCACAAAATTGCTGGCAGCAATCATAAAGCCGAAGGTACCGCAGGCAGGATCTATTTGGAGACTATCATTAATACAATGTAACGAATTTAATTCCGATACTCCGAAACGATGAACCCCCACATGTCCAGAAAATGAACACCCTCGTAACGACACTAGGTGCATCGTTACGAGGATGTAGTTACCTTCGGCGGAAATTTCTCTATGAAGTTTTTATTTCGAGGAAATTAGCTCGCGTAGTTTATCTAGCATATGCTGAGTAGCAATCAGGCTACTTAAATCTGATATTGCCTCATCGTAACCGTCCCTCAGTGCCTCCACCAACCAGTATCTGGCGGTTTCGTAATAGTAATGAATTGAATCAATCGACCGTCCTTCATATTTTAGCGTTTTTAGTGCTTCTTCCGGAGACTCATCTTGTAGCCAATAACACCAAGTGTCCCATGCTCTTTTGCTAAAAGCCCCATAACAGGCCTTGGCTTCAATAATACCATGTTCAGCTGCGCATTTATAATACTGGCAGTCAAGTGAGTCCAAACTACCACTGCTGTAGCCAAAATGAAACCGCTCCCAAAGCCATATAGCGGCCACATTGTTTTTACAAACATCATTGTAGTATACCGGCACGGCATTTTCATAAAAGCCCTCAGTGTTCAACTCGGACATTACACTCTGCCATATGGTATTTTCTTGCTTCTCCCTCTCAATATAAGCACTAAAATAAGCACCGCTACTGTTATTATTACGAGTAGTTTCTATCGCGGCTCCTAACCAATAGCAAGCTTCCCAATTGCCGTTTTGAGCGGCCTTGCTTAGCCAATATAAGCCCAACAGAAGCGCGTTATCGCCTTCATACCTTTCATCGACAAACTTTAAGTACGAATAATGCTTTCCCAACTTAAGCATGGATTCCGGATTTCCATTCCTGGCTGAATCAAGCACCCTGCTAAGATTTCTTCTTATTGGCTTTATTTCCAGTCTTGATTTTTTCATAACTTATAGCGCCTCGTAATATTCACGAATCTTTTCCGCCATCAGTTCGCGGCGCTTTGCCAGAAATTCAGTGTAGTTGTTGATATCCATAAACTCAAAGCCTTCTGGGATACAGTTCTGCTGTAAGTTTTCCTTGAGTTTGTCTAAATCGGTAATTCCTCCATATATCGGCTTCCCTGTCTTGCACTGCTCTATAACAGTTGCCATATACTCACGAGGCGCTGCATCGCTGATTTTTATATTGATTTCCTGCTGCAAATACACATAGTTTGCGACCTGATTGTACTGTCCTTTAGGAAGATCATTTTTAGTCAGATAATTCTTAGGGAAGAGATGATGAATATCACCCCTGTTTTCCAACATGCTTTCTACACTAATCTGCTCAGATAAAAAGCCTTTATCGTGAGCCTTAACTTGCGCGATAAGGAACATATTGAAAAACGGACTGCTGGTGACAGATGTATCTAGCCTTTGTACGAGATTGACATTCCAATACGCATCAGAAAGATCGCCAGACTCTGTGAGTTTCAAATAGGCCATAGGATCATCCGAAGAAAAGAACCGTTTAATATCATAGTCAAACGTCGATTCTGGAGAACCCGAATAACGTCCGGTCAAAATGGAGAGAACCAGCCACCGACGTACAATCTTTTCAATGATAGAACTGTCAACTTTTCTCTCGTGCAACGCCAAGTACAACGCATAGGCAAAGTTCAAAACATTTTGCGAGCGAATCAGACTCCCCCTGACAATGCCGGCAGACTCAACAATCATCAGAAAGCGTTCGTAATTTGTTTTATTTACGGTCTGTAATACTGCTTCATGCAGTTTTCTAAAAGAATCCTCCTCTATTTCTATTTTGAATTCGCGCGTTTCAAAATCACGTCCAGAGAGCAGGCTTACCAAATCAGACAGTTTCCCGCGCTTGAACTTATAAGTAAATGCTACACGCAAAATATCGGTATAAGATGTTTTATATATAGGTGACACCTTTTCTGCCGCCCATCTTATAGCAGAGAAATCTGGCAGTGATGCGAATTCTTTGTCATTGGTCTGAATGTCTTTCAAATCAGCTGGAGATTCCAGCAAATGACAAAAATAATCGATAGTCTTTCTGGTTATGTTTCCTCCATACTCAGTATTCGAGGAAATTTTCGACATGACAAAGTCAGCCTGTGACAGTACCACGCCCTTGGAGTTGATGCGGATAAAAATATCCGTAACGCTATCAATATCCAAATCGTCCGCCAAGGTAATAACACCAAGGCTATTATTCTGAATTGCCTTCAATCTGTTAATGATATCATTGATTTTCGATGCCTGATCTGTTATTTCATTCTTCTGGCAAAACTGATTTACGAAATTAAACGAGTCAAACGTCGTCTTGAATACTTCAGAAATATCTGATATCCATTTACTGGAACGCTGGTTAGCGGAATTGGCTACTTCAAAAGTCTCATCAATGGGATTAAAGGCGATTTTTATCGTCTTCCACTTGTAGTGATCATCTAAGACTTCTTGCCCGACAATCGCCGCAGTCAGTGCCGTGATACGTTGCTGCCCATCAATCAATACTTTTTTGCCGGCAGCGGTTGTTCCATCCTTAAGTTTCACCTTAGGATTTTGCCAGATAATAATATACCCAACAGGAAACCCTTTATATAAGGAATCCAACAAATCACGAACTTTGGAAGCATTCCACACGAATGGACGCTGCATTTCTGGTATTGCAATTTCCTTGGACTTAATGCTTGCCAGTAGTGCCTCTACGGTATAATTATTTACATTGTATCGAGCCATCTTTTGGAGAACCTCCTAACGGTATCTTTTTCTATAATTATATCACGAAAATTATTCCTATAAAAATATCTCCTGATTGTAAGCAGCGTTGCCCTCCGCAGTATTTTCCTGCAGCATTTCTCTCAAGCCTAGGGGAGAAGGCCAGCCTGCCATAGCACGCGGTATATTGCCGCTTTGGCGTAAATCCGCAAACCAGATGCCGGATTCGTCTGCAGCAAATCATTGCCCTCATGGCGCGCTTCGTTGCCGCCCAAGCGCAGGCGGTGCATAATGCGTGCCAAATCCTCTGTGATATACTCTTCGTTTTCCAGCAGGCGGATTTTGTTTACCAGTGTATCCTTCATCTGATAAGGCATTGCTATATTGTCAAAGTCAAACATTTTATTAACGATATCTTCGCACAGCAGGCCCAGCTTAAAAAGGCAGGAGTTGGAATCGCTGTACAGATAGCGCTCCGCAAACTCGCCTGTTTTTTCCAAACCGGGAAATTGTGTGCGTAAAAAGCTGAAGCCAGATGCCATAAAAACGGCCTCCTTTGAGCTGTAAAAATGATAATAATATATTTATATTCGCCTTGAAACAAAATTTACCTGCTGAATATGTTTTCGCAAAAGGCAATACCGCTGTAATAAAAAAAGCTGCCTGCCCTCCTGCGTAAGGAAAGCAGGCAGCCATTAGCTCCGCAAGCCGCTATAAAGTAAAATAACCGCGCCAAGATTTCTCTTAGCACGGTTATCAGTTGTTATTTGAGCAATTCACGAACCATAACGTTAATACGTTTGCCATCTGCACGGCCTTTGGTTTTTGCCATAACTGCCGGCATTACCTTGCCCATATCCTTGGGACTTGTAGCGCCAACAGCAGCAATAACTTCTGCCACGATAGCCTTCAGCTCGTCATCGCTGAGAGCTTCCGGAAGATATTTTTTCAGTATAGCAATTTCTTCCTTAGCTTGGGCAACCAATTCGTCACGACCTGCTTTTTGGAATTCCTCAACAGAATCCTGACGCATTTTGACCTCTTTCATCAAGACAGCCAGAACCTCATCATCTGTAAGTTCCTTTTTGTCATTGATTTCAACATTTTTAATATTAGCACGCACCATGCGGATAACAGACAAACGCAGTTTACCTGCTTCTCTGTCCTTCATGGCCTGCTTCATATCAGCAGTCAATTGGTCTTTTATAGACATACAGCCCGCCTCCAATTATCTGGTTTTACGTTTTCTGGCTGCTTCGGATTTTTTCTTACGTGCAACGCTCGGCTTTTCATAGTGCTCGCGTTTTCTTACCTCAGAAAGAATGCCTGCCTTTTGGGTTGCTCTTTTAAATCTGCGCAGTGCGCTGTCTAAAGTTTCATTCTTGCCAACTTTAATTTCTGCCATCTGTTCTCCCTCCCTCCACACACTTAGGGAAGTGTATATGCAAATTAAGTTTTCAGCTGTTGCCAGCTAAAAACACTTACTGATTAATTATACAAGAAAAGACAAGCATTGTCAAGGTTTAGCACGGGGGCCAACCCAAAGCTTTGCCGCCAATTACGTGAATGTGTAAATGTTTTACTGTCTGACCGCCTTCATCGCCGGTGTTGATAACAATGCGGAAGCCTTTTTCGGCAATTCCGGTCTTTTCAGCGATCATTTTAACCTTGCCCAGCATGTATGCAACCAGCTCGGGGTCCGCAGTAGTGATGTTAGCTGTGTGGTCCTTAGGCATCAGCAGCACATGAACCGGAGCAGCCGGAGCAACGTCATTGATGGCAATCATTTTATCATCTTCGTACACTTTGGCAGAAGGGATATCGCCCTTAATGATTTTACAAAAAATACAATCCTCAGCCATTTCATGTCCCTCCTCTCATTTATCGTATCTAGTTATATTCTGTATTTATTTCTTTTATCCTGCTAAAGAAATAATTTTTTCACAAATTAATTCAATTCGCCCAGCAAAAAATCTTCTTTGATGCCGGTAATTTTTACCTTGGCAATGGTGTTTGCCAGCTCCTTAGTTCCTGGAACGACAACACGCAGATACGGACCGCACAGGCCCTCCATATGCTCATCGTCCACCGGCTGCTCAAACAGCACTTCCTCCACCTTGCCAACAGTGCTCTGCAGCATTTGCTGATGCAGCTCCTCGTCCACCTTCGCCAGACGCGCCGCACGCTCGCTCTTCACTGCCTCGTCCACCTGCTCCGGCATTTCGGCAGCAGGCGTGCCCTTGCGCTTGGAATACGGGAAGATGTGCATTTTGGCAAAGCCGCATTGCTTGGCAAATTCCAGCGTAGTCACAAAGTTCTCCTCGGTTTCGCCGGGGAAGCCCACGATAACGTCCGTAGTAATTGCCACATCAGGCACCTGCGCACGGATTTCGTTCACCAGCTCCGTAAAACGCTTGGTATCGTAGGGACGATGCATAGCACGCAAAATCTTGTCGCAGCCGCTTTGCAGCGGCAAATGCAGGTGACGCTGCAGGCGCGATTCCTCTGCCATCAGCTGCAGCAGGCGCGGTTCCACCTCTACGGATTCCAAGGAACCGAGGCGCACACGCTGCACGCCTTCAACGCTCAGCGCTGCCTTTACTGCGTCGTACAAAGTAACGTGCTTGCCTTCCTTCGCCAGCTCCTTGCCGTAGCAGCCAAGGTGAATGCCGATGAGCACAACCTCCTTGTAGCCTGCGGCAACCAGCTTGCTAACCTCCTCGCGGATGCTTTCCAGGCTGCGGCTGCGCAGCGGACCACGGGCAAACGGGATAATGCAGTAGGTGCAGTATTGGTTGCAGCCCTCCTGAATTTTGAGGAAGGCGCGGGTTTTATCGGTTTCCGTGCCAACGCCCAGCTCCTCGAACTTAGTATCCACAGTCATCTGATGCACATTGTCCAGAATCTCCGTGCGCTTGTGCTCCAGCGCCTCCCCAACCAGCTCCACAATGCGGCCGCGCTCCTGATTGCCGATGATTACATCAACACCTTCGATAGCACGCACCTCCTCCGGCGCAGTCTGCGGATAGCAGCCGGTAACAACCACCAAGGACAGCGGATTGTGACGCACAGCGCGGTTGATAATCTGACGCGATTTGCGCTGACCGGTATTGGTAACAACGCAGGTATTAACTAAATAAACGTCTGCCGGTTCACCGAAAGGCACAACCTCATAGCCCGACGCACGGAAAATCCCCTCCATGCTGGCAGTATCAGCCTGGTTGACCTTACAGCCCAGCGTATAAAATGCAATTTTTCTCATCTATGTTTAATCTCCTAAATCTCCTGTTTCATAAAAAATCGCTGAAATAGCGACAAGGCCTGCCGTTTCCGCGCGCAGAATGCGTCTGCCCAGCGATACGGGCACAGCGCCTGCGGCACGTGCCGCATCCAGCTCCGCTTCGCTTATACCGCCCTCAGGACCGATAATCAGCAGCAAATCTGTCAGCGCGCCCTTCGCCTGCGCCTCCTTCAGCGCAGCCTTCAGGCTCTTTTTATCCTCGCACTCGTAAGCGATAATCTTCGTAGCGCAGTCATTCGCCGCCAGCATCTGTGACATAGTCTGCACAGGCTGCACCTCGGGAATAATATCGCGCTTGCTCTGCTTGGCAGCGGACTCGGCAATCTTCTGCCAGCGCTCCACCTTCTTGGCAGCCTTCGCACCGTCAAGGCGTACTACAGAATGCTCCATAGCTACAGGCACCACGCTGTAAGCGCCCATCTCCACAGCCTTTTGGATAATGAACTCCATCTTCTCGCCCTTCGCCAGGCCCTGCGCCAAAATCAGGCGCACCGCCGGCTCATGGCTTTCCGCCAGCTTCTCTAAGCAATGCACAGTCACGCACTCGCTGTCAATCGCTGTAATCTCCGCCAGCGCACTCACGCCGTCGTCACTCACAAGCTGCAGCTGCGCACCCGGCTGCATGCGCAGTACCTTACTGATATGACGTGCATCCACGCCCTCAATAGTCATTGTTTCGTTATATAATTGCGGTACAAAAAAACGATGCATATAGGTTTCCTTTCTGTAAAAAATGATACCCCTCTCCGCCATCGCTTCGCGATGCCACCTCTCCCCAAGGAGAGGCAAAAAGATGGATTAAATTGCACTAGTCAACAAATTTTAGACACAAATCATAAAAAAATATACAACAAAAAA
>OJMO01002482.1_pt1 | contig 10032 bp, 10 predicted proteins | sample 1597241 | NCBI WGS metagenome assembly OJMO01 (sample SAMEA2452129, study PRJEB22498) | human gut metagenome | biome: human feces; feature: human gut; material: feces | place: Australia | collected 2012 | reverse complement strand
ATCCTCAATTCCACACTGTCCCGGAATCATATCTTCCATCAGGGGTTCTCCAACACTGCTCCCAAAAACTTCCTCCGGAATGTTCTCCGGGCAGATTGGGGTTCCTGCCATCACTTCTTCATCGATGGGTGCTTCCGTTACTTCCGGATCCATCTCTTTTTCCCGGTCTGCAAACTGAAGTCCGAAGCCTGCATCTGATAATGCCCGTCCCACAGCTGCCGTCTCCGCAAGTTCCACATACTTTTGGCCGATCTCAGAATCCTCGCGGAATTTCTGTGCGAAGGCATTTGCCACGTAGGAATCGTCCGGATCATTTTTATTTAAGTATACTCTTGCTTCCACAATCGCCATCTGCGCTGTGATACTGCGGATCGTTTTCACGATCTTTCCTTCCGGATAACACAAGCGAAACCAGCTACATCCAGATAGTACCGGGATGACTGGTCTTCCTTCTGTATCAGGCGCATAAACTTTCTCGGATCGAATCCTTCCACCTGGTGTAATGCTGCTACGGCTGTTTCCTGCTCATACATATAGGTCTGTTCACTCATTCTTTTTGCTCCTTCCTTTTTGGGGAAGGTGATATAAAATAAATACCGCCTTCCCGCCTGTTTCTATGAATTTTTCTTTGCTGTAATAGATATGGTGCATTCGTCATCCTTTGGATTCCGTACTTTTATACCGGTGATATCCTCGCTGACTGCAATCCTAAGATCCGTCCCTTCTCCTATATGGTAACGCTCATAATGCCAGTGATATACATTGTAAGCAGGCGTATACCATACCTCATTTTGAGGATCTATCCCAGGGTTGGTAATAGAATTACCGACAATTACGATTGCCGGAATAAATAACACCGAAAGCTGCAGATAACACATAAGAGCTGCTGATCTGTCAACGTCCTGTGCCACAGCCAACACCTGATAACCTGTAATTCCCATTTCTCTTACCGTTTCATAGAAAGAGAGTAAAAGGGCTCCGGATCCACACGCAGGATCGCTTACTGTAACATAACCCTTTTGGGAAATTTCTCCTGCAAGATTCTCGGTGGATAAACTTAATAAAGTCATCAGCTTGCATACATCATACGGAGTAAAAAACTGCCCTTTTTCATTCTTTTGCAAATCAAGCCTGTGATACATCTCTCCTAAAAAATCCTGACCCGGATTTTCTTGCAGTGCATCCATGATGTTCGCATATAAACTTATTATTTTATACTGCTCTTTTTCGGAATATTGCTCCATTATCCTATCAATCTTTTCATGACCGCTCTTATCCTGACTCCGTAAAAAAACTGATTGCGTTAAAGCGCAGGCATAAATCACATCTTGCCACACTTTTTCTGCTGAATATTTCCTCGCAAGTTCCTGAAATGTCGCATAAAACTCATCGGCATATTTATTCATTGTCATCCTCCTATGCTGAAGCTTTCTTCGCAAGCAGTGCGTTGTATTCCCTTACGATCCGCTCTCCAAGACGGGTATTTCGCTTGTCGCACGCCGTGTTATGGATTGCCTGGTAGAGAGCCTTCTTACTGCCTACAATGACTATTTTTTCTTTTGCTCTGGTGATCGCCGTATAGAGGATGTTACGCCGTAACATCATGTAAAACATGGGAAGCCATGGAAGGATCACAACCTTATATTCACTTCCCTGGCTCTTATGTACCGTTGTTGCATATGCGTGCTCGATTAGGTCTGCATCCTCTGCACTGTATTCCACGATTCTTCCATCCGAAAAGGACAGTCGCATAAGATCCACGCCATCCTCATCCTGATAGATATCCGTGATATACCCGATGTCACCGTTACTGATGTCATTCTTATTTTTGTTATGGATAATCCGGTCTCCTTCCCGGTACAGCGCATTGCCGGCCTTTAATTCCCTGGCAATACTGCTTTTTGGATTTACCATCTCCCACAGCCTGTCGTTTAAGGCATTGACGCTGGCTTCTCCCTTCCTACGAAACGGAGTAAGTACCTGCACATTATCAACGCCATACGCATCCACAAAGGATTTGTAATATTCCGCAACCTTGTCGGCCGCTTCCGCTGCAGAGTCCGCCGGGCAGAAAATAAAGTCTTCTCCATAATCCAGGTTCGTATCATTCTCCTGCATCTTATGGGCATTTGCTGCGATCCGGCTATCCTTCCCCTGACGAAATACCATATCGAGGGTTGTGACCGGAATCACGCCGCACAGCACAAGCTCACGGAACACATTTCCGGGACCGACACTGGGTAACTGGTCTACATCTCCTACGATCACCACACGTACTCCCTGGGGGATGTGTTTAAATAACTCGTAGGATAAACGCATATCCGCCATCGTAAACTCATCTGCAATAATAAAATCTACGGAAAGCATCTCATCTGTTGACTCACATTCCTCGTCGTTATTAAGACCAAGCGCACTATGGAGCGTCACCGCTTCATTCCGTCTGGTACTTTCTGCCATTCTTCTGCTGGCTCTGCCCGTAGGTGCCGTAAGTAATACCTTTTCTTCCCCCAGTTTCTCACTGATGTAAAGTAAAACCCGCTGCACGGTAGTCTTGCCGGTGCCAGGGCCTCCGGTGATAATACTCACAAGATTCGTAAAAGCTCTTTTCACCGCTTCCACCTGCTTATCCGACAATAACAGCTTCAGATCTTTCTGCGCCTGTGTGATAAGATCATCCAGTCCTGCAGGTGGCATATACGTCTGCACCAGGAGTGTAGCCAGATCCTTAGCTGCTTCCGTCTCAAAATGATAAAGTTTGGCACTATACAGGGCACCGTCCTCATAATAAAGTTTTTTGTTATGTACCATTTGGTACATAACTTTATACACCTCTACCTCGGTAACGACTTCTGTTGCATAGCCCCTGTTTAGTTGTTCATGCACCTGCTTTTGAAATTTCTGCTTATCAGCATAAAGATTACCATTCTGCATTTCCAGTTCCATACAATAGCCGATGCAACCTTCGATTCGAAGCGGTTCATTGGGTCTGCAGTGATTAGCTTTTGCGATCTCATCCACCGTAAGAAAACCAAATCCGCTGATCTCACACAAGGAAAAAGGCTGGGTCTTTACGACATCCAGTGCCTCATTTCCGAAATGCTCATAAATCTTACGGATTTTCTTAGGTGTAACCTTAAATGGGGTAAGATATGCTGCCAGATCCCTGACTGCATGACTGTCCTGATATGCCAAAATAATCTTATCCAGTTTTTTCCTGGTGATTCCCTTGATATCCAGTAAGGACTCCGGGTAATCATCCAGAATCTCAAATGTTCTGGTGCCATACTTTGCAACTATCAGCTTTGCAGTCTTGGGCCCGATTCCCTTTACCATACCGGATGCAAGATAGCTTTCGATTCCCTCCACACTCTGTGGGCGGATCTCCTCATAATAATCTACCTTGAATTGCAGTCCATGGTTGTTCTTGTCCCAGGCTCCATGCAGATCTACTTCCAGCTTATTCGCTGGGAGATTATTTCCGATAGCCGTAAATTCATATCCAGGGCCTTTATAGTAATTACTTCTGGCTGCTTGCGGCACCGTTTCATCTTCCGTAACATATACATAGATGCAAAAGCCATTCTTCTCATAGACAGTTTTTACAAACTTACTTTTCATCTGCTTCCTCCTCGTCTTGATAGCAGGATATCCAAGCACCTTCCTCCTTTTCTATCATTCGATAAATTTCCTTATGATACTGTTTTGCTTCTTCGATCTGCTCTTTCATATTCGGTGTTATCACATCTCCACAGACTATGACGATATCGCAGGACTTAGCCATTGACTTTTGTAGGCTCTTCCTGAAGAACGCATCCGATCTGTTTGAGTTATTAATCGCATAAGCTATGTAGTTAAAAGTGCAGCACTTAGACTCTCCTCTTCGGAACACTCTTTTGTAGTGCTTGCGGAGTTCATATTCCTTCTCTGCATCTTCTTCTGTTACCGCATCACAAGGTGAGCAAATAAGTATTTCTGGTATCTTTCTTTCCTTACACATATTTCTTCTCCTGTTCTACATACATGGTAATAATCACTCCCTTTTTACCTTCCACTACCCGGTAAATTGGGATATTTAGTACCTTTGCCTTTGTAATCTGTACCTGCATCCCATCTGTCACTCCATCACCACATACAAACATGGCATAGCAGTTCTTCAGAATGACATCCTCAATCTCTACTCTGATCTCCTTTGCCTCTTTTGAAGGCCCGGTAATATAACTTCCGGGTGCAAACGTTTTATAGTGATACATTTCTTCCACAAGGGATCTGAAGTGAGCCACCATATTAATTTCTTTCGCATGGGCAACCGGATCTTTTTCATCGTAAGGCGCACAGATAAATACAACCTTTCTGTTCTCCATACCTCTATGCCACCTTTCTCTCCCGCACGGCAAATCTCCTGCTCTCCGTCGTCTGCACGTAATCATCATAGACATCCGGGTGCTGTACCTTTAATTTCTCCAGTCCCTTTTTATCTATGGTCGTGCGGTAAATAGGATTATAAGTCACCACATATTTCGTGGTGCCATCCATGATCGTACCGGTGCAGCTTGCTCCTAATTCTTCCAGCACACCGAGATAAGCCTGCTTCATTCTCTCTTCCAGGCGCTTTACCTCGCCTTCCAGCTTTACTTTCTCTTCCTTCAGGTTTAAATACGTCTTGATTCCGGAAAGGTTCTTGCTTGAGAGAACTACACTGGACGCTTCCGGATCCGCAGGGCCAAAGTGCTTTTTAATACTTGCTATCACAAGATCTGCTTTCTCCACATACTCCGGTTCCTCTCTTTTCAATACCTTCTCTTCCCAGAAATACCTTTCCTCCGCCAAAAGATCCTCTTCTATCTCCAAATCTCTTTCAATGGGTCTTATAAAAAACTCCTCCTCATTGTTCCCATAAAGGCAGGCGATATAGGCTTTATCAATGTTCATGACGGACATATAATGCCGAACCTGGTATTCATAATTGACGGGAATCGTATTATTGGCCCATTTCTCCTGGCAGTTGTAATTGGTTGTCTTACATTCCAGGATTCCATAGCTTCCGTCTGCAAACTCAATAAAAAAGTCCACATCTGCAAGCATCCAGGGATACAATGGATGTCTGAACATCGTTCGTACCGGAAAAATCTTAAGTCCGGTCTTCTGAGAAAATATCTCTGCGACCAAATCTTCCAGCCTGTGTCCTACTTCCTTTGCTACCCAGTTGTCCTCATTTTCCTGCAAAACCGGACGGATACCTGTTTTGTCATAAAAGAGATCTCTTTTGGTTGCAAACGGTGAGACTCCCATGATTGCTGCAGCATCGCTGCCACCGATTCCTTTTCTTCGGTAATCTAACCATTCCTCTCTCGATAATTCGGAAATGTCTACTACGGACTCCGGTTTGTAATTTAAGTTAAGACTCATATTCTTTCTCCTTCCATGGACAGAAAAAGAGAAGGTTACCCTTCTCTCTTCTGCCACTATTCTATGTTTCATTCTGTTACTATTTATTCAATGCGCTGAGAGGCTTTCCCAAGTAATCTATGGTTACCTCTTGTTTCTCACGATCAAAATAATAAACGCTGTTGGAAAGTCTCTCCTCCGGAGAAACGTTGCTTTCATTTACCTCTTCCACCATTTCTTTCTGCATTCTTCTCTGTTTTCTTGTACCTTCATCCGGTAATATCAGTACTTCATGGATACTGGATGGGTAGATAAACAAATTACTGTTTAATTCCTCCGCTATCTGATTCAGTGCTAATCCATTTAAAAGCATACTAGCACCCCGAGTTCTGTAGTTCGTTGTCAGAATATACATTGGAATCTCCACTCCCGGAGGAAGCTGGAAATCATCCTGCGCTGCTAACAGATCGCTCAATTTGCAGCAGAACGCATCGTTCATCGTGTTCTTTAAGGCAGTAGCAAACATTTCCTCTTTGGAAACTCCCCAGATTTTCAATAATCTGTCTGATACGTCTATGATGCCAGGTCTTCCCAAAGGCACCTCATTATTACTGACAAAAGCAATGACAGCCAGATCAAGTATCCGTTTATGGGGTCTGTAGGATAAGGTTTCTTTGTTTGCCTCATAATTACACAATGCAACTTTCAGATGTTCCTTCGCCCTGTCATATTCACAGACATTTTTACAAATTTCCTCATTGTCGGTTTCAAAGCAGGCTCTGATATCAGCCAGAATGTCATGTACCATTTTCTCGACTTCTTCACTGGTTCCCCTAAATGTCTGATAGAGATTGTCTACATAGATAGTAGGGCCTCCTATTTCACCGTCTTTCAAAATTGAAATGCCATGTAAAATAGTTCCGTTATTCTTATTTACATCTGTAACCCATAACTCATATCCTTTACCCAGCTTTCTATTTAATTCTTCCATTAGTTTCTTTCTAAATTCTTCCATCTGTCCATTCTCCTTTGCTTTCATCTACATTTCCGGGAAATCATATTCTCCCCAGTTCAGCGATAATGCTCTCGCAATTTGCTCTTCCATCTTTGCAATTCGACTACCGCTTGCTCCTTCGCATTCCAGCATAAAAAGAATCTCTGAAATCGCAAAATAGATATCATGTGCCGTACAAGACCAGACATTATACTGCGCCTTGAATAACTCCAGTGCCTCTGCCTGGTACTTCTTAGGTATGGCAAGCTTCGCCATTACCTCTGTCATGCAGTTCACCGGATTGGCAATACGCACTCCAAGAAGCTCTGTGAGCTTTCCGATAGCAAGCTGATACTTTGCGTAGAGCTGTTTGAGCTGTGCATCATAATCATCCATCGTGCTTCCGTTTTTATGGATAAGCTTTAGCGGAGATCCCAGGTTGACACTTTTTCCATCCTTCACATTTAACAGCATGGGATAGATATTGGCTCCACAGGTTCCGGTATCCGAAGTGGTGATCCGCACCATGGGAATCAAGTCTTCTGCAGTCTTACCCAGCAACGAAAGTTCCTTGCTGTATGCCGATAACAAACCGGACTCATCAATACTCCACATGGCAGATACCATGTCATGCTCATAGAAGCCTGCCATATATCTGCAGCCTTCAAATGTATCCTGCAAATATTTCACGGTGTGAAGAAAAATTTCCTCCATATCCAGAATGGCATAATCATTACAGTCTCCACTTAAAACTGCTGATACCTTGCCCTCGCTGATTCGAAGCAATGCCTCTCCCTTTGTGACTTTGAGTACATCATTTAAGATTCTGGCATAGACGTTCTTCTCTACTCTGCGAAGACCACTTCCCTGGATACCTGCACGATCCAGGATGCTCTTGATAGCACAGTCCCTAACCGGTATCACTTTTCCACGATACTTTAACATTAGTTCTGTGTTTGCAATCGTATCCGTAATGATGCCATCGTCAATGCCATCATTTGCATACTGACTGCGTAATTCTTTTTCCAGTTTGCTACCCGCAGTTATTGGAACTAACCGCAAGTTTCTGACCTTCTGCCGGTTCCAGTACGAATTTCCTAAGATTTCATGTAAACACGAAAAGAAATCCTCCTGTTCCCTGAAGACACCACTGTAGCTGTCTTCAAATACTCTTGCTTCATTCATTTGTTTTCCTTCCTTTCTTCTCCTCATTTGAGGTTATTTGTTATTTATCCAGCCGCAATGCGGATTAAGCCCTTATGTGGGCAATTTCTGGCAACAAAAAAGGAATGGTTGCACAATGGCTCCATTCCTAAACTGTTTGTGGTATTGCCCACTTGCTATGAATTTTTCTTTTCAAACGGGAATAAAAAAAGTGCCAAAAAAATGCCATTTTTTAAGACAGCACTTCCTGACACTTATCTACGAACTTAACAACGTGTGCTTTTCCTCCCTTACCTCGGGAACGCACAAAAATCAATTACAAGCTGAGAATAGCATAGCTAATGAAAATCTGTCAACCTACTTTTCATTTGTCGCTGTGTATAACAAATTTTAATTTTTTTCGGTGTTTTCTCTTTGTCCTCTGTATTTACTCAACAAGTGATCTTAAATCACGGATCATCGCTCTATGACAACTGAAGAGCATATACCGTCATGTATACGGGTGCTATCCGTACTATCACTGCGGATAGACTAAATGCACACAGTGCAGCCATACTACGTGGCCTAATAGGGCACAGGAACCGGTGACGGAAAATATGTGTATTATTACACGCAAAATTTTTAAATGAGGAACTACTATGGGAAAAACAAATACAAATTTATCTAAATATGATGACTTCCGGAAATATTCCGTAGAAGAAATTGGAAATATGTTGGGAATTGGCAAAACCAAAACCCGTGAATTGCTGCAGAGCAGGTTACTCCCCGTTACCAAAATCGGACGAGATTACTTTACTTCTAAGACAGCAATTCAGGACTTTCTAAACAAAAACGTGGGTAAAGAGTTGTTTTTCTAGACAAAGATGCGTTGTCAAAGAACTTTTCATGTAATATAATGCAACTACATTTACTGTTCATTTGGTATTTTAAGGAAAGTTCTTTTCACTCGAAAGGAGCGAACTTGAATGTCGAATGAAACAGCCTGTGTAACCAGGCGTGCCAAAGGTGACGGTACAATATTTCAAAATAAGAAGGGTAGGTGGATAGCACGGTATAAGAGAAAAGGATTCCCGCCAAAAGAATTTAGTGGCAAAACGATGGCTGAAGCACAAGCCAAAATGGATGAATACAAATTTCTGGTTCTTTCAGGCAATATTGTAAACCATCTGCTACCTCTTGAAGAATATGCAGTTAAATTTCTTAACTACAAAAGTAAGCAGGTAAAACGTGGAACCATTAAGCAGGCGACTTATGACAGAATCGAAGCAACCTATGAAAATCAGATACATGATAATCCTATTGTTAAAATACTGATGTGTAACCTTACCGGTAAAGATATTCAGGATTTCATTGATGATCTGCAGGATAAGTACAGCTATTCGACTATTAAAAAATGCTATGAATTTTTTTCAGCACTAATAACTTACGGATTGGATGACGGTGATTTTCCAAAAGACTATAACCCGATGAAAACCGTAGAGTTACCCAGTGAAGATTCTGTTGCTGTTAAGACCAAAAAGATTGAAATTTTACCTACGGAATATCTTGATCTATTCAAGAAAATAGCCTTATCAAGGAACTCTGCTGGGAAACTAAATTATCGCTTTGGGCCTGCACTTGTATTTGCACTAAATACCGGAGTACGAGAGGGAGAGCTGATAACGATCTCCAAAAATGGAATCATGGTAGATAAAAACAATCATCCCTATCTCCATATCTCCGAAACGATAAGCCGTGTAAAGAATCGGGATCCTAAAATAAACAGAAAATATGTACATATCGTAACGCCACCAAAATATCCTCGAAGTGTAAGAAATATTCCATTAAATCCAGAGGCACTTCATTGCCTTAAGATCATGGATACGACTTATACAGAAATGAACCTAGTACGTAGTGATTTTATCTTAACTACGGATACAGGAAATCTGCCGACCGCCCGACATATGCAGGATACTTTTGATCGTATATTAAAAGTCTGCAATATGCAGCACTACGGTACTCATTCCCTCAGACATACCTTTGCAACAAAACTGCTTGAGAAAACAAAAAATCTGAGAGATATCAAAACAGTAGCAGCTATCATGGGCGATGATTACAAGGTCATCATAAAAACGTATCTGCATCCAGATGAAGACAATAAGTACCATTGCCCTTCCACCATTTTACCACCTTATGAGGTGATTTTATTCGTTTTGAAACGGTTTCTAACGGAGCTTTCTAAGAAAAACTGAATAAAGCAAAATATTACAATGAAAAGGACTTTGAATGATATTTTATTGATAGAGTGGTATTAGAATAGCTATTTTGAAGCATAGGAAAATCCCTGTAACCCTCGATTTTATGCGGGTTTCAGCGATATATAGGTTTGTTACACAGAGTTGTTTCTGGACAAGAAAAAACCCCAGAAACATAAAATTTCTGAGGCCCTTTAGGAGAGGCGCAGACCGGATTTGAACCGGTGGATACTGGTGTTGCAGACCATTGCCTTA
>OJMO01002478.1_pt1 | contig 10041 bp, 4 predicted proteins | sample 1597241 | NCBI WGS metagenome assembly OJMO01 (sample SAMEA2452129, study PRJEB22498) | human gut metagenome | biome: human feces; feature: human gut; material: feces | place: Australia | collected 2012 | reverse complement strand
CAGGTCGGGTCGGAAATAATTGTCAGAGCCATGTCCTTTGTCGGTTGAATGTATTTGTTCATACTACCGGAAATATCCAGTATGATGTACAATCCGAGGGGCGGCGTGTAATCGATGACCTGCACTGGAAGCATTTGCTGATACAGACTACCTTCCATGTCGGCGCGATTGTATGAGTGAGCCACGTCCGAGCCTTCCGCATCCGGCTTTTTTTCGTTGCCGCCTACGGTAAACAATCCGCCGCCGATTTCGGACACGTACGAATTGAGCAACTTGTCCAGACCTTCGTGCTTCTGCAAATCGGCGTTGGACACGTTGTTGAGTATAATTTCGTCATATTGACACAACTCGTCCAGCGTAGTCGGCATTTCGGACGAACCGATGTACACCGTTTTTACCTTGTACTCCGACAACAATGCTTCTATTTTGGCAGATTCGCCGGCAATGCCCTCGATGATGAGTACTTTGTCAAACTTGTTGAGCAGCATGTAGGAATACAGTTGGTTGTTTTGAGTTGCCGATTCGTCTGCATCGGAAGTAAGCGAGAAATTGAACGTGTGCAAACCTTCGCCGACAAGTTTATGTTTGATTTCCACCACTTGCGTACCGGGCTTGATTTCCGCCACCGTTTCGGAAGCGACTTCGCCGTTGTCGGACAGTGCGATTTTTGCAGAGATTGTTTTTGCCGAAGAGTTTGTAACGGTCAGTTTGAGCGGAAACTCTTCTTCTTCCGCCACGTTGTAGTCGGGCGTTTCGCAGGAAACGACGGAAAATACGTCGTCTTTGCTGTCGTTATGGCTAAGGCAAACCGTGTCTACCTTGATGCCTTCCGCCACGACGTTGCGCACTGCCGACATAGCGTTGCCGTCCGTTTCAAAACCGTCGCTGACGACAACTATCTTCGCCGATTGTTTGTTGCTGAACAATCCCGCCGCATAACTGACTGCGGACGCCATGTCTGTGGCTTCGATATCCGGTTGCTGAGTTTCCGCCTGATACGCGTCCAGCACCGCGCCGATGTCGTTTGACAGTCCGGCAACCAACTTGTGGTCGTAACCGAACGAAACGATACCTATTTTGAAGGCATGGGGATCGGTCATCATTACTACGTCTTTTACATACTCGTCCTTAGCCTCTTTTTGCTGCTGTGTACTGTAAGAATTGTCTACGACGAGGATAATTTCGTTTTCGGAATTGTACACTTCGTACTGCAACGTAACGTTGGCAAGTACCGAAACGCATAACACCGTCACCAACAAATGCATTACCATCGAAACTACTCTGTTTCGCGTACGTCTGTATTTTTTTGCTACACGAAAGTAGGTAAACAACGTCAGCGCAACGGCAGGAATCAGTAACAACCACAGCCAAGGATGAACGCAGGTTATTTTGAAATTAAACATATCAGCTGCCCTCCTTGATGTGCAACAACCATTCCGCTACCGACAGTACAAACATTGCCGCTGCCAGATACAACAAAAGGTCGTCATACCACTCCGAAACTACCGGAGTGTATTCGGGATTGTCCAGTACGGCTTTGACCCCGGAAATGTTGCTTTCGGACGAGTCGATGCGTACGTAAAAGTTTTCAATCAAAGTTTTGTCGCCAAGCAACGACTGCACCACGGTGTAAGTACCCGGGGCGGAAGCCGTTATGCTTGCCGGAAACTCGGAAAAAGTTTGTCTTTCCCCGCCCGCGGAAGTAACTTCAAGCGAAGAGCCGCGCGCGTTAAGCGTAACTTCGTCGTTGACGGCGTAAGCATACTTACTGAACGTCTGCGGGAAGAAATACGCCAGAGCATTGTTCATCATTATCGGGAAGAACATGCTTATGCCCATGTTGGATTTGTTGATACTGAACGCCATTACGGCTATCTTGGTGTCAACCGTATTTTTGACAAAGAACACAGGATTGCCCTGGTAGTTGAGCAAAACGTCGTAACCGAACAGGGAACTTTCGTCCACCTGTACGTATTCGGTAACTTTGATTGCCGAAGACTCGATGTACTTCATTATCGGGTGAGAAGCGTCCTTGACGGACAACGGCTCACCGTCGGCGTCGCTTGTATTGGGCAAAGTTATGCGACGCTTAATTGCAAACCCCGCATTTGACGCTTTGTCGGGATCCAGCAGGAACACGACGCCGTCCGACGGCAATCTGTCAGGCACTTTATGCTCGAAGATGTACACATCGTAACCGCTGAGTTCGGGTTCGCCTCCCTCGGGGATCACCTTCAACTCGATGTCCAAAAGGTGTTGTTTCGCCCACTCGTCACGGATTGCAATAATGATGTTACGGAAGAAAATGTTGGGTTTAGTGCTGTAATACTGAATACGCACCTTGGGCATTGTACCGCCGTAAACGTAAAACTCGTTGTCGGTGGCAACACTGTCCGGTTCTTCGACGTAAAACCTTACATAATCGTAAGAGAATACTTTTTGGTTTTCGTTGAGAATTACCAGTTGCGTATTGTCGTCGTGTTTGATCGTGCTGTAGGTGTAAATTACCGTAAACGTACCGTCGTCGCGACAGTCGATTTCCGTCTGCGGCAGCGTCATCGACGCTTCGACGCCGTTTGCTTTGCCTACTTCCCCCTTAAGTACCACATACCGGTCTTTGCCGTAGCAAGCCACGTCTACTTCAAAGGTGTAAAATCCGTCGGAATAGGCGGTGCGCACGTCGAGAATTGCCGCGTTCCACTCGCCGCTGTCCACCTTGCTCATGTTGTACACGTTTACTTTTCCGCTGTTTCCGTACGTCGTGTCGGTGAAAAAGCAAATTTCGGCAGACTGATTGTCTTGCAACGCATCAAAAGCAATGTCCATTGCGCCGTCCACATCGGCAATGCCGTACGAACAACCAAGACCGTCAAGCACCACATCCAACTCGCCTTTGTCGGTACAACCGGAAAGTAACAGTTTCGACTCGGTATCGGCGGAAATAAGCGTAATCGTACCACCCTGCTCGATAGCGTCGCCTGCGAAGCTGCGTATTTCTTCGATTGCACGACTGTAACGCGTTACCCCCTCGAACTCCGAGCGCATGCTTGCCGAAGCGTCCAGCACTATAATTTTGTCCGGTCCCGTATTTTCCGACGGGCGAACAATGACGGGATTTGCAAGTATAAACACTGCGGCGCAAATCATCAGCACCTGACAGATAAGCAACAGGATATGCCTCAACTTGCTGATCGGTATATTTTTCTTTTTGTATTTCAGGCTGAGTTTCCAGATATACGTACTGGATATGTACTTGTTCTGGTAATTAGGTTTCAGAAGGTAAATCACCAACCAGACTACCAGTCCCAACAAACCTATCAGCCCCAACGGCGTCAATAATCTCATTCCATTATACCTACGTTCATCAGTTGTCCGAAAACGGCTTTTTCTATCGGTGTATCTGTCGTTACGGAAATAAAATCGCAATCGCGTGAGCGGCAAAAACTCTTCATGTCGTCAAGAAAATCTTTGAGTGCCATCCGGTAAGCGTCCAACGCTCCGCGAGTTATTCTCATTTTTATGTTTCTGTCGTCGGTCAGGTCTTCCGACTCGGAGTCGATAAGCGTCACGCGCCCCGTGTAAGACGGGTCGACGTCTTCGGGAGTCATCAACTGCACCAGCGCGACACGCCTTTTTTTGTAGCACAGGTAATCGACTGCCTTTTTCCAGTTACTTTCTGTAAAGAAATCGGAAATTATGACAGTGATACCGTCGCTGGTTCCCTGGTCGTCACAGCCGAGGATAGCTTTTTCAATGTCGGTGTCGCCGTCGAAGTTCAGCTTCTCCATCTCGCCCACGGCACCGAAAAACGCCGTTTTGCCTACAATTGTACCAAACGGATTGGTGGCCTTGTCACCTTGCATAAAATACAACGACAGCTTGTCCATGTTGTGCACGGACAGAAATCCGAGCGCAGCGGCAAAAGCCATTGCGTACATTGCCTTGGACGGTTCCGGCTTTGCCATGGACGCCGAACAATCGAGAAAAATCCTCGTGTGCATTTGCCTTTCGTCGGTAAACAACTTGAGAAAGTACTTTTCGAAACGACTGTACAGATTCCAGTCTATACGACGGATGTCGTCGCCCAACATATATTCGCGGAAATCGGCAAACTCCACCGTTTGTCCGTAAGTTTTGACAAGATGCTTTCCTCCGAAAAATCCGCCGAGGCTTGTCTTTACGTTCAGCGCGGATGTTTCCAACCGAGCGAAAAAATCATTGTTTAAGTAAGGTATTTTCATAGGCCATCTTCAACTTTCCAATTAGTTTCAATGAAGTTACAACTACGCTTTAACAAAGCATTCGTATAACATCTGTTATAATGTCTTATGCACGCCAAAGACGCACCCTCTCGGTTGCCCGAGGAAGTGCGTCGTTGACATCATACAAACATATATCTCGGCAAGATTTTAGTCGGTCACTTGCTCTTTATTAAACATTCACCTTAAATCTTTTTGCAACTTCTGCCACTATCTGACCGATGATCTGATCTGCACTGACCTTTTCGGCAACCGCTTCGAAGTTGAGTTTCATACGGTGACGCAACACGGGGTAAGCCAACTCGTTGATGTCGCCGTACGCTACGTTGAAACGACCTTTCATAAGTGCCTTTACCTTGGCTGCGGAGATGAGTGCCTGTCCGGCACGAGGGCTTGCGCCCAGACGTATATATTTTTTGGCGGCTTCGGAAGCGAACTCGCTGTCGGCGTGAGTTGCCGCGCACAGCGTCATTGCGTAACGCATCACTTCTTCCGCAACGGGAATCTGATTTGCCGTTTCACGCATCTGCAACAGCTGTTCGCCGGTGCAGGCGGGTTCGGCAACTTCCGCCATTGTTTTCTGAGTCATGGTGACGATGCTCATCAGGTCGTCAAGACTGGGATTGGGCACCACCAATTTGAACATAAAACGGTCCATCTGTGCTTCGGGCAACGGGTAAGTACCGTCCTGTTCTACGGGGTTTTGCGTGGCAAGTACGAAGAAAGGTTCCATCATCTTGCGCGAAACGCCCATTACCGTAACGGTGTGTTCCTGCATTGCTTCAAGCAGTGCCGATTGCGTTTTCGGCGTGGCGCGGTTGATTTCGTCGGCAAGAATAATGTTGCTGAACACGGGACCGGGTTGGAACTGGAACGAGGAATTGCCCTGTTCGTCCTTAACGATGATGTTGGTACCCGTGACGTCCGCGGGCATCAGGTCAGGCGTAAACTGTATACGCGAAAAGGGCAAAGAAAACACTCTGCCGAGCGTACGCACCAGTCTTGTTTTTCCGACTCCGGGAACACCTTCCAGAAGCACGTTACCGCCTGCAATCATTGCGATAATCGTACCCTCGACGACTTCGTTTTGTCCGATGACGTCGCGTCTGATTTGTGTAAAAATGTTTTCGCACTGAGTGCTGAACTGTTTTATGCTTTCTTCTGTTACCATGACCAAATAAACTCCTTGTTGTCAATGCGTTTGTATGTTGTATGTCTTTGTCGATTTGTCAGGATTTCCGTTTCCGTCACAAAAAAATTGTGACGGAAACGTTAGGGTTAATTAAGCAAATCGTAGTAGCGTTGGATGAAGTCCAGAATGTAATCGGGTACTTTTTCACCGTTCGCTTCGTACTCCTTGGCAAGAGCCATGTACTCTTCCAGACGGGTTTTGTAGTCGGTGTTGCCGTCGATGATGTTGTTGTTGTCCTTGTTAGGGGTCGAAGGTGTGCTGGGATCGCTGCCGGGATCTTTGTCGGGATCGTTTTCGGAATCGCTCGGATCTTTGTCACTGTCACTCTGTTCGGGGTTTCCTTCCTGCGGAGCGTCGGCTTCTTCACCCATATTGTCGGTCATGCCGTCGCCCGGTTCGTAGTCGCCGCTGCCGCCCAGTTGCGCGAAGTATGCCGACACAAATATGGTTATTTTACCGTCAACGCCCTTGACGTATGCCGTTCCGGTATCCAGGTCAACAGCATACAGTGCGCCTTCGCCATATTCTTCGATAGTTTTTTCGTCAAACTGATTTTTGCTGTTGATTTCCATTACAAAGGACGAAAGCGTATTACGAAGGAACCTTCGAATACGCTTTCGTCAACAAAAACCGCTTCTTCAAAACGATACGGATCCTGTGAGCCGTCCCCCCACTGTACAAACCCCCAGTCGGGATCTGCAAATGCAAGAACCGCTTCACTGCTTTCGCCTACTGCGACAAGTTGTTCGTCCATTCCCTCGACAAGTCCGCCTACTCCTTCCTCATCGCGAATATCGAGGTTTATCGTGTCCTGACGATAGATTTTGCACAAGTATCTTACCGTGTAGTAGGCTTCGGGATTTACGATGTCGGGAATGATGTCCGGACCTTCCGGAATGACGCCGCTGCTTGCCAATGCCGAAATCGTCGTCATGGAACCGGCACAGACAAAGGACACAATCAACAGTACAAGAACTGTCTTTGAAAGCACGATCTTGACGTTTTTCGGATCGATTTTTGCCAAAGCCTGCCTGGCGTCCTCACGTTGACGCATTGCAATGTACGATTCGTCGTTTTGCAATTCGTGCATAGTAAGCAAACGTTCTTCAAGTCCCAGCGAGTCCAGACGTCTGGCGATTGCCTTTGTGTCCGGGCGGAAAAACAAAAAATACAACGACGGTACAAGCGCGGCGCAAATGCCGACGCTTATGCCTGCCGACAGCCAGTATCTTTTGATACCGGCAAACCAGAATGCCAAGAGGATGACCGTTTCCGCAAATAATGCTATGGTCAGTGCGAGCAAAAACGACTTCAACAGTCCTTCGCCGACGAGTTTTTTGTAGTATTTTTGGAATATACTTTCTTTACTCATAACTCCTCCTAAAATCACCAAACCGAGTGACACCTGTTACGGTGCCATTCGGTTGTAGTGTTTATGTTGCTTTGCGGCTGATTTCAAATCATTCTTCCGTTGTGGCGGAAGATTCTTCGGCGGTTGCCCAAACAAAGGTTGCGTTGCAGTCGGCGTTCCACTTGCTGTTCCATCTGGTTGAAGCTTCGGTGTGGTCGGTAAAGGTGATCGTCTGTTGGTCCGTCCACTTCTGGAATGCGTTTTTACCGATGCTTGTCGTCTTGCCTGTAATTGTCAGGTTCAACTTGGTGCATCCGTAGAATACCGTGTTGCCGATTGTTTCGACATTTGCAATGCTGCCGATTGTGGTAAGATTGCTACAATTGTAGAAAGCACTGCCATCGATTTCCGTTACGTTGTCCAGACCGGACAGTTCCGCAAGAGCGGAGCAACCGTAAAACGCCTGATAACCTACGTACGTAATACCGCCGTGCAACGTAACACTTGTCAATGCCTTGCAGCTGTAGAACAACTTTTCGTTGATTAGTGTAATGCCGGTGGGGATGACAACGTTGTTCAATACGCTGCAACCGCTGAACACTTCTTCGCCGAGCGAAGTAAGCGTGGTCGGCAAGTTGATTGTAGCAAGTTTGGTGCAACCCTTAAATGCGCCGTCTTCGATTGTCTTGACGCTGTCGGGGATTGTGACGGATGTCAATGCCGTGCAACCCTTAAACGCTTCCTTGCAGATTGTAGTTACGCCATCGGGAATGACGATACTTTCCAGTGCCGTGCAACCCGAGAACATCTGCATCGGAACGGAAGCCATGTTGCTGCCGAATGTAACTTGGGTAAGAGCGGTACAACTGCCGAACACCGATGAACCGTAGTTGACAACGCTGTTTGACAACGTTACCGATGTCAACTTTTTGCAACCGCTGAATACGCTGTTGCCGATCGTCACAAGGCTGTCGGGCAACACCAATTCGGTAAAGCCTGTGTTTGCAAATGCAGACAGTCTTGCTTCGGTAAGGTTTTTGAATGCGTCAAAACTTGCGAGAGAGGTACATCCTTTGAATGCAGAGTCGTACACTTCCACAACGTTTCCTTCGATTGTCGTAAGTGCCGTGCAACCATTAAACGCTTCATTTTCCACTACTGCATAGTCGCCGACAAACGTCACCTTGGTAAGTTTGGTCATGTTTCTGAACACTTTTGCCGCAGCATATGAAAGTTTAAGTTCGGTGATTGCGGTACCCTTGAACGTATCTTGGGACTCCTTGTCATAAATCTCGTTGGTTTCGAAACGAGTTACGTTTTCAAGGTTGATGGATCTGAGATTTGTACAACCGTTAAACGTGTAGTAACCGTTGATAATTTCCACACTTTCGGGAAGAGTAATCGTTTCTACGCTTGTATTGTTGCGGAAGGCATTGGGAGCGATTTCCGTCGTACCTTTCAAGACTACCACGTTTGCACGGGAGTCGATGCTGAGTACCAACTTTGTTCCGCTGTACAGGATACCTCCGTCGGCCTTCAAAACAGTGTTTTCGGGTACTGCAAAACTTGCGCCCGTAACGCCTGTAAAGCTGTCTCCGTAGACGTGGAATGTGATGTCGGGGTTGCCGATAGTAATTTTGGCAAGAACGCTACACTTTTCAAACGACTTAGAACCTACCGTAGCAACTTTGTTGAGATTTATTTCCTTAAGCGACGTACAACCGCTGAACGCAGAGTCGCCGATTGACGAAACATCGTCGCAAAGCGTTACTGTAGCAAGTTTAGTACAACCCTTAAACATGCTGCTGCTGACTTTTGCTGCGGTGTTGTAGGTGACGCTCGTAAGAGAAGTACAACCTTCGAATACGCTGGAACTGATACTTGTAATCGTCGCGGGAATTGTGACCGATTGAACCGCCGTACCCTTGAATGCTTTCATTCCGAGCGTTGTTACGTTGCCCAGATCAAAAGATGCAAGGACTGCACAACCTTCAAATGCGCTTTCGGGTATCGCGGTGATTGTATCGTTGAAACTACCGATTTCCGCCAGCTTTTTGCAGTTGTAGAACGCTTTATTGCCCAGGCTGACAACCTTGGACATGTCGAATCTCGCCAACATGCTTGCTCCGCTGAATACCGAGGATCCGATCTCCAACGTGCCCACTGCCGTAGTATCTACGGTTGCAAGTTTCGTACAACCTTCAAATGCACTGTCGTCAATCTTGGTTACGTGTTCGCCCAACGTCACTTTGGTAAGATTTGTGTTACCTTTGAACATTGACGGCAGTATGTCTTGGTCGATAAAGATTTCCTTGACGCTTGCCTTGCCAAAACCTGCATAGTAGTAGGTTGAACCGGAATCCGATTTACCAAGCAGCTGAATGTTGTTGCTGATAGTAAGCGATGCAAGAGCCTTACAACCGTCAAAAGTTTTGTACAGATACAACTTACCTACCTTTGTAAGATCCAATGCGGTAAGTTTGGTTGCACCACTGAACGCACCTTCGTAGATGGTCAACGAGCCGTCTTCGTAACCGGAGAAATCCAATGTCGTGATGCCCGAATCCTTGAATGCGCTTTGCTTGATTTCCTTAAGCTGCGAAGGCAACTTGACCGTCGTCAAACTTGTGCATCCTTCGAACATACCCTTGTTGCTACTGTTACCGGTAATGGCAGTAAGCTCGTCCGGCAGGTTGATAGACTTCAATGACGTACATTTGTAGAACGGTCCGCTGAGGAAGCTGCCGCTTGCGCCAAGCGCTGTCACCGTGTACGGCAATGTGTTGCCGGCGGCGTATACAACGTTGCCGCTCTCGTCGACTTTAAGCGCGTACTTGATGTTGGCAAGCTTGGTGCAATTGTTGAATGCGTCGGCACCGATGGATTGCAATTTGCTTGCTTGTCCGTCGGCGGTAAGAGCAAACTCTATCGTCGCCATGACGGAAGCATTGTTGAACGCACCTCTGCCGATGGAACTCACTTCGCCCGGAATGGCAATGCTTGTCAACTTCCTACAACCCTGGAACATGTAGTCGGGGATTGCCGCGTACTTGTAGCCTTCGGCGAAAGTAACCGTGGTAAGCGAAGCACAGTTAGCAAATACGTATGTGCCAAGCGAAGAAATACGTGCAGGCAACTCGACAGAAGTAATGCCGCAGCCGTTGAAAGCGTTGTCGCCGATTGTAAGTGCTTGTGCGTCTGCCGAAGTTGCAAACGCGATTCCGGTTACATTCTTTCTG
>OJMO01002458.1_pt1 | contig 10108 bp, 10 predicted proteins | sample 1597241 | NCBI WGS metagenome assembly OJMO01 (sample SAMEA2452129, study PRJEB22498) | human gut metagenome | biome: human feces; feature: human gut; material: feces | place: Australia | collected 2012 | reverse complement strand
CCCAACCAGAAAATGTACATTGGCATCCGGTGCTTCGCAGACAGCTTTTATCCGTTCTGCCGCCTCCCTGCAATATTCATCCTCTCCATATCCCGCCGTCTGTTCCATGTTTGTCTCTTCGAGTCTTCTTAAAATTGCCGGATGACATCCTTCCGTATAATCGCTGTTAAATCGTATCATTGTTTTCTCCATTCCTGCACTTTTCGTGCTTTTCTATGAATTTGAAACTCTGACTAATTCCTCAAGTTTTTTCATTGCTTTTCCGGAGTCGATGGTTTCTGCCGCTAATTTTACACCAGATTCTATGGATTCTGCAACCCCTCCGATATAAAGAGTTGCTCCGGCATTCAAAAGAACAATCTCACGTTTTGCTCCTGTTTCTTTTCCACTTAAAATTGCCTTCGTTATCTCGGCATTCTGTGCACCGTCTCCACCGCGCAATTCCTCTAAGGAAGCTCTCTTTAATCCAAACTGCTCCGGTGTTACCTCATAGGTTTTTACATTTTCCCCATCAATCTCTGATACTGTGGTCGTTCCGCTTAACGTAAATTCATCCATATTATCATTTCCACTGATGACAAATCCGCGCTCCACGCCAAGTCTGCCCATAGCTTTTGCTATTTTCTCCGTCAATGCCGGACTGTATACACCAACGACCATATTTTTTGCACGGGACGGATTTGCAAGAGGTCCTAAGATGTTAAATACCGTACGGATTCCCAGCTCTTTTCTCACCTGGCCAACGTATTTCATGGATTTATTGAAAAGCTGTGCAAACATAAAACCTATTCCGGTCTCATCAACACATTTCTGTACCAGTGCCGGTTCTGCCATAATGTTGACTCCAAGTGCCTCTAACACATCACCCGCACCGGATTTTGAGGAGATGGAACGGTTGCCATGCTTTGCAACCGGAAGTCCTGCCGCTGCGACCACAAACGCAGATGTGGTTGAAATATTGAATGTATAGGTACAGTCTCCACCGGTTCCGACCAGATCCACATAGTTTTCAGATTTCGGTGTGATTGTCTCCGCCTTATCGCGCAGCACCGATGCCAGACCGATGAGTTCCTCTAACGTTTCTCCTTTCATGCGCATTGCCGTTAAAAATGCTGCGATCTGTGCCTGCGTTGCCTCTCCGCTTAACATGATCTCCATTGCTTTTTTTGCTTCTTCCTGTGTTAAATCTTTTCCATCTACTGCTTTTGCTATGTATTCTTTCATGATAATCCTCCTTGTTTTGCGGAGCAAAATGCATGCTATATTTTTTTATAGCATCTGCCTCTTGCAGGAGCAATGCCCATCATGCTGTGCATGATTTTCCTCCCTGTTTTTATTTAAAGTTGATTTAATTCTTTCTTAAATGTACTGCAATACTCTGCTGCCACTTTTGTGCTGTAATCATTTTCTTCCATCAGACGGATGAAATGGCTTCCCACGATTGCACCGTCGATCGTATCTTTCATCGGTTTTACATCCTCCGCTGTGCGGATACCAAATCCCATCATGACCGGAATCTTTGCGACAGCCTTCACGCTCTTCAGATAACTTAAAACTTCTTTGTGGAAATCTGCTCCCTGCCCGGTTACACCCATAGAAGATACGCAGTATACAAACCCTTTTGCGCCATCTAATATCTTTGGAATACGGTCACCGGAAACTGGTGAAACAAGCTGAATCAGAATAGTTGTTTCATCCTGATTTAAGTATTTTGCGATTTCTTCCTGTTCCTCAAGCGGCAGATCCGGGATAATAAGACCATCCACACCGACCTCGTTACATTTTTTCACAAATGCCTCTACCCCATAATGAAGTATGGTGTTGTAATACATCATAAAGACGATTGGAAGCTCTGAACCTTCTTTTCTCAGCTCCTCTACTGTCACAAATACTTTTTTTAAATTGATGCCGTTACAGATTGCTTTGTAGGATGCATCCTGAATGACCGGACCATCTGCAACAGGATCAGAAAACGGGATCCCAAGTTCCACAACGTCAAGTCCGGCCTCCTCCTGCGCCTTTAGCAGTTTCTTTGTTCCCTCAAGATCCGGAAGTCCTGCTGTAATATAAGTGATAAATGCTTTTTCGCCTTTTTCCTGTAAGGCTTTCATTTTTGCTTCAATACGATTCATATCTGTCTTTCCCTTCTTTTCGTTTATTAAATCATGTTTATATTATTTTAATTTATTTTTTCTGAATCAGTTCAGGTAGCCTTTTCCTGACAGATAATCCGCAATCGTATTGACATCCTTATCTCCACGTCCTGACAGACAGATGATCATTGTCTTATCCTTTGCTTCCGCTGCACCAAGTTTTTCGGTAAGTTCTTTCGCATATTTGCTCGCATAAGCTACTGCATGTGCGCTCTCAATCGCAGGAATGATTCCTTCTAATTTACAGAGTTCCATCAGCGCATCCATTGCCTCTGTATCGGTCACGGAAACATATGTGGCTCTTCCGCTGTCTCTGAGATAGGCGTGCTCCGGTCCGACCCCCGGATAATCCAGTCCTGCGGAAATAGAGTGTGCCAGCTGGATATTTCCATCGGTATCCTGCAACAGATACGAACGCATGCCATGCAATACTCCGGGCTCTCCCAAAGCCATGGCGCTGGCATGTTTTCCGGTCTCAATTCCAAGGCCCGCTGCTTCTACACCGATCAGTTCCACCTCCGGCTCATCAATAAAATCGGCAAACATTCCGATGGAATTGGAACCGCCGCCCACACATGCCATAACCACATCCGGATTCTTTCCTTCTGCTTCCATGTGCTGACGCTTTGCCTCCCGGCTGATCACACTCTGAAACTCTTTCACCATCTTCGGATACGGATACGGTCCTACCGCAGATCCGATAATATAGAACGTATCCTCCGCTGTTTTGGCCCAGGTACGGATGGCTTCGTTTGTCGCGTCTTTTAAGGTATTGCTTCCGGATTCCACGGATACCACTTTTGCACCAAGCATCTCCATACGCATCACATTCAGTTTCTGTCTCTGGATATCTTCTTTTCCCATGTACACCGTACATTCCATATCAAACAGTGCTGCTCCCGTTGCAGTAGCTACACCATGCTGTCCTGCACCGGTCTCCGCGATTACCTTTGTCTTTCCCATACGCTTTGCCAGAAGGATCTGACCGATCACATTGTTGATCTTGTGGGCACCGGTATGGTTTAAATCTTCACGCTTTAAGTAAATTTTTGTACCGTATTTTGCAGACAGACGCTCTGCATAGTAAAGCGGTGTCTCTCTGCCGACATACTGTTTCAGATAATAATGATACTGCTTCATAAACTCCGGATCATGAATAGCCTCCTCATATGCCTGATCCAGTTCCTGTAAGGTATTCATCAGCGACTCTGCCACATACTGTCCGCCAAACTGTCCATAATATGCTTTCTTATTCATCTTTCTTTCCTTTCTTCTGCTTCCTCTTTGACACATGCTACAAATTGTTTGATCAATGCTTCATCTTTGCCATTTTCATTTTCCACCCCGGAACTGACATCCACAACATCCGGATGAAACAGCTGGATTCCTTTGTTCACATTTCCGGCATGTAAGCCTCCTGCCAGGACAAATTTTCTTCCGGCGAAAATCCCCGCCTGCTGGTCAATATTCAGTTGCTTCTGCCAGTCAAAACTCTGTCCGCCGCCATAGCCTGCACCATCCACGACAATCGCTGTAATTTTCTGTTGCAGTTCTTCCGGCAGTTCAAAAAAGCTCTTTGTTTTTGTCTCAAACTCTTCCGGATCTGAGAGGTTTATGGCATACCAGACAGGAAGTTCTGCTGCCGTTATGGCATCCTCTGACAGCTTTCCGTGCATCTGGATGATGTCAAATTTCATCTGCTGCAGTGTCTTTATCTGTGCCGCATCCGGGGAAACGGTTACGGCAACCTTTTTTATCCGTGGACTGATTTTTTTCATGATTTCTTCTGCCTGTTGCCGGCTTAAATTCCGCCTGCTTTTCTCATAAAAAACAAATCCTGCGTAATCGGCCCCTGCATCATTTACATACTGCGCATCTGCAGGCTTTTTCAGTCCACAGATCTTTACTTCTGGTCTCATGCCTGATACAGCTCCTTCCATTTTTGTGCAAGTGCTTTCGGATTTTCCGATTCCATAAACGCACGCCCGATCAAAAAGGCATCCACCCCACAGTCTCGCAGGAACCGCACGTCCTCATCTCCCGTAATCCCACTTTCTGCCACAAATACTTTATCTTCCGGCACATAAGGGCGAAGCCGTCTGGTATGTTCCAAAGAGATCGTAAAATCCTTAAGATTACGGTTATTGACCCCGATGATTCTCGGGTTGATCTTCATCGCCCGTTCCACCTCTGCCTCATCATGTGTCTCAACCAGCACATCAAGTTCAAGTTCTCTTGCCAGCTGATAAAAATCATGCATCTGTGCATCATCGAGAATCGCTGTAATCAGAAGTACCGCATCTGCACCGATCACTTTTGCCTCATAAAACTGATACTCACAGATCATGAAATCTTTCCGCAAAATCGGAAGGCTGGATTTTGCCCGGATTTCTTTTAAATACGCAACATTTCCGTGAAAATGATCTTCCTCTGTCAGACACGAAATGGCATCCACCGATGCATTGTACTCACTGATGCGCTCCATCAGATCAATCTTGCTGGTAATCGTTCCGAGACTCGGGGAAGCTTTCTTAAATTCTCCGATAATCGAAAGTCCCGGTTTCTTTAAATGATTATAAAAACAGTCTGCCTCCCTCGTCTTTGTTTCCTCTGCCATGCGCCGCATTTCTGTTTCCGGAATACGTGCCATGTGCCCGGGAAGCCGTTTTTTCTTATCTTCTACAATTTCATCCAGTATCATATTTTTTCCCCTAATATAAACTACTATAATCTAACACGTTCCATTTACAAAATTTTCGATGATGCGTTTGCCGTGCTCGGTATAAATGGATTCCGGATGGAACTGTAATCCCACAACCGGATATTTCTTATGGCGCATTGCCATAATCTCTCCGTCATCGGTCCGCGCCAGCACCCGCAGACAATCCGGCAGATCCTTTTCCTGCACTGCCAGGGAATGGTATCTTGCCACACGGATCGGAGAATTGATCCCGGTAAATACACTGCTTCCATCATGTTCAATCAACGACTGCTTTCCATGGAACAATGCCTTGGCATAGGAAACGGTTCCTCCCAATGCCTCACCGATGCACTGATGCCCCAGACAGATGCCAAGGATCGGTTTTTCTTCTGTAAATTCTTTGACAACATCCATGCAGATGCCTGCTTCCTTCGGATTCTTTGGTCCCGGTGAAAGCACGATCCGCTCCGGGTCCATCGCCTTAATTTCTTCAATGGTAATCTTGTCGTTTCGGACAACTTTGATATCGGAGTTAAAAATTCCGATATACTGATACAGGTTATAAGTAAAAGAATCATAGTTATCAATCAGCAAAATCATAAATTTTCCTCCTCTATAAGCGTCTTGGCCAGTGCCATTACTTTATTGCAGCACTCCTGATACTCATTTTCCGGAACGGAATCTGCAACTATTCCCGCTCCAGCCTGCAAATATACACGGTTTTTCTTTTTGATCATTGTCCGGATCGTAATACAGAAATCCATATCACCGGAGAAATCAATGTATCCGGTTGCGCCTCCGTAGAGTCCTCTGCGCACACTCTCAAGTTCATCGATAATCTCCATCGCGCGGATCTTCGGTGCTCCAGAAAGCGTTCCTGCCGGAAGGAACGAAGAAACCAGATCCAGCGGATGAAATTCTCCTTTTTTCTTTCCTTCCACCATGGATACGATGTGCATTACATGGGAATAATTCTGCACTTCCATAAACTGTGTCACCTTGACGGTTCCAAATTCTGAGATCCTTCCCATGTCATTTCTCGCAAGATCCACCAGCATAACATGTTCGGCGCGTTCCTTTTCATCCCGGAGCAATTCATCCCGAAGCAATGCATCCTCCTCGGCATCCACACCCCTGCGCCGGGTTCCGGCGATCGGACAGGTATACACCCTGCTTCCCTGCTGCTTTACAATCATTTCCGGGGAACTTCCGATCACTTCAAACTCTCCATAATTGAAATAATACAGATACGGGGATGGATTCAGTTCCCGGAGCTCTTTATACAGCTCAAATCCGGTCTGTTTTGTCTCAATCGTCCATCTCTGGGAAAGCACGGTCTGGAAAATATGTCCTTCCCGGATATACTGCTTGATCTTTTCGACTTTTTCGCAATACTGTTCTAAGGTATCGGACTGGTTGACAATCACACCGTCATGTGTAAAATTTCTGTCCGGTATCTGTCCGGCATTTTTTCTTGCCTCCTCAATCAGTTCTGCTGCTTCTGCTAATGCTTTCTTTTTTCCGTCTTCCGAATCTTCTCCAAGAATCACTGCGGTCAGCGTCTCTGCCACATGATCCACCAGGATAAATTTTGTCATGAGCATCATCTGGATGGTCTCGATTCCAATCTCGTCTGGATTGTTATCCGGCAGTACTTCCGCATAGCGGACAAAATCATATCCCAGATTTCCGACCAGTCCTCCGGAAAAAGACAGCTCTTCGTTTTCTTTTACGATATCAAACTCGCTGTAATATTCTTTCAGACGTTCGAGCGGATTTCCCTGCCGGATTTCTTCCGTCCCGTTGTTCCGCCGGATCACGAGTGCATCCCCGCGGGAAGTAATGATCTCTTCCGGTTCTTTTCCAAAAAACGTATATCTGTCATAATTTTTATCATAACTTTCCAGAAGAAATCCTTTTTTGTTTCCTACCAGACTCTCATACATGCCGATCGCTGTTTCATTTACAATGCTGACTGTCTTTTTGTATACCCGTAATCTCCGCTTCATATTACTGCTCCTTTTTTCCAAATAAAAAACGTCCCTGATCCGACTGCTGCCGGATCAGGGACGATTATCCTCGTGGTGCCACCCTTCTTCGCTCCGTAACTAAAAACTAACAAAGGCAGCCATCCCCGAACCGGAAATAACTGCCACCAATTACGCAACCTCTTGTGATACAGAAAACAAAATCTCTTTGTCTCGATATCCATGCCCCTGTAACGTGGGGAAACGGCTCAACTACTCGCCTTACGCTTTCACCTTGCATCTAACGAATCCATTCCATGACAAACTATCCTGCCGGCTCACACCTGCCGCCGGCTCTCTGAAAGGAATCATCTGCTGTACTTACCTTCGCTCAATGATTTTATTTCTCTTTAATTTATTAACAGTTTAATACACTACAGTGTGTCTGTCAACCAAAATTTTAACTTTCAGGAAAATTTCATTTTAGGATACAATCACCTTGCGGAATTTTATATTTTCTTTTTCACTCTTTTCGTGTAAAATACATTTTACGGCAATGTTTATTGCATAACAACTTAAGAAAGGACTTATAGCTATGAAACAAAAAATAGGACTGTTTCTTTGTCTTGCCCTGCTCCTTACCGGATGCAGCTACCAGACAAAGACCATCCGTTTCGGTGCAGCCGACATCGGTGGGATGTATTATACCGTTGCAAATGCTTATGCCGGTCTGGCATCCAAAGAATCCTCCGACCTGAAATTTGAAGTTAAAAACACCGCCGGATCTGCGGCAAATCTACGGCTTTTGTCCGGAAATTACATTGATCTTGGGATCGCACAGGCGGATCTGGTCCGGGCAGCCCATGAAGGAACCGGTAGCTTTTCTGATAACAGACAACAGGGATACCGTGCCATTGCAGGACTTTATACCGAAGCCTGCCAGATCGTCGTCCGGGCAGATTCTGATATCCGGACATTAAATGATCTGCAGGGAAAAACCGTCAGCATCGGTGCCAGCGAATCCGGAACCGAACAAAACGCTACCGAAATTTTAAAACTGAGTGGTCTGACTGCGAAACTGGTGCACATGGTGAATCTGGATTATGCAGATGCCGCGGGAAAACTTGCCTCCGGTGAAATTGATGCCTTATTCTGCACCGCCGGCATCCGCACCGCAGTCATTGAAGAACTGGCAAAGGAATGTGATCTGCGGCTCCTTTCCATCGACGATACCTGTCTGGAAAAACTGCTTGCAACCACAAAGGAATACAGCAAATATGTCATTCCTGCAAACACTTACAGTGGACAGGACGAAGACGTGACAACCATTGGAGTCAAAGCCGTACTGCTTGCCTCCGATGCCCTTTCCGAAAAAACCGTGGAAAAGCTTACAGAAATTCTGTTTTCCCACGCACCGGATCTGGCCTATGCCACATCTTTAGACGCTTCTTTTGACGAGACAGATGCATCCTCCGGTGTAACCATTCCCTTCCATCCGGGTGCTGCTGCTTATTATGCCGGGCAGGGAATCAGTGTCAATACAAAATAACATATGAAAGAAGGACAACTATGGAAATACATTTGAATATGTACCAGACGCTGGCAGTCGCTGTATTGGTACTCTTGTTTGGCAACTTTTTAAGACACCGCATTGGGTTTCTGGAAAAATTCTGTATTCCGGCACCTGTCATTGGCGGTCTTTTGTTTGCAATTTTGACCTGTCTTTGTTATGTTACCGGAATTGCGGAATTCTCTTTTGACGACACACTCCGGGAAGTATGCATGGTATTTTTCTTTACCTCGGTCGGTTTTCAGGCCAACTTAAAAGTGTTAAAAAGCGGAGGCACAGCTATGGCAGTTTTCCTCGGTCTTGTCGTTGCACTGATTATATGTCAGAACCTTCTTGCCGTGGGATTGTCCCATGTCCTGCACTTAAATCCGCTGATTGGTATGTGTACCGGCTCCATCCCAATGGTCGGCGGTCATGGTACAGCCGGAGCATTCGGTCCTGTCTTAGAAGACTTTAATATTCAGGGAGCCACCACGATCTGTACTGCAGCTGCCACCTTTGGTCTGATTGCCGGCAGTCTGGTCGGCGGTCCGCTCGGCAGACGCCTGATTGAAAAACAGAACCTGCTGTCCACGGCAGTCACGGAAGATGACAGTCTGCTGGTTGAGGACGAAAAGAAGCATGAGCGTCATACGAACATGTATGCATCCGCCGTATTTCAGTTAATCCTTGCGATCGGTCTGGGAACAATTTTTTCCTATTTTCTGACCAAAACCGGGCTTACCTTTCCGGTTTACATCGGTGCCATGCTGGCAGCCGCATTGATCCGCAACATTGCCGAATACTCTGGCAAAGCAACGATCCACATGGGTGAGATCAACGACCTCGGTGGTATTTGTCTTTCCCTCTTTTTGGGTATGGCAATGATCACCTTAAAACTCTGGGAACTTGCTGCCCTGGCACTTCCGCTTGTAATCCTGCTGACCGCACAGGTCTTACTGATCTGTGTATTTACTTACTTCATCGAGTTTAACATTATGGGACGGGATTACGATGCTGCCGTACTGGTTGCCGGAACCTGTGGTTTTGGTATGGGTGCCACACCAAACGCCATGGCAAACATGCAGGCCATCTGTGACCGCTATGTACCTTCCGTAAAAGCGTATCTCCTGATTCCCCTGATCGGAAGTTTATTTGCGGATTTTATCAACAGCCTTGTAATTACCTTTTTTATCAATATTTTGTAATTGGGAGGACAACGAAAATGTTTTGGAAAAAATTAAAGAAAAAGGCAGCTGAAAAGCATAATTACGATCTGACCTACGACAATGTAGCGATTCCGGAAGTGCACACCCACAAACCGGAAGATCACGAAGAAACTCCTGGTGAAGATGCCCCGGTGCACTATGACAATGTAGCGATTCCGGAGGTACATATCCGCAGGAAAAAATAAAAGGCTCCGCAGAATCAAATCCCTGAGGGTTCCGGTTCTGCGGAGTTTTCTTTTCCTGTCATTTATTTTAAATGCAGACGTTCTTCTTTTCCCTGAATCTGCAGCGTCACCGGGCGTTCCACATGTACGCATTCTCCCTGTTCTAACGTTCCTATCACGTTGTCTTCTTTCAGCAGTAAAATCTTCTCCGGAGAATCACTGATCATCCGGTATGTCTGTTTCGAAGGGTCATAGGAAATCTGACAATGTTTCCACTCGAATGTTTTGTTTCCTGCTGTATTCTTCTTTTTTGTGGAAGAATCCTCTTTCCGGCTGCGTTTCTTT
>OJMO01002457.1_pt1 | contig 10108 bp, 7 predicted proteins | sample 1597241 | NCBI WGS metagenome assembly OJMO01 (sample SAMEA2452129, study PRJEB22498) | human gut metagenome | biome: human feces; feature: human gut; material: feces | place: Australia | collected 2012 | reverse complement strand
TTTTGCCTTATGGAAGAACAGATTTTGATTTTCTGGAATTTGAAAAAAATAGATCAAAGAGTGCAGGTATCTACTATTTCAGTCATAGAAAAATGTTTGGTTTTATAGGAATTACAAAAAAGGGAAATAGTAGATTGATTGATAAGTCTGGAAGAGAAGGATTTGTTGCAAATGATGCTTATAGGGCAATGAAGACAATGTTGATGGAGTTTTTTAAGCAAATTGCAAAAGAAAAGTATGGAACAAATTCTGAACAGCGAAAAGAGCAGAAAGAACAAAATAAAAAGAAAAAAGAGAGAGAGGATTTAATAAAGCAAGAGAAGAAAAGAAACTATCAAGCAGTAGTTCAAATCAGAAAGCAGATTATGGATAATCGAAAGGTTATGGAAGAAAAGAAAAATGAAATTCTAATCTTGCAGAAGGAAATTGATACAATTATCTTGAAGAAGAAAACGCTTAATGAAGAAGCAAGGGATGTTTTTGCTAAATTAGGTTCATTAAAGAGGGATATTAATGCTCTTAGGATTAATGTTTCTCCAGATATAACTTTGACTGGAAATGATTCTATAAATGATTTGCTGCATGATTACGAAGATGACAGGGATGAATTAGAAAAGGTTCTTGAAGATTGTGATAAAACGGCAAATGAGCATGTATATGTTAACATACTGAAAGATGAATATAGCAATAAGTATGCTCTAATGAAAAAAGAAATTGAAGGTATGTTTGATACAGTTGAGAAATCAATTTCTGAAAATTTTTTTCTTAATCCATATTTTACAAATGTATTTTTCAAAACTTTCTTTTTTCTAATTTGCTCTATTATTTCACCCTTAAATAAAGTAAGCAAATAATCATTTCTTTTATTTACAGCCATAATATCTATGTCAATTCCTTCGGAACTAATATAAATATTTATAGGAATTCGAACAAATTTGACGTAAACATTCTCTATACTATCTATACTTAAAAGTTCATCCAGTTCACTTTTAGTTTTATCGTTATATATACTCATTTCATCAAGAAAAACTCTATTAACACTATCAATGTTTTCTTTAAATATGTCTATATCGTTTACTTCGAACTCCGCATCCAGTTTCTTATCATTAACATTAACTTTATCGACAAACTGATATTTCTCATGTTCGAGAATGATTTTTCGATTAATGGGATCTAGATAAACATTTTTAATTATATCCTTCTTCCTTTGTACAGTCCTTAATTCTCGCAACGCCTGTTTTCCTTTAGCCAATAAACTACAGTGATTTGTTGTACAATAAATCACATCTTTCACACTTAAATCTGCAAGTGTTACTTCCAACAGTTTTCTATTTACTCCCAAAATATTTACTAATTCATCTATTTCCTGAACTCCTTCATTTATTAACCGCAATACTATTTCATCCAATAACGGAAGCGAATAAAACGATCGTTTGGTAATTGAAAGTACCGTTCTTAATATAGGAACATAGATTTCATCGCGTTTTATAAAAAAATAACCATCATTCTTCCGTACATTGATATTCGACATAGCTCCAATTAATTTATCCATTATATTTCACCTCCTGGTATAATAAGGCTCTCGTCCTCATGTTCACTAATATAGTCAATAATTTCAATAAACTTATTATCTGGATCATCAAACCTATAGAAAAAGTCCATATCTCCGCAAATAATAAGCAAATTTTTTGCACGAGAAAAAGCTACATTAACTCTCTCTTTTTCCTTTTGAAATCCAATTGAGTTTTTAGTTCTGACTGTGCTATATATGATAATGTCATTTTCCCTCCCCTGAAATGCATCAAGTGTATTTATATCAATTTTCTTCGCAATTCTATCATATCCATTATTATTTACAGATTTTCTAATTAAATCTTTTTGACCTCGATAGCCTGTAATTATACCAATATCTAACTTTGGAAGCACACCTTCACGTTTAAAATTCTCCAATAATTTTTTTATTAAATTATTCTCTGCATAGTTACAATAAGATCCGCCCTTAAGTCTGCTTTCATCTTTTCTATCCATCCTTGAAGTATCAACCCAAATAATAGATTTACCAGCAAAATCTTTAATTGGGTGCATCCGATTCTTATCATCAACTTCTGTTGCAATTTTACCTTCATAAAAAACTTGACTAATCAGATTTCCAATATTCCTTCTCATTCGATATTGCACAGTCAAAATCTGTTTATGTGTATCTGGTAACACATTGAATAATAAATCAAATAATCTGTACTTTGGTTCTTTTGTCAACTTAGCTATTATTGGAGATAGTTCTTGATCAGCATACGCTGGAAGTTGATTCTGATCACCTACCAATATAATTTTTTTAGATTTTATAATTGAAACCAACAGTTCTGGAGTTGTCGCTTTCGCTGCTTCATCAATAATTACATAATCAAAATCTAACTCCTTGACAATATCATTTGATAAAAATCCTACACAAGTTCCGGCAATAATTGTTGCACTTTTTACCACCTGATAATCTAATGTTTCTAAATTGCTGCATCTATTAATCCAATCCTTTTGAATATCTTTGATCCTTTCCCATCTATCTAATTCTTTTTGCTCGGTAATATTATTATACAGCAAATTTTGACGTTCAATATATGTATTAGATTTCTCCTTGATTTCTGCAAACATATTTTTTCTGATAGCATTCATACTACAAGTTTCTTCAACCTTTGGTGATATATTTTCCGTGCGACCAATTCGGATAATATCCAATTTTCCTTCATCTATACCGACTAATCCTTCAATAATATTGTCTACTGCTGTATGTGATTGAGATACAACTAAAATTCTGGACGTATCATCAAATTTATTTATCTGCATTAATATTTGTCGCACGATCTCTTTTATAACCGTTGTTTTTCCGGTCCCTGGAGGTCCTTGTATTAAACTAATACTATCTGAATACAGCGATTTTCTTATTGCTTCTCTCTGAGACACATTTAATGTATCTTTACTAAATTTAATATTCTGTAAAAACGGGGTATAAGTTGGTTCATCTAAATTAAGCAAGATATCTTTTAAGTTTTTAGACGAGTAATTATCATCATGCAATGCACGAATCGCATAATGCTGTCTCTTATATGCACTTATGTTTGCTCTAAAATCTTCCATCACTGAGCAATGCTTTCTAAGTAATGGGCATACTTTCCCCATTTGCACTTTCTTATCCAAATCAATAATAAGCAATGTCTCATCGTCTTCATAGCTTATCCCATGATAAGTGCCTATATCAAAATAGAACGAATTGCCTCTGCTATCTACATCTTCAATAATATAATTTTTATCATTTTCTAAACTATCAATATCATTATTTTTATATTCTTCAACATTCAAAAATAATTGCTGATCTAAAATGCTAAACGAAGTATAAACAACTTTTCCTACTCGTTCCTTCTCATTTTTCATGGATTCATCTAATCCATCCTGCCACTTTCCAAACAATTCTTCAAATAGTTCATCTTGTTTTTGTAACGTGCTTTTGTTATTTATATTATTCTTAAATTGTACGATTAGCTTTTCATTATCGTTATCAAACCTTTTGTTACTATAATATCCTTTTCCGCTTGCTATAAATTTAACTATACCATCAATAATAAAACCTCTTTTTCGATTACTAAATCTTCTATCAACGGATAATGGCATAATTTTACTAACTATAAATAATTCATCTTCTTCATTAAAAATACATTCAACTGCTATTTTCTTTCCAGAAAAAACATAAACATCCTTATTATGATTATAATAAGCAGAACATTTCTTAAACTGACTTTTTAAAAAAGATTTTGTAAAAATAGTCATATTAGCATCCGATTCGATTAATGAAATATTTTTTAAATATCTCAATTTATCAGCATCGATACTACACAAATATGTATCCTTTTTCACAGCATTATCTCCAAGAATTTCCTCAAAAGCATCGATAACGATTCCAACTTCTTGAAATCTATCTCTCGGCTCTTCTGCCACCATCTTAGTAATTACTGTTACTAAATTTTCCGGAACTTCTAAGTCTTGCAGACTTCTGCAAATCATCTCTGTCCCGTTTGGCAACATACTAAACAAAATATAGAAAATTACTGCACCTAAGGAATAAATATCGCTAGCTTCCGTTGTACTATTTCCTTTAACTACTTCCGGCGCCGAAAAATTAGGAGAATAAAAAGGCAAAGTTGTCTCTTGATCTACTATAGATTTAATCTTACTCGTTCCAAAATCAATAATCTTCACTTCTCCCGTATCAATATTATACATAATATTGGACGGCTTTATATCGCGGTGCAAAACATTGTTATTATGTGCCTCTTCAATCGCCTTTAATATTTTTAAGCAAAGTTCATACTTTTCTATTTGCGAAAAGTTACTCATATCTAATTCTTCAAGATTTGTTCCATCTACATAATCTAGTAAAATTAATCCCCAGTTGTTTTTACCATTAAATTCTGCATTTAACATATAATCTCTAATTTTCACAATACTATCACACGCATTTAATGTTTTAAGAGCATCAACTTCACGTTTGAATATTAATTTTTGAAATCTATTATTTAACGAACCGATTAATTTTAACGCATAAATCTTATCACAAATTTTTTTGTTTTTTTCTTTAACTTTTAATATAATCGTTTCACTAGTCTTAGATGTATGAATCACTTCTAATACTTCATAATTATCCATATTATTTTGTAACTCCTTCCTTAAGTGATAATTTCATTTTACCACACCTACCTGTATTTTACCATCTGCAAAAGAGCAGGAAAAAAGTCAATTAGAAATCTCAACTTCCTATCAGCATCTTTTCTCACTCTTCTTCATTTTTACGTCCAATCTCCATAGTGTTAGCATCTAAATAGTACAAAACAAAATGAGATATCCCCTTAAATGTTGTATAATAAAGAAAGAGGAGCAGAGGCGGCACCCCACTATGGGTAGGCTGGACGAAGGAATTGAGGACTCTTTCAAATAAGATGATCCTGTTAGACATGAGAGGTTAGCAGCCATAGGGAAGAACGGGACACAGATTCGCCTTCATAAAAAGGATGACGTTTTATTTCGTGTACCTTTCTAACTGGAATACGATGTGCATTGTATCTGAAATGACACAGTATTCGCCCATTAATGAATGCTTATCATTGTTTGTAACTTAGTTAATCATTGCACAAATGGCTAAAATACAAGCTTTTTTGTGCAAAATAAATAAGAAAGTATAGAGAAGTAAAATGCGATACCCGGAATTTTTGAAAGAACATGGAACCATCGGTTTTGTGGCACCTTCTTTTGGATGTGCCATTGAACCGTACCGTACCTGCTTTGACAGTGCCTTGCAGAAGTTTCACGATCGTGGATTTGCTACGGAGACAGGACCGAACTGTTACGAAGGAAGCGGTATCGGAATCAGCAATACTCCGCAGAAGTGCGCTGAAGAACTGGTGGAGTATTATGAGAAAAAGAGTAATGATATTCTGATTTCCTGCGGCGGCGGGGAATTGATGTGTACCATTCTGCCTTATATGGATTTTGAACGGGTTAGAAGGGCAGATCCCAAGTGGTATATGGGATATTCCGACAACACGAACTTTACCTTTTTATTGACAACGCTCTGTGATGTGGCTGCACTGTACGGACCCTGTGCGGCTTCTTTCGGTATGGAACCGTATCATGAAAGTCTGGAGGATGCCCTTGCCATTTTGCAGGGAAAGAAACAGGAGGTTCACAGTTATCCTCTTTGGGAAAAGGAGAAGAACAAGGACGAAGAACATCCCCTGCTTCCTTATCACTGTACGGAGCCTTCCGCTCTCCGTGGATACGATATTCCCGAAGTGAAGGGCATGGATCTTTCAGATCATGCTGGATCGGGAAGAAAAAGTATTATTTCACCAGAAAAAATATCAGATGAGAATTTGGCACAAAAAAATGCAGTAATAGGAAAATATGAAGAAACCGATCACATCAGAATGAAAGGACGGCTCCTGGGAGGCTGTATGGACTGCCTTCAGAATCTGATCGGTACTCCATATGACAGGGTAAAAGCATTTAATGAAGCCTATGGGAAGGATGGGATCATCTGGTTCCTGGAATCCTGTGATCTCAATGTGTTTGATATCCGGCGAGCCATGTGGCAGATGGATCAGGCGGGCTGGTTTTCGAATACGGCCGGTTTTCTGATCGGACGCCCACTGTGCTACGGGGAAGAAATGATGGGTATGGACCAGTATCGTGCCATTTTATCCACCGCAGAAAAGTACAAGGTTCCGGTCATCATGGATGCGGATCTGGGGCACTTGCCGCCTGCCATGCCAATTGTGAACGGGGCACTGGCAGAAATTACCTATGAAGAAAAGCAGCTTTCTATCCGCTATGAATACAAATAACGAAGAAAACCGTGCGATAACTTACAGTTGCACTCAAAAATCCTGTTTCCTATAATGTTTTTATCGTGATTTGTCAGGGTTTGTGTGAACAGATGGAGAAATCCGTCAGGGAACTGCCTTAAAATGGAAAAAGGAGAATTTTATGCAGCAAATTGAGTTATCAGCAGGAAAAGACACGGAAAGTGTCTATCAGCTCATTGGGAGTCTGATGCAGAACAACAGAGAATTTCAGGTGGTCATTACCGTACCGTCCATAAGGGGAGAAGAGGAGAATACTCTGGATTTACAGAAAATCAATGCTGTTGCAGCACCGGAAGAGAAGAATTATGATTTAGAGCAGGATGTAACGGATATGATCCATGAGATCGGCGTTCCGGCACATATTAAGGGCTATCAGTATCTGCGTGAAGCCATTATGATGTCTGTGGAGGATTCAGAAATGATGGGTTCCATTACGAAGATTCTGTATCCTACCATTGCAAAAAAGTACCGGACAACAGCAAGCCGCGTGGAACGGGCCATCCGTCATGCAATTGAAGTGGCATGGAACCGGGGCAGAATGGAAACCCTGGATGACATGTTCGGATATACGATTAATACCGGGAAAGGAAAGCCGACGAATTCGGAGTTCATTGCACTCATTGCAGATAAAATCCGGCTGAAGTACCGTTGAAATATTTTATACTGTTCTGTTTTTTCTGAAATGCGACTGTGTTGGGAATGCAGCTGTGCGTGGAATGCGACTGTGGAAAATTCTGCTTTTATTGATGGTAAGGATGTTGTATAATTATTATTAATAATGGCTATTGGGAGGTTCGTGATGAAAAAAATTCTTTTTGTCGCATCAGAAGGTGTTCCATTTATTAAAACGGGTGGATTGGCAGATGTTGTCGGATCATTGCCGAAGTGCATTGATAAACAATACTTTGACGTACGTGTGATACTTCCGAAATATACCTGCATGAAACAGGAAATGAAGGATAAGCTCACTTATGTCACCCATTTTTATATGGACTTTCATTGGAAAAACGAATATGTGGGAATACTTACCGCAGAAGTGGATGGTGTAAAGTACTATTTCATTGATAATGAAATGTATTTTGGAGGCTTTAAGCCGTATGGGGACAATGCCTTATATGAGATTGAGAAGTTTGCTTTTTTCTCCAAGGCAGCATTATCTATTCTGCCGATTATTGATTTTAAACCGGATCTGATTCACTGCCATGACTGGCAGACAGGTCTGATTCCGGTATACCTAAAGGAACGTTTCCAGGGAAATGATTTTTACCGGGGGATTAAAACGGTTATGACCATTCACAATCTGAAGTTCCAGGGTAAATGGAGCATTGATGAGGTGAAGGATATTACGGGACTTCCGGATTACTTCTTTACACCGGATAAGCTGGAATCCTACAAGGATGCGAACCTGTTAAAGGGCGGCATCGTATATGCGGATGCCATTACAACGGTCAGTGAGACCTATGCCGAAGAGATTAAGACGGAGTTCTATGGTGAGCATCTGGATGGCCTGCTCCGTGCAAGAAGCAAGGATCTGCGCGGAATAGTAAACGGCATTGACTATGACGATTTCAATCCGGAAACGGATAAGAATATTCCATATCCTTATAATGCAGTGAACTTCCGCAAGGAAAAGGTAAAAAATAAGAGAGCACTTCAGGAAGAGCTTGGACTTGAAAAGGACGATAAGAAGATGATGATTGGTATTGTTTCACGGCTTACCGATCAGAAGGGCTTCGATCTGATTGCCTATGTTATGGATGAGCTCTGCCAGGATGAGGTGCAGATTGTGGTATTAGGTACCGGTGAAGAACGGTACGAGAACATGTTCCGTCACTTTGACTGGAAGTATAACAACAAGGTATCTGCGAATATTTATTATTCTGATCAGTTGTCCCATAAGATTTATGCAGCAGCGGATGCATTCTTAATGCCGTCCCTGTTTGAACCCTGTGGCTTAAGCCAGTTAATGAGTTTACGTTACGGAACCATTCCGATTGTGCGTGAGACAGGAGGACTTAAGGATACCGTAGAGCCGTATAATGAATACGAAAGCAGGGGAACAGGCTTTTCCTTTACGAATTATAATGCTCATGAGATGTTATCCACCATCCGTTATGCAGAGAAGATCTATTACGATAAGAAGCGTGACTGGAATAAGATGGTGGATCGCGCGATGGCAGCCGATTTCTCATGGCATGTATCTGCACAGAAGTATCAGGAGATGTACGACTGGCTGATTGGTTAGAGAGTTTTTTATGTTGCATAGAGGAAATGTAAACCATGCTTCAAAAACTGGTTGACAATTATCTTTTGCCATGCTATTCTGACAAAGGCTAAAAAATAGCCGGAAAGGTATGGTTTTATAAGATGACAAACAAATTTAAGACAATTGACATGGTTTACATTGCCGTATTTGCAGTACTGATTGCAATCTGTTCCTGGATTTCAATTCCGACAACAGTTCCCTTTACCCTTCAGACCTTTGCAGTATTTCTTGCAGTAGGTGTGCTCGGTGGTAAGCGCGGAAGTCTGTCCGTACTGATTTATATTCTGCTTGGTGCAGTCGGTATTCCGGTATTTGCCGGTTTCTCCGGTGGATTTGGAATTCTGCTTGGCCAGACCGGTGGGTATATTGTCGGCTTTTTATTTTCTGCATTATTAATGTGGCTGATGGAAGCGCTTCTTGGAAAGAAGACCTGGGTACTGGGATTATCCATGGTTCTTGGTCTGATTGTATGCTATGCGATCGGAACCGTATGGTTTATGGTGGTTTATGCCAGAAATTCCGGAGCAGTAGGGCTTGCAACAGTACTTGGCTGGTGTGTCATTCCTTTTATTATTCCTGATCTGATTAAGATTGTACTGGCACTTGCTTTAAGCAAGAGACTTGGTAAGGCGCTGAAGCTGAATGAGAACTAAGAGGAAGGAACCTGAAATAGTACACCGCATCCGGCCCCATCATGGAATGTGCCTTTATTTCTTCGAAGGGAAGGGGTATAGCAGCACCTTTTCCGAACATATGGCGCAGGTGAAGGAAGAACTTCTTCAAAATAATGGAGAAGCTTTGCTGGAGCTGGTAACCAGGACCGATGACATCTGCAGTGCCTGTCCTCACAACCTGAACGGGAACTGTGAGACCTATGGAAAGGTGAACGCTTATGATGCCGGTGTGTTGGCATATTGTGGTCTGGAAAGTGGTCAGAAGCTGTCATTCCATGAATTGGAGGCTTTGGTGGAAACAAGAATCCTGCATGCGGGACACGACAGAGAAATCTGCGGGGACTGTGAATGGAGCAGCATCTGTCATAAAGGATGATCAGGAAGAATAAAGTGATACGGTCAGGGAGGCGGAAGTAGTGATCCGCCCCCTGTTTTGGTTTATAATGAGGATTGCTGTGCAATAAAACAGGTTGACGGTTTGTTCCCTGAAACGTATAATAAACTTGTAATTTTGGGAGCGTTAAACGAATGCCGAATAACAAGAAAAAAGATGGACTGATTATGCAGGCGGGGATTCTGGCCGTAGCCGGAATCATTGTCCGTATCATCGGGCTTTTGTATAACACACCTTTAACGAATATTATCGGAGATGAAGGATTTGGATACTACAGCAATGCCTATACGGCATACAGTATCGTCCTTCTGATTTCTTCCTATAGTATTCCGTCAGCCGTATCGAAGGTCATCGCACAGAAGCTCGC
>OJMO01002455.1_pt1 | contig 10110 bp, 8 predicted proteins | sample 1597241 | NCBI WGS metagenome assembly OJMO01 (sample SAMEA2452129, study PRJEB22498) | human gut metagenome | biome: human feces; feature: human gut; material: feces | place: Australia | collected 2012 | reverse complement strand
TTGCGCAAACCGCTTCTTGATGGTTAAAGTTTATGACGGGTTTTTAATTGTTCAAACAGTTGCGCGCATTCGGCCTCATTGAAATCAGGATTGTTTTTATTTCCTCAAAGTCCAGCGTGGATCAGGCATTTTTGCGCTCTTAAACCTTTCTATTATGAAAGGTAATTTATTATTTCATCTAATAATTCATTGATATGATTTACATTGCCTAAGTTATAGATGGAAACATTGAAAAATTGTGATAATTCTTCTTTTATATTATTAAATTCATTGTCGTTCAATATTTTTTTCCCTCCAAAGACAGCAGACCAGTCATCCCTTATTGTCATTGGGAAGACCACCAAAGATAACACCTTACAATCTACGCTTGATTCTATAAATTTTATTGTTCTAGCAATATGGTTTATATCGTCAAAAGGATTAATACATAAAATCACTATATCAGGCAGAGTTCCTGCTAAAAAATCATATTGAGGGATGTTATACTGAATAATGTTTCCTGTATCAAAAGGTACAGTACCAGACTGAGAACCTATTAAAATTAAGTCTATATTTTTTTGGCAAAGGATGTTGATTATATAATTAGTATATCGTATCACATCAAACCCTTGAATATATACGGATGAATTATAACCCATCGGAAATACATAATCCATTCCATATAATAATGCGCTTGGTTCAGTTCCAATTTGTCCGATGGAATATCCGCGTTCTAATAATAATTCCCGGAGTTTTAATTGCAGCGTAAACTTACCCTGCCTGGAGCTTGTCCCCAATATACCAACTACAGGCTTTGAAATTCTATAAAGCATTCCAAAACGATCAGGCGGCAATGATTGTTTATTTATTATCGGATAAAATATATTACTGCCATTGCAGTCGGGATTTTCATCAAAAGCATAGATATTTTTTCCTTTAGCTATTGCTTGTTGAATCAAGTCTTTTTTTAGATTTGTTCTCCCTGTTAAATTGGATAATTCGTCTAAATGTCCTAAAATCAAAGTGTCGAAATTATCCCAATAAATATCTTTTATATTTTTTATTAAAAAGTCTTTTTTATTTTTGCATTTCAGCAAGTGATCGGTAGTAGCTCCGATATTAGTTGAATATTTGCTATCATATACGTCTACCACGTCAAATGATAATAAGTTTTGATATCTAATCAGACTGTGCATTTCCTTATTGAAAGGAAAAATAATAGCTCTATTTATAGTAAATTCGAATGAAACAGGCTTATAGGAGGATTCTATTTTATATTTTTTCACAGAATTTATTTTAAATTCAGATAAAACAGATTTTGTGCCCGTTTTTCCCGTCAAAATATATTTGGCTGCTTGCACGGTAACATGGGCGCAGGCAAAACTATTTCCGCCAATCATTATATAATCGGGATGCGTCCATGCAACTCTTTGTATACCGCCTTTTGCCGCAATATTGACTACAGTATCATCAATGTATTCAAATTCATTTCTCTTTGAACAAAATCGACCAGTAATAACGCCAATTACATTATCAAAAGCGGCGGGATAGGATATTGCCCCGGTATTATCAAAAGCAGATATAATGATGCCTCCGTTGTTAGTTATTGTCTCACATTGCTCATATAGTTCGTTATAATTATTGCATATGTTCAAACCAAGACTTAAATTAATAATATTAGGCTTAAATTTTTTGGCAACCCCTTTCAAAACGGCGATTAATGTTTCTTCAGATATACCGTTTTCTATATTATTAATTCTTATGTTAATAATACGAGCAAAGTTTTTGCATTCACGAATAATATTATAAATTGCTGTACCATGGCCAAATATATCATTGTCCTGCCCGTCAATATTTTCAAAAGAATTATTTTCATCTGAATATATATATTCTTCTATTATATCATTTTTGAATAGGGAATGATTTTTATAAACTCCGCTATCAATAATGACAATGACCATTTTATCCATTATTTATTTCACCTCCGAATTTGAAATAAATATAGGACAGGAAATGTAATCTTGGGAAAAATTCTGATACATTCTTTCATCCCACGCTTTGCAGGGATTACAGTTAGCATGATATTGACAATAATAACAATGATCGCTTTTATTATCCGTATTCAGTTGTTGAAGCATAATGGAATTATTCCAATAATCACTTAATGAACTGAATTTTTCATAATATGCTAAATGCGTGCATGGAGAAAAAGAAAAATTCATATCAACATGACAGCCATATTTTCCAGCAAAACACCCCATAAAATAATTGAATTTGTTGCTCTTATTCAGGAGGATATCCAAGGTAGAAAAGCATGATTCAATAATAATCTCAATATTGCCTGAGTAATTCTCAATAATTTTGGATAGAACGATATAATCATCTTTTGTAAGAGGGGACATTAGTTTCCCAGTTCCTGTCAATTTTTCGCTTGTAATAAAAAGAAATCCTACGGAATATTTTTCACATAAATTAAGCACATTGCGAAAGTCCGTTAAATTGTCATGCCGAGCTACCCAATTAATACCGTAATACTTTTTTAGTTCGGATAATTTTTTCATTGCTGTGATGGTTATATCATATCCCTGACGGGTTAATCTGTTTATTTCTTCCGTTGAACCATTTAGTGACAAACACAATTTATGGCTGTCAAAATTCCATAAATCAATTATGTCGTTTGTCAATCCATAACCACTTGTAAAGCAATTCATATGTATATCCAGCGTATTCATAAAAAGCAACAATTCGTTTATTCTATAATATAACATAGGCTCTCCGCCATTTAAAACGAATAATTTTGTTCCGTTATCGTAACATTGGATAACAAAATCTTTTAGCTTCTCAAAATTCATATGGCAATTTGGCGTTGTTTCTTTATAGCATTGAGGACAATGAAAAGGACATACGTTTGTTATTTCAAGCTGAACTAAATAGGGGAATGGTAATCTGGAGTTAGTTTTCATTGCCTGTATATATTCTCGATTAATTATTTTCATCAAATATACCACCTATTTATATTGCTGGGCCTGAATATTATATAAGCTCGCATATTTACCATTAAGCTTAATCAATTCCTCATGGTTTCCGCTCTCCAATATAGAGCCGTTTTCAATATAGTAAATTTTATCCACCATTTTAGTGGAATACAATCGATGTGAAATAAGAATCAGCGTTTTATCTTTGCACATATTAAACATGCGCAAATACATTTCATGTTCGGACAGCGGGTCCAGGCTGCTTGAAGGCTCATCCATTATAATTACGCCGGTATCTTTGCATATAGCTTTGGCAATAGCAAGTTTTTGACTCTCGCCGCCTGAAAGATTGATGCCATTTTCATCGAACTCGTTTGTTAAAGGAGTATTTAATTTATCAGGCAGATTCTGAATTTTGGAATAAAGACCGCTTCCCTTTAAGGCGTCCCAAACATTGCGTTCATCCTCGCTTTCTATAAGTTCTCTTGTAAGCACATTTTCACCGATAGAAAAGGCAAAAGATTGAAAATTCTGATAAACAACGGAGATTTCTTTTCTTAAGGAATTTACATCTAAATCCCTGTAATTATCATTATCAAAATACAAGCTGCCGCTCTGCGGGTCATACAGTCTTAAAATCAGTTTTACTAAGGTTGATTTTCCCGCGCCGTTTTCTCCCACCAGGGCGATTTTTTCTCCTTTATTAATTTTAAGCGAAATGTCTTTTAGAATATCGTCTGCGCCGGAATTGTATTTGAAGGATACATGATCCAGTACTATTGAATGATTTTTTTCTTTCTGAACCACTTTCGAATCTTTTGTCGGTTCCATGGATGATTTGTAATCCAATATCTCTCTTAAATTGTCAATGAATAATGAGTGCTGCGCCATTTGAGGAATAATGGAAAATATATTTGATAGAGAACTGCTTAATGTGGTAGAAGCATAAATTAAACTTGTGAATGATGCAACTCCGATAGCTCCGCTGATTACTTGTTCCCCAATGAAAATAGACGCAATTCCGAAGTTTATTACAAAAGTCTGCCAATTGTTAATAACATCAAAGAAAGCAATTTTAGATTGATATTTTTTAATTTGAATAGTATAATCTTCAGTACTGTTTTCAAGTTTGGTAAAAAACAATTTTTTATAATTATTAGTTTTGATTTCCTCAATATATTGCGGCAAATAGAATAACCGCCGAATATACTCAAGTTTACGGTTAGGTCTGGTCAACGCATTATTTTTATTAAAATTTAATTTTGAAATAGCCATGTTGACTAAGACGCCAATTACGGATGAAATAATGGATAAAAATATTAATTTCCAGCCGAGAAGTATTATTATTGTCGAAATAGAAAATATAGTGAGCAATGAGGTTAAAAAACTTTCCATTGAATAAATCATTGCAAAAGCCCTTTGTTCAGCTTCGCCTAAAGCTCTATTAAATTTATCATAGAACTCTGGTTTATCCAATTCGCACAATTCGATTTTTATAGATTTAGCATATACTTTTTTTAGCATATGCTCTTTGATGATATTGTCGCTTATGGGACATTTCTTCCATCGAAGATTGCATTCAATATAACTCAATGTAATAGAAATTGCTCTTTCAGCGAAAATAAGCAGCAATAGATACTGAAACGATTGATATATAATTATACAGTCTAATACAAATTTAATAAACAATACGCTTATGACTGTATTTAACATTGAAATTAACGAAAGACAAATTAAATACAATATTCTTTTTTTATCACTTGCATAAATTATTTTAAGCAAATACAAATTATTATTAATAGTTTTCATCAAATATACCACCTATTTATATTGCTGGGCCTGAATGTTATATAAGCTCGCATATTTACCATTAAGCTTAATCAATTCCTCATGGTTTCCGCTCTCCAATATAGAGCCGTTTTCAATATAGTAAATTTTATCCACCATTTTAGTGGAATACAATCGATGTGAAATAAGAATCAGCGTTTTATCTTTGCACATATTAAACATGCGCAAATACATTTCATGTTCGGACAGCGGGTCCAGGCTGCTTGAAGGCTCATCCATTATAATTACGCCGGTATCTTTGCATATAGCTTTGGCAATAGCAAGTTTTTGACTCTCGCCGCCTGAAAGATTGATGCCATTTTCATCGAACTCGTTTGTTAAAGGAGTATTTAATTTATCAGGCAGATTCTGAATTTTGGAATAAAGACCGCTTCCCTTTAAGGCGTCCCAAACATTGCGTTCATCCTCGCTTTCTATAAGTTCTCTTGTAAGCACATTTTCACCGATAGAAAAGGCAAAAGATTGAAAATTCTGATAAACAACGGAGATTTCTTTTCTTAAGGAATTTACATCTAAATCCCTGTAATTATCATTATCAAAATACAAGCTGCCGCTCTGCGGGTCATACAGTCTTAAAATCAGTTTTACTAAGGTTGATTTTCCCGCGCCGTTTTCTCCCACCAGGGCGATTTTTTCTCCTTTATTAATTTTAAGCGAAATGTCTTTTAGAATATCGTCTGCGCCGGAATTGTATTTGAAGGATACATGATCCAGTACTATTGAATGATTTTTTTCTTTCTGAACCACTTTCGAATCTTTTGTCGGTTCCATGGATGATTTGTAATCTAATATCTCTCTTAAATTGTCAATGAATAATGAGTGCTGCGCCATTTGAGGAGCTAGAATTACCATATAGAAGATTGAACTGCTTAAATTGGAAGTACCAATAAGAAGCGCGGAAAAATCGCCAATACTAATTAACTTATTTAATAATTGCCAACCTAAATATATTGCAGGAACACTATAATTTATTAATGAAAACAAATTCGAACCAAAAACGGATTTGTTTATAATTGAAGGCATTTTGGTTTTTGTAGTTTTGATAATTTCATCATTTGAATATGAATATCTATTAAATAATAGTTCATTATAATTTTGTGTCCTAATTTCTTCTCTAAATTGCGGCAAAGAAAATATACGTTTTATATAATCAATTCTACGATTCTCTTGAGTCAAGGATATATCATAATTATAGCGTTCTTTGGTGATTTTCATATTAATGAAAAAAGAACTAATTACTGGTATAATCGAAAAAATAATTAGTACGGGATTTAATATTGCTACTACTGATAATACCCCAAAAACCGAAAATAGATTGGTTAAAAAATACTGTAATGAATTGAGGACTTGAACAGAGCGCTGATCTGCTTCATTTAAGGCTCTAATATACCTATTATAAAATTCTGAGTCGTTTATGTCGCGAAGGTCAATAGAGCTATATTTTTCATAAAGCGTCCGGGATATTTCATTTTTAATTTTCAAATCCCATATTGGGAATTTTATATTGGTAAATATATTGTTTATTATTATATTAGACAAATGTATAGATAAATATATTAATATAGTAATTAATAGAAAAACGATAGGGTTATTATGTTCGAAGGATTCTAACGCAAATTTATAAAATAACGTAACATTTACTGAATTGATTCCGCTGAACAGCGCTAGAATAAAAATGCTAATTACACGCATCTTACAATTCTTATAGCTATAACCAATTACGAACAAAATGTTTTTTATGATTTTGGTAAAGGACATTTTTTTTGTTTCCTTTTGCATCAGTTCACATTCTCCTATAATTTTATGGTCTCATAACGACTGAATAACTATTAGTCTAACAACCCGCTACAGCGTTGCAGCCGTTGTGATTTGTTCCGCCTTCCACTGCGTAGAGCATCACCAAATTACTGTTTATCTTCTTTGAAGGTTTGCTAAGTAATTTTTTCATAGATATCACTTCCTTATAAAATATTTTTGATTTACCGTTAAAAAGAATAATCTTATTAACAGTCAGCATGCAGTTACAATTGCTTAAATTGAACTGTCTTTCATGCCATAAAGCATGATTTCGTTTTCAAGAGCTTTTAGAACTGGCATTTTTGGTACTTTTTTATCCAATCCTCTCTTCTCTTGACATGATATATGTTATCAGTCGTTATGAGCTTCTATTAGGTTTTCATCTTTGAAATTTTTCACTATTTCCGCAAAAGAGTGCAAAGATGAAATGGCATCGTATGTCAAATATTCATCCGGCATTTCTATAGCAAATCTGTTCTCTAAATCGACGATAAAGCTAATAAATTGAATTGAGTCAGTTATATAATCTCTCAAATCTAAATCAACTCCGTTATACTCAATTTCAATTCCTTCTTCATATAACAGGGCGAGAATATCACTTATAAAATCCATTTTATCACTTTCCTTTTTGTTTTTCTTGGTTGGCAAATTTATATTTTGTTAAAATAACGTCTGTCGAAAAGTTCCAAATAAAAATTTATGAAAGATTTTTCATATAAACATAATCCGGTTTTTTCTTCTTTTATAAAACTGGCGGGACACGATCCAACTAGACAAGCTCCGCTATAAAAACAAGTATCGCAGTTTTTATAGTTTCGATTATTTCTGCAAAGCCATTTAGCGTGTTTGTTGCTATCAATAATCATTTTACCATCTTGCAAATAGCCGATATTATTTTGTGGAAGTTTAAAATCGCCGGTACATTTGTAAATAGTACCATCAGAGCCAATAACAAAAGAATATCTTTTGTTAGCATAGCAGACGCAAGTTTTTCCATTCATAAGCGCGCTGTGTGGAGAAATATCCAGTTTATTTTTATATTGAGATATCTTATTTAATAATTCCATGAAAAAATCATTGTCTATAAGATTATCGCTCATATTCTGCACCCTATTTCCTCCCCAATCTGCCGCTTTTTGAAATGAGAATGAGAAGCGTGCATCGTCTGAAAATAGAGAAGAAAAATAATCTATGTACTCATCAATATACTGCGCAATGCATTTTGTGAAATTAGTTCTTATTGTAAATTTTGGTATTCCGGATTTTATATTCGTTTTGATAGTCACTAAATTAGAAACAATTTTATCAAATGTTCCATTTCCGTTCCTTAATACTCTTTGGCTGTCATGCGTTGGTTTTATCCCATCAATAGTAATCTGATAGTTGTAAACTTTTAAACTATATAATTTCTTAAAAGTATCAAGAGTTAAATTATATCCGTTTGTTGTCATTGAAGACGTGTAATTTCTTTTCGCAGCACGACAAATACTGATAAATGCATTTGAAAGATTTTCAATTACATCTAATGCCTCTAAAGGTTCGCCGCCGAACCACTGCACTTCCATAGAGGAAAATTTCATTATGTTTTTTCTTACAAACTTGATTAAACTATCTTGTGTTTCGGATGACATCTTTCCTTTTTCAAATGTTTCATAACAATATTTACAACAAAAATTACATTTTTCTGTTGGCAAAATAATAAGACGCAGAGTGCTTTCTTCCACAATATCCATATATTTTTGCTCACATAAGAGAGTTTCATCAGTATCAGAGGTAACAAAGTATCCTAATGATTTTAATTTTTGAAACTTCTGATTGCTTTCTATATTATTATCAGCCAATGATTTGACAATTAGATCAAAGTCAGTAGCAGATATGGAGGCAAGGCTCGCAAACCCGCCGTATGAATTATAAAGCAGCAACTCATTATCGGTAGTAGGATAAATATAGTTAAACATTGATTGTTTATAACTCATTTATTTTTCTCCTTTGTTTTATAAATAGGTTTTTCCCAAAACATTTCTAAGTCGTCCGTATTTCTTATTGTTTTATTTGAAAAATTTTCGTAGCAAAAAACTCGCTCATTATTAACTTCCGAATAGCCTGTAGGGACTAAGTGATAAAAATACTGCGGTATTTTATCTGTTGTTCCGTTAGTTCTACTGCAATAAAATCTGAATAAATTTTTATATAAATAATCTAGATACCAATCATCATCAAATTGCACCAATTTACTATTAGAATTCATCTTTGTAAAACGATGCAAGTATTTAAAATATATTTTGTCATTTCTAATTAAGCATTGCCTTATCTCTGAAACTGATAACATTTCTCCTTCTTGGTTTAAAAAGCAGCAATTTCTTGCAGGGTCTAAAGCTATCCATTTATCTAATTTGTGCGAATAAACGGCTGTAATGGCGTGACTATCATATGGCAATACATCAATAGGCAAGCAACAGACCAGTCTTGCTTCATATCCCATCGAAAGTAAAGCTTCTGTCAGTACGATTGCGTGTTGACGACAATTAACGGTTACTTTTTCGCTTTTACAGTACTCAATAATATTTGTTGCGTTTTCAGTTCCAATATAATTTTTTTGTTTATCATATAAAAGGATTTCATGGCTCCACCTCAATACCTTGAGGAATACTTCAATTTCATCGTTTTCTTTTTGGTATCGTGCCAGAGCATAGTCATTATATAATTTTAATAATTGTTTATCATTATATCTGGATAGATAAACAAAATCATAATTCCCAGTCCTTAGAGTAGGGGAGTAGCTTGAAAACTTTTTCAAAAGATACTCATAATCTGCTCTAGCATTTTTTATATAATAATACGACTCCATTGTTTCTCCCTCTTTTAATTATTAAAAATAATTCTCACTTGCAAAGTTTTTTACAACATTCTTATCAATCAATTGCATGAAGCGACTAAATGTAACTATTAACTATCTTCTTTAACTTTGCAGCGGAAAAAGGAGCAACCTTTTTGGCTTGTTTTAAAACGTATGGCAGCGTTTAGTTCATTAACGATTCCTTATTTTTTACACAACAATCATTTGCTTGTTGCGTCTTTAAAATGATAATAATATCAACAACTTGAGCCATGTTGCTGCTTTTTCTTGCAACAGAGGTTTTATCGATATTTGCAGTATCAAACATTAAGAAGCTCTTAAATATTTTTAAATGAGAAATATATCATTACTTTATAATTTATTAAGCGCTTATGGAAAAGGCTCAAGCTATTAACTGAAAACTTGACTGCATTTATCCTTTTTACAAACTATAAACAACCCCACATACTAAGCAGCGCCTATTTAAAAGATATAAAAAGGGATATAAGGCATAGTTGAACGCTGCGGCTCGTTTTAATACGATAAGAATTGAATAGAACTAACCTGAGATACGGCGCCTCCCCCTACTTATTGAAAAATAAGTTTTGAATGCATTTCTGATGTTCCGTTTGTTGATGCGTCTTTTTGTAAATTTTTATGTTTAATCTTAAAATA
>OJMO01002449.1_pt1 | contig 10122 bp, 9 predicted proteins | sample 1597241 | NCBI WGS metagenome assembly OJMO01 (sample SAMEA2452129, study PRJEB22498) | human gut metagenome | biome: human feces; feature: human gut; material: feces | place: Australia | collected 2012 | reverse complement strand
ACTATCATCCCAACGATACCACCAATTTTTGCGGACCATTCCCAGATTCTCGGGAAAATTAGCCATATACGCTTCACCTGTTTTATCCCAGGCTACCAACCAAAAATGCCCAGCATTAACATAGCTACGTACAGGAACAAAATCAATAGCACAAGGAATTCCCAATGCCCGAAATAGATATACAGCAAAATCAGTCACTTCACGACACGTTCCTGACAAGTATTGTACATATTCAGGTCCGATATGCCCAAAGGAATAAGGAGTTGTTGAAGTATAATAATGCCACTTATCAGGCAATTTATTTATTAAGTAATTAGCAGCTACTACTGGATCTTCTATATCCAAAGAATCCGACATTCTCAATGTATCTAACAATGAATTATATTTTGCATAGTACATTTCACGCCAATATACCAAGGGTTCATCGCCAATACGATAAGGCAACAAATACTCACAAAACACATCGAATGATATACTCTTTCCCCAAGGCTGTTCCTGCCAAACTTTAAATGCCCAATCAATATTATGACACAAATAAGCAGAATCAATTTCCATAATATCGCGTATCTTATTGGGTTCTTTCATTGGACCATATACTTTCTTAACTGAATCTGCAACTTGTTGCGGTTCTTTTCCCTTGCTTTTTTTCAGCCATGCATAGTATGACTTATAGTTTTCTAATTGTTCTCCAACTGAATATCTATGAAAGGGCATATTTTCAATTAAATAACAGGCTGCTTTATATTTCAGGCTATCTGTATTTTTTCTTTTATAGTAACAAAGGACTTTTTCCAGCTCCCCTCTATTATCACCAGCAGACCGCAAAGCAACTTCTAAAGAAGTAATATCTACCTCTTTTTCAGATACAATGTTATCCATAATATGCCATCCCAAAACAATAAATAATATTATACATATATATGATAAATCCCTAAAGCACTTTGCCATATTCCCTCTTTATTTTGCATTTCCACTTATCTTTAGTCTAAATGGGGAACCTTCTGCATTACAATATATAATTACCGTTTTATCAAAATGCTCAGGATGCTCTGCTTTATACTTTATTCTCAGATTTAATTTCTGACCTGGTCGAATCGGTTCTTTTAGATATTCCACAGTAATACAACCACAAGAAACAGAAACATCCTCTATCGCTAATAATTCTTCTCCTGAATTACTTAATATAATGTCAGATATTTGCTCCTGTTTCCAATTAAAACTGCCCATGTCTAAAAATCGTTTATCCAAACTAGCATTTGTTCTTTGTTCTGCATTACACGGTAAAAAAGGTTTCTTACCAGAAATAATATTGAAATAAAGTTTTTTTATTTTAGGATTATAAACTGGATTACCAACAGCAATAACTCTATTATTTTTATCCAATAAAAATGTGTGGAGGTTTGATTCTAATGGAAATCTATTAAGTTTAGCAATGCTATCCTGTTTATCCACATATACTGGATATGTAAAATTAGCAGTCAATATAGCATGATAAATATCTTTAATTCTATTAGGAGAGAATGCAAATATAAACTTGACCCGACCTGCATATAAGGAATCAATTTCATTAATTAACATACTCCACGCCGACAATTGAAGTTTACAACTAGTACATCCTATCGAATCAACATATGCTAAAATTTTATACTCACTCTGAAGATTATAATATGTAGTATCCCTCAACATTGTTGTAAAATACATTTCTTTAGGGAACAGAATTTCTTTCTGTTCCCATTCTTTCAAAAGAGAAACGATGTTATTATCCTTATTTAAACATGACATCAAGAATAATGGCAATAACATAAGACATATATTTTTCATCGTTTATCTATTATTTATATGAAAATTCCACCACATGAAATTCTGGTGAACTGCTAATTCCATATATCTTTTTCTGAACTTTATCAACAGCAAAATTAATTATTCCTTGATCTAAAGTATATATTTTCTGAGGAATGCCATTCCAATCAAAAACGAATATACGATCTGGCAATTCTACTTCTTTATCATCCGGATCCCAAGGCTTTCCATTGAATAACACAAAAAACTCATCTCCTACATTATATGGAAAGAAATATGCATCTATATTATCTTTATCAGAGGTAGCTGCAATAGCATTACCATTACGAAATTCCTTAAAATGTGCATACGAATGTTCAGGTCCATGAATCCGTTTCTTCAATTGACCGTTCTGATCATAGATATCAATCAAATCTGTCCATTTATAACAAACGGCTATCCTATCTTTCATATTAGTCACAAAAGAAGATTTAAAAGCCTCCAATTTCTCATCGTCTGTATATGATAAGTCTGCCACCACTGGATAATAGCCAAATTCACCAACCTTCTTTCCATTATTATCAAATTTTATAAATTGATTTTTAGGATTATATGTCGATCCTATTAGATTATCAGAGAGTAAACCTATTTCACCATATGCTTGTAGCTCTATAGTCTTCCTTTCTAAAGGAATCGTATTTTCATTTGAAATAAAATCCTCGGTATCATACGTAAATAACGTAAAAGTGGCAACATCAAATATTAGAATCTGATTCTCATTAAATTTTATAATAGAAGGACGAATCATTTCGTCAGGCCCTTGTCCAAGCGAAATTCGTTTTCCTATTTCTTTTTTAGATTTTAAACTAAAAAGATGAAACAGCTTCTTCTCCATAGGGTTCATTGTTATCAGAATAGTGTCACAAACATATATACGCATCGGCTTTAATACTTCTTTATCTGATAAAAAATTTATCCCTGTCAATTTTTGACTGGATACAAAATCTTGATATTCAATTAAAGTTGCATCTTGATATTTACTTCCACTTTTTTCTGCACAAGATACTGTTACTAATAATACTGTCAAAAGCAGTATTAAACAAGAATTATGGGTATTCATGATTACATTTTTTAAAGCAAGGCTATATAGAAATAGTAGGCACCTATATAGCCTTACAATCGGTTAGTTAGATCTTCTTATTCTACTATCATAACAAGTAGTAAAAGTGTTATTTGTATATCTAATGATACATGTATCAAAATAACTCACCATACAGTATGTGTTACAATCACTTTGAGAACCTTCAGAAGAATCAGCCAATGCTTCTACATTAGCTAAAGCTAAGTCCGACAACTTCACGTTACTCCGCGAAGCATATACATTATATCCTGCAACAGCAGCAATTGCAATAATAGTAACTATGCCCATTAATTTCTTTTTCATTTAAGTAGATTTTTTAATATTTATACCTTTTCATTTCATACTTTTCTCTATATCTGGTAAAAACGTATTTGCCATAACCATTATTATCACTATCTTTGTCGCACCTCCTTTCTTTTTAGTAGGAATAAAGTAGCAGATGATGGGAACCAATCCGGCAAAATTGACTAACCCATCTTCCTGCTCCTCTTTTAATCACGTTAACTATCTATTTTTTCAACCACATTGAAATCTCACAATAGGCTGATCATTATTTATATCTGTCGCTATAATTGTTTTTGTAGCTTCATCCACCCAAAAACCATATACATAGTGATCAAGCACATACTTATATAGTGGTTCTCCTTTCAAACTGAATACATAAATATACTTTCCTCCATCTGGAAGATGACCATTATGTTTTACAATCTCTTTAAATGTAGTCCCATGGAACACTGCATAAATGGCATTATCTGTTACTTGCACATCGCTAAAGCCCATAATTCCTGAAGGTATTCCATATCCTTCAAATATTTTAAACTTAGGTTCCCCGTTTTCACCAATACGAATAACCTCCGTGCTATCCTTCAAATTATAGACTTCAAGTACTTCACCTAGTTGAGTCACCATTGCTAATACACCGTTATGAGAATTATAATCAATGAAACTACGCCATGCCTGTGCCAATGCTGGACGAGCTTTTCGTAACGTTTGATTATTAATTGATGGGATAGCGCCTATCTTTTTTACAAGTTCCCCATCATCATTAAGCCAACATAATCGGTTTTCACCGGAATAATCAGGAATTATAAAGGTAGTATCATTATATATGGCAAAGTCAAGTGGTCTTAAAATATCTTCATCCAATATCACCGCTTCGTCACGGAGCAGTGAATCACCGGATGAAGAAAAACCCAACCGTGTTAATTCTCTTTTATTAGCATCTAATGTCCATACTTTATGATTGTAAAAACGAACATTATCCATTGATAGCATTTCAGTTGGTGAATCACCGCGCCTCCCAAAAGAAGATAAATATTGAAAGCCAGGATATTTGAACAAATGAGCATAATAATCGATACCATGCAAATCCATTACAATAGCTTTATCTCCTTCTACTCGTATCCGAAATGGACAGCGAAATAAGGCAGTATCAAGCTCTATCACCTCTCCTTTTAGCTCCTTCTCTTGTGGAAATTCAGAATAAGGAAATACATTCTCTGCATATTCCATATTTTTTGTACCACAAGAGATGCAGATAAAGAGAAGAAGAAAGCTAATAAAGACCTTCAAGACTATATCCTCCAGCGATATATTTAACTTTATCGTGAGATACAGGACAATCTAAAGTACCTGTTCCATAACAATGTCCAATATCTGCATGCTCACTGTTAGCAGCTAAAGCTTCTATGTTATATAACAATAAAGCACTTTGTCTCTTTTCATGAGAAGCCAAATATTTAGTAGATAAAATAGCTACTATACATAATAAAAGAAGAAGATTTAGAATGTAGTTTATTAAGAAAAGGGTTAGTTTCAGGTTTATTGATGTCGACATTTGTATTAACATTACTAACAACATCATCAGTAATTGGGGAAGAAAGTAAGGTCTATGCTAAGTCAAATGGCACAGATGAAAATATCTTAATGCGTGTAGACACAAAAAATGGAACGGAAGAATTAAAAGAGAAATTCGAAAAACAGATTCAAGATATCGAGGAAGAATCTAGCAAGAAACAAGAAGAGTCGAAGAGCGTTGAAGAAATGATTATGGAACAGCCAGATTTATTGAATGATATGCATTTCATTCAAAATAATTATAATGCTGTTACACAAATCGTTTACTCGCAACCATCGCTTTCACAATACATTAGTAATGTGAATGCACTAACTGCCTCTGGCGGTGTTTATTATGGACCAAGTGGTAAAGAAACATACTACAACTTAAATATGTCAGGAGTAATCGACATTATGCGTGGTATGGGAAACAATGATGCATATTGGGTTCGTGAAGATGGTGCGAAAATGTTGGGGGATTATATTATTGTTGCAGCCGATTTAAACAAATATCCTAGAGGTACAATTGTAGAAACTTCATTAGGAAAAGGAATCGTCTGTGATACTAGAAGTTTTACGCAAAATTCAGATACTCAATTAGATATTGCGACAGACTGGTAATATATATGAGTGCGAAGTAGAAGTCATGTGCTTCTACTTTTTTTGTTTTTCATTAAAAATGGCATCCGAAGATGCCAAATAGATTATTCTTTTGAATTTATAAATTGTTTTTGTACTTTAGAAACAGGATTGAATGTTGTAAGTCTTTTTGTGTTTATTGTCATACCACTAATTGTTTGGATAAACCACAAGAAGAATAGAATTACAAGAATAGGTATTACACAAGATGTTACGATCATGATGGCTGTTGCTTCCATAAAATTATTTAAGGATTGATTAAACATCTTCGTATATTTTTGTGCTGTTGAAGAAAATGCTTCAGCTGCTTTTTCGAAGAAGTTTTTATTTTCTTTATCCTTTTTGATTTTCTTCTGGATGTTGTTGGCATGATCAATCGTTTCTTGAATACTTGTTTCATATGTAGCTTCTATTGTCTTAGACAGTTTCACACTACAAGGTACGATTAGACACATAGCTAAAGCCATAATTCCAATCTTAATACATATAATTCTTAACCAATCCCATTTAGTGACATTGTTTATAAGCCATGCCAAACATATTATTGGAATGATGTATTTAAAGGTAACCATACAAGTAAGTGTCAAAGCATATTTCTCTAAATAGATAGCTCCTAGAACGAGTAAGAATTTACTACTTAAGTCGGCCAATCCATTCGCAATAGGCGTTCCTGTATCTCCAGGTAAAATAGTAATGGCTGTAGATATGGCTGCACTTGATGCGGCAAGTGTCATGACCGTATTTCTTTTTTCATCCAAATATTGAATGGATTGTTCATGAAACTTAGGCGTTGATGTTTTTTGTGCAACCATACAAAAGCTTGATAAACAAATAAGAATGGGTAAGATCCATTTTAAAATGGTTTTGTAGTCAAATGATTTCATTATATCGATTCCTTTCTCTATTTCTAATTTTATCACAAATCATGTATAATCATGTCAGGAGGATTTTATTATGATTCTAATTATTGTTATTATTGTTGTTTTAGTTTTATTAGTACTATTCTTTATGTCTAGCTACAATAAACTTGTTCGTTTATCAAATAGGGTAGATGAAGGTTTTTCTACAATGGACGTGTATTTGAAAAAGCGTTTTGATTTGATTCCTAACTTAGTAGAAACAGTAAAGGGTTATGCAAAACATGAGGCGGATACATTGAGTTTGGTGATTGCACAAAGAAATATGGCAAAAACATCTAAGGATGTTATGGATAGTGAAAATAAGATCACTAATGCGATTCAAGGTATTTTTGCGGTGGCTGAACAATATCCGGATTTAAAGGCCAACACAAATTTCATGGATCTTCAAAATCAATTGAAGAAGGTCGAGGAGGATATCGCAAATTCTCGTAAATACTATAATGCATTAGTTCGTGAATATAATGATGTGATTATGAGTGTTCCGACAAATATTGTGGCATCTTTATTCCATTTCGAAAAGAAGACAATGTTTGAAGTGGCCAATGCTTCGGAAAGAGAAAATGTTCAAGTTAAATTTTAAGAAGGTCTTTGCCTTCTTGTTTGCCTTCATTCTATGTTTTTCTGTTGTAGATATTCATGCTGATGATGGTGGGTATACGATTGATGACTATAAAGTCAATGCGATATATCATTCAAACAATACGATTGATGTGAAAGAAGTGATTGATGTTAACTTTTCAAGTTATCGTCATGGTATTTATCGTAATATTCCAGAAACGATGTATATCAATCGTGATGAAAAGTATAAGCTAAATATCCAGAATATCAACGTATTAAATGATGAGTATGAAGTAGATAGTGATTCTGGAAATCGTGTGATTCAAATTGGAAGTGCAGACTATACGATCATTGGCCCACATACCTATACATTGACCTATACGATTGTCATTCCAGAAGATTATCATTCGGATTTGGATTTCATTTATTATTCGGTACTTGGAAACAATTGGGATACAACCATTTCTCATTTTAGTTTTGATATTCAGTTTGAAAAGGCTTTGACAGAAGATGAGATGTCTAATATTGAAGTCTTTAGTGGAAGTCTAGGAAATCAATCGAATGATTTAAATGTAACTCCAATTATTACTTCGACTTCTATCAGTGGTTCTGCCAACGATATTGGTGCAAAACAAGCTATTACTCTTTTTGGTAAATTAAGACAAGGCTATTTTGTGGGTGCCAAACAAACGACTTCAAAAATTCCATTTATCTTTTTGGGTTTGGCCATTCTATTTGGTTTGTATAGTTTGATTCGTGCTCTTCTTTTAAAGAAAACGCATATTACACCGATTGTAAATTTCTATCCACCAAAAGATATGGATCCAGCTATGGTTGGAACGATTGTAGATGAGTCAGTGGATCAAGAAGATTTAATGGCCTTGATTCCATATTGGGCAAGTAAGGGGTATTTAACCATTTCTGAAAAAGAGGATGATTTGGTTCTTACTAAGCAAGAGAATCATGAACCGCCGATTTTAAAACATCAAAAGAAGATTTATAATGGATTGTTTAAAACTAAAAATAGTGTGAAATTATCAAAACTATCAAGTAAGTTTGGTAAGGCTATGAATGATGCCAAAGAAGCTTTGAATAATGAATTTAGTGCTGATAAGAAACTATCTAGTATTGATCATGGCTTTGTGACAACCATTCTTGCCATGATTTGTATGATTGTATGTATCTTATTTAATACAAGATATAGTATCCTAGATAATTTGATTGAAACCATTTTAGCAACATTTAGCTTTGTGCTTATGATGGTTTTAAATTATTCTGCAGCTGCAACAAATGTATTTAACAAGAATAAACTTGGTGTATTAAAGAAAATTTTGAGTATTGCGTTTATTTTAATTCTTTCATATTTTGTTTATCGCCAATGTGATTCGATTCTAAGTATTGTTCCATTTGAATTTATGATGATAGGCATTGTGGTTGTTTCACTACCAATTCTTTTGATTTCTAAATTTAATGTGGTAAGTAACTACTTCAAAAGTGTTGCTCCTGAGTTATTAGGTTTTAAAGACTTTGTTGAAAAGGCAGAAGTACCACAATTGGAAAGATTGTCTTTAGAAAATCCTTCATACTATTATGATGTCATTCCATATGCGATGGTCTTTGGACTATCTGAAATGTGGACAAAGAAATTTAGTACGATTCCTTTGGCACAACCAGATTGGTATGATTCTTATTATTCAGATCCATACTCTTCATATTTCTACTATAGAATGCTGACAAGAAGTATGTATGAACCAATTCATCAAAATTTATTGGATTATCAAACAGAACAAATGAAAAGTACAGCCGATAGCATGGGCTCTAGCTTTGGTGGCTTCTCTGGTGGAGGCGCCGGTGGCGGAGGCGGCGGAAGCTGGTAATAGATAAGTATTAGGGTGATGAGCCCGCGTAACTTGGTAGGTGTTGTGCACCTACCTTTTTTTTTGGATGTTTAAGTTTTCACAGTAGAATCTAAAGAGGTTAAAACGAAAAAGACAGATAATCCTTATACTTTAAATGATTGTCTTTAACAAGAAATTGTATGATCTAGTAATGTGTTTATCAGACATAATTTTGATAAACATGTCGGGCAGAAGTTGAAATAATGTCTTTGAAGATGTGTATACCTTGTACTAGCGACGTATGCGTCGTAAGTTTAATGTATAAAATTGCGAAAGGATTGATAATTTTAGAATAGGTTGGTATACTACAGGTGAAAGTTGCGACAAATACGACGCAAGTGTGAGGTGAAAAAATGGTTAAGCGAGATTCTTATTTGAAACGATTGATTCACAATATGTGGAATGGAGAGGTGAAGGTTATCACTGGTATTCGTAGATGTGGAAAATCAGTTATGCTTTTTGACCTGTTTTATGAGTATCTTTTATCTCAGGGAGTACCAGAAGACCATATTCTTAAGTTTGAGTTAGATCAAAGACGATATTACAAATATCGAAACCCAATTACTCTTTGCGAGTATGTAGAAGATGCTATTTGTGATAAAAAAGAAGAAAAATTCTATCTTTTTATTGATGAAGTACAATATACTACTAAAGTTGTTGATGAAGAAAATGGCGGAATTACAGTTACGATTTATGATATGCTGAATGAACTGAAAGCATACAGAAATCTTGATGTTTATGTAACTGGAAGTAATTCTAAAGGTTTGTCCAACGACATAGCTACAGAATTCAGAGGGCGCGCAACACAGATTCATGTCTATCCGCTATCATTTGAAGAATATTATTCGCATGTTAAAGGGGATGAAAGAAAAGCGTTAGATACCTACATGCTTTATGGTGGAATGCCTAGGTTATTGGCTTTAGAAGATGAAAAAGATAAGAAGGACTATTTGACTTCTCTTTTTAGGGAAGTTTACATTAGAGATATTGTGGAGCGTAACAAAATTGAACGGGAAGATATTCTTGGCGATATATTGAACTTTTTGGCATCGCAGATAAGTTCATTGACGAACCCCACGAATATATCGAATGCCTTGACTAGTATGAAAAATGAAAAAATAAGTTCTACCTTGGTTGCAAATTATGTGCAGCATACGATAGATTCTTTTCTGATCAGTATGGCAAAAAGATATGATGTTAAGGGAAAAACTTATTTTCAGTACCCCAATAAGTACTATTATACAGATGTTGGGTTACGTAATGCTCGTTTAAATTATCGTCAATATGATCCAGGGCACATTATGGAGAACATCATATACAATGAACTTATGCGTAGAGGTTATAGTGTAGA
>OJMO01002433.1_pt1 | contig 10176 bp, 8 predicted proteins | sample 1597241 | NCBI WGS metagenome assembly OJMO01 (sample SAMEA2452129, study PRJEB22498) | human gut metagenome | biome: human feces; feature: human gut; material: feces | place: Australia | collected 2012 | reverse complement strand
CCTCCACCGCAATCACACCCTTGTCCATAAAGATAATGCGGTCGGAAATATCTCTTGCAAAATTCATCTCATGGGTAACGATCACCATGGTGATATGCTCCTGTGCCAGATCCTTGATGACCTTATCGCCATCGATCTCCAGAAATGCCATTCCCTTACCACTGATCTCCTCGAGAATAAATCCCTCACCGCCGAAAAGACCGGAAGAAAACTTCTTGGTCAGTGTAACGTTTAAGTTGACCGTTGGCTCTGCGCAGAGAAATGCTCCCTTCTGGCAGATCATTCCACCGGACTCACCGACATTGAGCGGCATAACCTCACCTGCCACCGTAGAGGCAAACGCAATCGTTGCTCCCGGCTTGCTTGCGGTATAGTTTGCCATGAAGAGTGATTCCCCCGCAAACATTCTGCCAACGCCTTTAAACAGACCGCCTCTGGTATTGGTATCCATCTCGACACCATCTGACATCCATGCCATTCCTCCGGACTGTGTATACATGGATTCTCCCGGCTGATCAAATAAAATTTCCACCGCCGGCATGGTATTTCCTACGATTTTGTACTGCATTTTCCTACCTTTCCCTATACAACAATTGTTGTATTAGTACATGTGTCTCTAAACATACTTATGCGTTATCATGTTACGTATGCTTATAGTGTACCATAAAGGTGTCTGTTTGACCATCCCGGATTCTGTATAATTCAGGAATGTCACAGGTATTACTCCGCAGTACAAAATGAACGTGTTCTTTATTTTCAAATAAGGTGCGGGTACCGCAATGCTTGTTAAAATCCGGCATATATTGTTCTCTAATTTAACTGTATGCACAAATCCACCACATTGTTATTCTAATTCACCAATATGCACGGATACACTGCCTTATTGTTCTAATTCAACAGCAGAAGCGGATCCACTGCCTTGTCATTTTCTTTTACCTGGAAGAAAAGATTGCTTCCTTCCTCGCTGAAATATTTGGTCGGTGCTGCAACATTTCCCAGGAGCTGACCTTCCTTGATCTCATCTCCCTTTTTCACCTTGATGTTTTTCAACTGACCGTAGGTGATCTTATAATTGCTTCCGATATCTGTCGTAACCATTGTGCCGGTGACGTCATCCTTGCTGATCTCCGTCACGGTTCCTGCCGCTGACGCTATAACCTTAGTTCCTTCATCTGCGGATATCTCGATTGCAGGGTTGCTTTTATACTGTGCCAGCGTCTTAAAATAAATATTGTTGCTTTGGCTGAATTTCATCAATACATCGCCCTTGACCGGCCAGCTTAATCCCTTTTCCTCATTAAAGGTTCGCTGTGACGCTGACATCATGGTCGCTTTGGATGATTTTCTGGCTGTGGTCTGCTTTTTGTTCGCTTTCACTTCCACATTCTTTTTGTTTTTGGCGGTTGTTGGCTTTGCTGCATTCATCGTGGTGCTTGCCTGCTTGCTGTCATTCCCTGTGATGTCCTGTGCATCCGCTTCCCACTTTTTGTTGATCGCCGCCTCCCCGGCTGCTGTTGCCACCGGCTGCTCTGCGAGCTTGCTGTTCCCGGTATTTCCGGTTTTCTGTGTCTGAAAATATGCTGTTCCCAGCACAGCAGCGCATGCAAGTACAGCGCACGCTGCTACATAAAAGCTTTTCTTTGACTGTGAGTTCTGATTTTTAAAATCATTGCGTGTGTATTTCATCCTGTCCCTCCATTCTGAGACGCTGCCGCCTCTTTTCATAAAAACCTTATTCTTTTCCCAGCCCATAAGCTTCGGGCTGCAGGTACAAAGGCGCACCTATAAAAGAAAGAAAAGCATCTCAAATCTATCGAGATGCTTTCCGATATCTTCTGTTTTTATTTTTGACAGGCATTTTTGAATTTATTCAATGACTTTAAAAATCTGTCGGATCATTTTCCTGCTGAACCGCTGTCTCCTGTGACACCGCCGTCGACATATCCGCTTTGCTCTGCGGTGGCATGCTGTCTGCCTCCTGTGCCATCGGTGGATTCGCATTACTCTGTGGTGACATGCTGTTGCTGTCTGCATTCTGCGGTGTCTGTGAATTCGCATTACCCTGCGGTGGCACAGTATATCCCGGCTGTGGCACCATATTGCGATAATTCATCTGTGTATGCACATATACTTTCTTTTCATGGTAATAGATCACACTGGTGTCTGCCAGCAGATCGTGAATCCCACGGTGCTCCTTCTGCGCAAGGATCAGCAGATAGCCGAGATTCATAATAACCCCTGACAGAAAGCGACCGATGCTCTCACGGTACAGCACCTCAAAAAACGTCATTTTACGATCCTCTGTGCTGACCACACGAAGCTGGAATAGCTTTTTGCCAAGCGTTGCGCCTGTGTAATAGGTCATCAGCACGAAGTAGAGTACCGTCAGCAGATAGCAGACGATATCCACGATCGAATACTGAAAAATAAAATTCCGTACCAGAACATTATCCGGATTATTCAGCGATACAAACCACATGGGTACCCGAATCACGGCTAATGCAACACTGACGATGATCATGTCTATCAGGAATGCCGTCAGACGTACGAAAAATCCGGCATATACCTGATCCTTCGTATTAGTCTGCATAATACATCAACACTCCTTTTCCCTTATTTTCAACAATGTCGACTGCCAGCTCACTGTCAGACTTTGGCATTATCTTCTGTACAGATCCCATCAGACCGGAAAGAAAATCAGAGCCGGAACTCTTGGCAACATCATAAACAATGTCCTTGCCGAGCTTATTTTCCTTCTGGATCAGTGCCTTCAGCTCATCCTCGGAACCGATCTCGTCCACAAGACCTTTCTCCTTCGCCTGCTTTGCCGAATAAATACGACCATCGGCAATCTTCTTGACCGTATTGATATCCAGTCCACGTCCTTCGCTGACAATTCCGGCAAACTGATCATACGCCTCGTCAACAAGGCTCTGCAGAATATCGCGCTGCTCATCGGTCAGATCAAGTCCGCCGGAACCCATAGACTTATTCTTACCACTTGTAATATCAATTTCCTTGATACCGAGCTTATCGTAGAGCTTCTTGTAATTGGTCAGGGATACGATCACACCGATGGAGCCGGTCCATGTATTACGGTTGGTATAGATCTTATCCGCTGCCATGGAGATATAGTATGCACCGGAGCAAGCCTGCGATCCAAAGTATGCGTATACCGGTCGCTTTGTTTTCTCCTTGTACTCCATCAGCTTCAGATAAAGCTCATCGCTCTCGTACACTGTTCCACCCGGGCTGTTCACATATAAAAGGATCGCTTTATTGTTCTTTGATTTTTCAAGCTGATCAACATAGTTCATATAAAGATCATGGTTGTACTGTCCGTCATCTGATCCGGTCAGGCTGACACTTCTGGAAGAGCTTGCCTGTATAGTACCTACAATGTTAAGTACTCCAACAAAATCGTTTGTCGGAAGGGTAATCTCTTCCTCTGACTTTCCCCAGATACTGCTCAGCACATCCGTAGTATTTTTCTTGTCTTCGGTTGCTGCAGTCAGCTTTGACTGAACCACATTAGAGAGAATCCCTGTTGCACATACCGCAATAAATACGGCACCTGCCACAACGATTCCGATTAACTGTTTCTTCTTCATAATGCCTCCTACATGTTTCGTCAGATCTTAGAATATCCAAAACTATTTACGATCGCATCAAGCTTCTGTTTCTGATCACAGAACGGACAGGAACCCGGACGGTATGTCGCATAGTCTGGGATATCACTGGTGGTGAAGATGGAATCCACATCCACGCCTCCCACATTATCTACAGCAGAGAACAATGCGGATACACCCTCTACGATACCGCCATAGTAGCTGATACCATCAATACTCTGCTGAATCGTCTTACCCGTGGTTGCACTTGCAATCAATACCACAACATGCTTATGTAATACCATCGGCTCTACATTCTCACGGAAAATGATCTGACCACTGGAGTTGATCTCCGGCGTAATTACATTGACACACTCATGCGAATTGAGTGACATGATTCCCGCTGCTGTAAGCTCCTCCGCAAGATAAGCTCCGATGACTTCGCACCCATCCATACAAACAATCGCATCAACCGCAGTCGTGTGACGATATTTCTTAACCATTTCCTTTGCCACAAGCTGTGCCTCGGTATGACGGTATTTGATCGGCGTCATATCCAGATAATAATTGATGTGTGAATGATTTGTTGCAAAATGTCCCGGGATCGCCTTTAACTCGATCTTACGATTGCACTTTGCAGGAATCTTAATAATGTTGTCCATACTCATTGTGTCCACCTTCCCTTCTTTTCATAACTGCCCTATGCAAACACAATGCATAGGGCAGCGATACAATGTTTCATAAACTGAAACGGTTATTTAATTATTCGTTATCCTCAGGTACTTCTACTTTTACCTTCTCAAGATGCCAGATTTCCTTTGCATACTCCTCAATGGTACGATCCGATGTGAACTTACCACTCTTAGATACGTTCAGAAGTGCTGATCTGGCCCAGCCTTCCTCATCGCGATATGCTTCCTCTACTCTCTTCTGTGCATCTGCGTAAGAACGGAAATCCTTGAGGATAAAGTACATATCCGGACGTCCTCCGTTGCCATCAAGCAGGGAGTTGTAGATATCACGGAACTCATCAAGATTGCCTGATGCATAAGTACCGTCAACAAGCTGTGTCATTACGGCACGGATATCAGAATCGATGTTGTAGATATCGCGTGGATTGTACTGACCATTCTGCTCATATGCGATAACCTCATCGGAAGAAAGACCGAAGATAAATGCATTCTCCTCGCCAACCTCGTCAACAATCTCTACATTGGCTCCGTCCATTGTTCCCAGTGTCAGTGCACCATTAAGCATGAACTTCATGTTACCGGTACCGGACGCTTCCTTGCTGGCAGTAGAGATCTGCTCAGATACATCAGCAGCCGCAAAGATGATCTCTGCATTGGATACACGATAGTTCTCAATAAATACAACCTTGATCTTATCCTTAATGTCTTTATCGTTATTGATCACATCACCAACACTGTTGATCAGCTTAATGATTGATTTTGCTCTGTGATAACCGGCAGATGCCTTAGCTCCGAAGATGAAAGTACGTGGATAGAAGTCCATATCCGGATTCTTCTTCAGCTCGTTATACAGATACATAATATGAAGAATATTCAAAAGCTGACGCTTATATTCGTGAAGTCTCTTAACCTGTACATCAAAGATGGAACGAGGATTTACCTCTACACCGTTGTGCTCCTTGATGTATTTTGCAAGACGAACCTTGTTCTGATACTTGATGTTCATGAACTCCTTACGGCTCAGCTCATCGTCTGCATAAATACCAAGCTCGTTGATATGTGCCAGATTTGTGATCCAGTCATCACCGATCTTCTTAGTCACCCAATCGGCCAGAAGCGGGTTGCCGTGAAGCAGGAATCGTCTCTGTGTGATACCGTTTGTCTTGTTGTTGAACTTCTCTGGCATCATCAGATAGAAATCCTTAAGCTCCTGATTCTTGAGAATCTCTGTATGAAGCTTTGCAACACCGTTTACAGAGAAACTTGCTGCAATTGCCAGATGAGCCATCTTAACCTGACCATCATAAATGATAGCCATCTTCTCAACCTTGCTGTTATCTCCCGGATAAGCAGCCTGGATCTGAAGAATGAAACGACGGTTGATCTCCTCTGTAATCTGATAAATACGAGGAAGCAGTCTTGAGAACAGCTCGAGTGGCCATTTCTCCAGTGCCTCTGCCATGATCGTATGGTTTGTATATGCACATGTCTTATTAGTAATGCTCCATGCCTCATCCCACTCAAGACCATAATCGTCTACGAGAATACGCATCAACTCAGATACTGTTACGGTTGGATGTGTATCATTTAACTGGAAGCATACCTTCTCGTAAATCTTACGGATATCGTCATGCTTCTCCATGTATTTTGCAACGGCTCTCTGAACACTTGCAGATACGAAGAAATACTGCTGTTTCAGACGAAGCTCTTTACCTGCCATATGGTTATCATTCGGATAAAGCACCTCGCAGATGGTACGTGCCAGATTCTGCTGCTCTACTGCCTTCTGATAATCACCCTTGTCAAAGGAATCCAGATTGAAGGTATCAATTGCCTCCGCATCCCAGATACGAAGTGTATTTACTACATTATTGTTATATCCAACAACCGGCAGATCGTAAGGCACTGCCAAAACTGACTGGTAGTTCTCCTGTACGAACTTGTCTCTGCCAAACTCGTCTTTGCGCATTGCTACATAGCCGCCAAATTTAACCTCGACAGCGTACTCAGGACGCTTGATCTCGAATGGATTGCCATTCTTAAGCCAGTCATCCGGCTTCTCAATCTGATAACCATTCTCAATAACCTGCTTAAACATACCATATTTATAACGGATACCACATCCATATGCCGGATAGCCCAGCGTAGAAAGAGAATCCAGGAAACATGCTGCAAGACGTCCAAGTCCACCGTTACCAAGTGCGGCATCCGGCTCCTGATCCTCAATAACATCCAGATTCATTCCAAGCTCCTCAACAGCTTCCTTGATTGCCTGATTGCCTTTGAGGTTAATAATAATGTTTCCTAATGCACGTCCTGTCAAAAACTCCATGGACAGATAGTAAACCGTCTTTACATCCTGCTCTTCATAAGTCTTATGAGTTGCCATCCACTGGTCTACCACAATATCCTTTACCGCATAAGAAACTGCCTGAAACTTCTCCTGATCGTTTGCCTCTTTGATGGATTTACGGAACAAGACCTTTGCATAATTCTCAATGTCTTTTTTGAATTCTTCCTTGTTAATTTCGTTCATTCGTAGTATCCTCCCTGAAATTATCTACTTAAAGATTCTATTCATAGTCACCATATCATCATATACTATAAAAGTCAAAAAATCAACGAATGGTATGCAATTTCTTGATAAAATAACCTGATTTATACAACGGTTTCCCACGTTTTTGACATACGTAACATTATTTTGAATAAAATATATCAAAATTGTATTTCGTCCTGTGCATCAGGCATTTTCCTGATCACATCCATATGAGGAGACTCTTATGTTTTCATTTCATATCCCTTTCCGAGCAGCCTTTCGTCACCCATTCCACTGTTTATACCGCATTCCTGCGCTGCTTATCCTGCTTGCACTCTCATTTTCCCTTACCGGCTGTCACAAAAATGAGCTTCCCGCCAAAGAAAAGGAGCTTGACTTTACCGGGGTCGCAGGAACGGATATCCCTGCCGAGCTGCAGGAGCTCATCGATGAACGTCTGAAGGATCCGTTTGAACTGACCTACTCCGACGGCACATGCCTTTATATCGTCAAGGGCTATGGCTGTCAGCAGACAGAAGGCTACAACATTACAGTCAATAACTTCTATCAGTCAGCAGACGGACTCGTTTTTGACACAGAGCTGACCGGTCCCCACAAAAATGAAGAAATCAGCCAGTCCCAGACATATCCTTATATTGTGATCAAAACAGAATTTATTGATGCACCTGTTACCTTTTCATAAAATATTCATACATTTCTAACTTTTACAACATTGAATCCCCTCCCCTTATTTTGTAAAATAAACAAAAGTATTACATTTATTTGCCGAATTACAGAAAAGGAGCTTATACTATGCCAGCATTTCCATGGAAATATCAGTTATCTGATCACTCCTGTGCCATCGAAGCAGGGGATCTCTTAAACAAATATACAAACTGTCCGGGTACACCGCTTCAGATCGAAGCGGTTACCGACAGCACTCTACGCATCCACGCAAGAACACAGAAGTCCTTTGCAGTCGAGACAGCCCCGTCTTCAACCGGTACTCTGCAGCTTGTCGAAGCTGCTTTCGGCGATTCAGCAGAGACGTCTGTTCTTGTTCTTGCCACAGATTCTCTCCTCATCACCATTGATGACGCACTTCATCTGCAGATTTCCTCTTCCGATGGTACTGTTCTTTGTTCCGATTATACCGGACCTTTACAAGAAGCAGAATCTCTCACAGAGGAAGAAATTGAGCAGATGCGCCAGGAAGGACATGTTGTTCATGCCGGGGATGACGCCTGCCGTTTCCAGATTACCAAAAAGCTTTTTGGTGATGAAGCTTTCTACGGTCTCGGAGACAAAACCGGTTTTCTCAATAAGATTGGCTATGACTACACCATGTGGAATACAGACAACCCTGATCCACATGTTGAGAATCCAACCTTCAAGGCACTGTACAAGTCCATTCCTTTCTTCATTGCACTGCGAAATGACTGTGTCTACGGTATCTTCTTTGATAACCACTTTAAGACAAACTTCGATATGGGATACAGTTCTACCGACTACTATTCCTTCGGTGCTGCCGACGGCGAACTTGACTACTACTTCTTCTACGGAAACACCATCGCAGATATCATCAGTCAGTACACTGCCCTGACCGGTCGCTGTCCTCTGCCTCAGCTCTGGACCCTTGGCTACCATCAGTCCCGCTGGGGTTACTCCTCACAGCAGGAGGTTCTTGATCTGGCTCAGAATTTCATTGACAATGATCTTCCCTGCGATGTCATCCATATGGATATTGACTACATGGATAACTACAAGGTGTTCACTGTGGACAAGAACCGTTTCCCGGATCTGACAGCCCTCAGTGACATTCTCCACCAGAAAGGTATCCGTCTGGTTACTATTATCGATCCGGGCACTAAAGTTGAGAATGGATACCACATGTATGAGGAAGGTATTAAAAACAACTACTTTGCTCAGACTCCGGACGGAGAAGTCTACGAAAATGTTGTATGGCCGGGAGACTCTGTGTTCCCTGATTACACCTCCTCCATTGTCCGCAACTGGTGGGGAAGTCAGACAAAGTTCCTGTTAGATCAGGGAATCTCCGGTATCTGGAATGATATGAACGAACCTGCCAGCTTCCATGGACCTTTACCGGATGATGTGGTCTTCCCGGGGGATGACATGCCTCGTCAGCACAAAGAGGTCCACAATGTATTTGGTCATCTTATGGCAAAGGCAACCTACGAGGGTATTAAAAAGAACAGCGGAAAACGTCCTTTTGTCATAACCAGAGCCTGCTATAGCGGCACACAGAAATACTCCACAGCATGGACCGGTGACAACCAGAGTATCTGGGCACACCTTAAACTTTCCATTCCTCAGTTACTTAACCTTGGCATGTCCGGTATGCCTTTCGTAGGAACCGACATCGGCGGATTTGGTTCCAATACAAATCCGGAGCTTCTTAGCCGTTGGATCCAGGCAAGCTGCTTTGCACCACTTTTCCGTAATCACTGTGCTAAATTCTCCCGCTGCCAGGAACCATGGCAGTTCGACAAACAGACGCTTGATATCTATCGCACCTATGTACGCTTAAGATATCGGTTCATTCCGTATCTGTATGATCTGTTCTACGAGGAGTCCCGCACCGGTATGCCAATCATCCGACCTCTCGTCATGCATTACCAGAACGACCCTGAGGTACGCGAATGCAATGATGAATATCTGGTCGGCGACCGCATCCTTGTTGCTCCGGTCACGGACCAGGGAGTGCATGTCAAAGCTGTTTATCTTCCGGAGGGAACCTGGATAGACTACTGGACAAAGGAGCGCATCTCAGGTGGCAAATACATCCTCCGCGATGCTCCGATCGATGTTTGTCCGATCTACATCAAAGGCGACAGCATCATCCCGGCATGGCCACAGCTTGATCATATTCCGGATGGCGGTTCCGAAGAACTGATTCTGGAATATTATCCGGCTTCTGCCGATTCTTCAAAATATGTCCACTATCAGGACAATGGTGCTGACTTCGCCTACGAGGCCGGAGAATACAACCTCTATCGGTTCCGGGCGGACAAAGATGGAGAACTCTCTGTCTCCATGGAACATGAGGGATATGAGCACCATTATGAAACATTACGCGTGGAAGTGTATTAATATATTATCTCATCCGGTACATAGCAGGTATGTGATATCCGCAAATGAAACGATATCACCCACCCGGCAAAGTACCGGATGTTCTTTTATCAGACGTTTTCGATTCAGAAACACTCCATTCACCGAGGAAAGATCGGTCAGATAAATTCCTTCTTCACCAATCTCCAGCCGTGCATGCTGCCAGCTCACCTGGGCTGCCGGTATCACAACGTCACTCTCCAAACCT
>OJMO01002421.1_pt1 | contig 10202 bp, 7 predicted proteins | sample 1597241 | NCBI WGS metagenome assembly OJMO01 (sample SAMEA2452129, study PRJEB22498) | human gut metagenome | biome: human feces; feature: human gut; material: feces | place: Australia | collected 2012 | reverse complement strand
CCTATGGACCGGGAAACCGCTTGAAGGTGGACACTTATAACCGTCTTTCTCAATATCCCAATATTTTCGCTATCGGGGATACGGCCCTTATGATTTCTGAGGAGTATCCCAAAGGACACCCGCAAGTGGTGCAACCAGCCATCCAGCAGGCCCGCAACTTGATAAGGAACTTGCAGCGTGCAGAAACAGGCCTGCCGTTGCAGCCGTTTATATATCAAAACAAAGGCTCCATGGCGACCATTGGCCGCAATCATGCCGTAGTCGAGCTTAAGAAACTGCGTTTTGGCGGTTTTCCGGCATGGGCTGTGTGGCTATTCATCCATTTGATGAGTATTGTGGGTGTAAAAAACCGTCTTTTCATCTTCGTAGACTGGATGTGGAGTTACTTTACCTATGACCCGTCTTTACGGATTATCATCAAACCCTTGAAGCGGGAGTAAACTTTTATTGAGTAATATTTGTTATAGTTCATATACGAACTTAAAAACGAATGAATATGTTAAAACAACTTTTATTTCCCGCCAAACCGGACGGAACGGCAACATCTGCTATGCTATTGATTGCAAGAATTGTATTCGGTATATTATTAATGAACCACGGTATCCAGAAGTGGACTAACTTTCAAGAGCTGTCGGCCGTTTTCCCTGACCCGCTGGGTGTAGGCAGTCCGCTGTCTTTAGGACTGGCTATCTTTGGTGAATTGGCATGTTCCATGGCATTCATTATAGGTTTTCTCTATCGTTTGGCTATGATACCAATGGTGTTTACAATGGCTGTTGCCTTTTTTGTAATTCATGGTAATGACCCGTTTGCCACGAAAGAGTTGGCTTTTGTATATCTGGTAGTGTTCATATTGATGTATATCATAGGTCCGGGCAAGTTTGCCGTTGACCGCTGGATAAGAAAAGCTCTTTTCCAAAAGGCTCGTAAATAGACACTTCCGTTTTACTGAAAACAGATTTTAAGCTCAAATAGGATGTATTTTCGTAAAAAATCCTATATTTGCGGATGCTTAAAATAACTCGATGAGCTATAAAGCTAATTAAACACAGTAAAATAAAAAAGAGTGATTATGAAAAAGTTCAATTTGAAGATGGCTGCGACCGTAATGATTTGCGGCTCGTTTCTTTTCAGTTCTTGTATCGGTTCTTTTGGACTGCATAGTAAACTGGTCAGCTGGAATCAAGGTATTGGTACCAAGTTTGTAAACGAACTGGTTTATCTGGCATTCAATATTATCCCGGTATATGGCGTTTGCTATCTGGCCGATGCATTGGTCATCAACTCCATCGAATTCTGGAGTGGTTCAAACCCTATGGCCAGCATTGGTGATGTAAAGAAAGTGAAAGGCGAAAACGGTGACTACCTGGTAGAGACACTTGAAAACGGCTATTCTATCACCAAAGAAGGTGAGACTGCTTCTATGGAACTCATTTACAACAAAGAGTTGAATACTTGGAATGTTGTTGCCGATGGTGTCAGCACAGAATTGCTGCAAATGAACAATGACGGCACTGCACAAATGACCCTTCCGAACGGTGAGGAAATGACAGTGACGCTGGATGCCCAAGGTGTGGCAGCAGCACGTCAGGCGACGATGATTGGCACGTACTACGCTTTTAATTAATGGAAAATGGAAAATTGAAAATGGAAAGTGGCTGGTACATAGATGCCCAATAAGCATTTCTCACTTTCCATTTTCAACTTTCATTAGAACGGATATCCCACAGCAAAGTGGAAAGCAAAATCGCGGCTGAATTTAGGATGAATAATGGGATAACGGTCTTTTTTCTTTTCATAAGCCGGATTGATGGCCTTCATACCTCCGTCGAAACGCAATACAAAGAAATCCAGGTCAAGACGCAATCCCAAACCATATGCCACGGCAATCTGCTTATAGAACTTGTCAAATTTAAACTGACCTCCCGGCTGGTCTTTATAATCCCGTATTGTCCAGATATTCCCGGCATCTACAAAGAGGGCTCCTCTGAATTTCCAGAACAACCGTGTGCGGTATTCAATGCTGGCATCCAGCTTGATGTCTCCCGACTGGTTCATGAAGTTATTATCGCCGGGGAAAGAACCGGGCCCCAAATCACGTACAGACCATCCGCGCACACTGTTGGCGCCGCCGGAGAAGTAGCGCTTCTCAAATGGAAGCATTGTTGCATTGCCGTATGGAATGGCAATACCGGCACCAAAATGAAATGCCAATGAATTGCGGTTGTCAATGACCAGATTCTTGGCAAAGTCAAAATCGCCTTTCAGGTATTGGGCAAAAGGAATGTTCAACAAAGTGTATTCCCCCGATGCATTCTTCTTCATTCCTCCGAGCTTTGCCACAGCATACAACAAGTTACCCGCCGATTCAAAATTGAGGCGGATGGTATAGGAATTTCCGATACCGGAGTTATTCATCAATGCTCTTCCGGCACTGTTGTAGATATAGCTATAGCCGGTGCGGACAATAAAGCGGTCTTCATAATTGTATTTGAGGATGTAGTTCTCGTCTTTCTCCAGATAATCCTCTTTGAATGTCTGGTCTATGCTGGGCATATACAGATAGTTGATGTCCAGCAAATCAATGCGATGCTGCGAACGCTGTTGTTGTACCCCCCATTTGTAGCTCCATCCGGCAGATGCTACAATGCGCGTGAATTCGGGTCTCATCTGGTAGTTATATTGCAATCCGAATTCTGTAGTAGCCCTTATCCTCCGCTTGAAATCGCTGGATACAAAGGGAAACATAAACCGTGGGAAGTTGATGGTTGCTTCCGCACCTAATTCTATGTAGTCTTGATTCAAGGAGCTCTGCAAACCGGACACAGCCTCGTATGCCCCACGTAGCTTAAACATGAATGTTTCGGAACCTTTGAACATGTTGCGGTGCTGAAAAGCCACCGAAGCGGCAGCTCCCAAATCGCCGGCAGAGTTTGTGCCTTCCACCTCAAAAGATACGGACTGATGCTTGCCTCTGGTCAGCATCACATAGGCGTTGAGCTTTGCACTGTCACTCTGTTGCACTTCAAAAAAACGGATATTGGTATATTTCAGGGCTTGCAGGCGTCCGTAGTTGGAGTAGGTACGCTGCACGTTCTGCTCGTTATAGAGAGTTCCCGGAGTGATGCGCAGATTGTTGGTCAGCACTTTGGGGCGCAGATAAAGCTTGTCTTTGTAGTAGATGGGAAAGCCTTTGTAATGCAATGAATCATTCACCTCGATGCTGTTCTGGGTGGATGCCTGCAACACATTATAATCGGTAATGAAACTCACTTTATTGATAGTGTATTGCCGGTGATTCTGCGGCGTATCCTCGTTATGCTGTCTGTATGGAGCCAAATGCAGTGTCAAATCTACCAGATAAGAATTACGGACAGTATCCGCAGTATAGGATATGTACTCTTTATTGAACTTGTAATATCCATTCTGAAGCAGTTTGTTTGTGATGCGCTGGCGTTCTGCATCCAGTACATTGACATCAAAATACATGCCTTCGGATAATAAGGTTACTGCGGAATCCTGCCGCATGTATTCCTTTATTTTACTGTCCTGGATATCATATTTCAAGGTACGAACTTTATAGGGCTTGCCGGTTGTCACCTTATAGACCAACTTCATCTTTTTCTTCTTGACTTGGCGTACCGGTTCCACCAGGGCGCCCATATAGCCCATATTCTGCACAGCCTTAGTGATTTCTTCCCTGGTCCGGTTGGTTTCCTCCTCACTGTATATGACCGGGGCATCACCTAATTTCCTCAATGTACGGTTTATCCAGCGTGTAGAGTCCCGTCCGGACCAGTTGTAGACATACAACTGGGTCTTTATCAGGCTGAACCACTTCGCATTGGGATTCTGGCGGATGTACATGGAGAGATTGGATGGTTTTACTTCCTTATTATCAGTATGTATGCGCACTTCATCCAGCAAATACGAGCCGTCCGGCACATATTTGGTAGAAGAACAGGAAGCCAACAAAAGTACGATAGTAGTAAGTATCGCGTAGCGGAAACCTTTATTCATACCGAGTCATTAATTGCGCATAAACAGCTACAAATATACTTGTATTTTTTTGTTCCCGAAATAAAAAACGCCGGAAGAGTGCAGAGTTTTTGATTATATTGAAATAATCACGTATTTTTGTCAAATGATAACATGTGTGTCCTATGGCATTAAGTAAAAATCGCATTAAATATATCCACTCGTTGGAGCAGAAAAAGAACCGGAAGGCCGACAAGGTATTTCTGGCAGAAGGACCTAAACTCGTAGGGGATTTGTTGGGACATTTTCCTTGTCAGTTCTTGCTGGCAACTTCAGAATGGCTTTCCCGGAACCGCCCTCTCTCCACCGTAACGGATGTCACGGAAGTATCGGAGGAGGAACTTTCGCGTGCCAGCCTGCTGAAAACTCCCCAACAAGTGCTGGCTGTGTTCCGGCAGCCGGATGAGGAGACGGATATTTCCGTCATCAGTCACTCCCTCTGTCTGGCTTTGGATGATGTGCAAGACCCCGGTAACCTGGGAACGATTGTCCGCCTTGCTGATTGGTTTGGGATAGAGCATATTTTCTGTTCGCCCAACACGGTGGATATCTATAATCCCAAAACTGTGCAGGCAACGATGGGAGGTATCGCACGCGTCAGACTGCATTATACTCCCCTACCCGAGTTCATCCGCTCACTGAAGGATATTCCCGTTTACGGCACTTTCCTGGACGGAGAGAATATGTACGGACAACCGCTTTCGAAAAATGGGCTGATTGTGATGGGTAATGAAGGAAATGGCATCGGAAAAGAAGTGGAGGCACTCATCAACCGCAAACTATACATACCGAATTATCCCGCCAGCCGTGAGACCTCGGAGTCATTGAACGTGGCTATTGCCACAGCAGTAGTTTGCGCTGAGTTCCGGCGCCAGGCTGCATTGTAGTAAAATCAAAAGGAAAAAACAACCAGGGAATCAAATAAGGCAATTCTTCCTCGATAACCGGAGGGATTGCCGTCAGTATATTGCAGCACGTATCAAAATGAGGATAGTCTGTTTCCACCTCCGTAAGCAAAGCTATGACTCCCGGTAGCCATTCCGTATTCTCCACCTCTTCTGTCAATGGGAAGATACGTGATACACATTGTCCTTCACCTATCTCCACCACATATTGTTTCAGATAGCCATGCCCGGGAAGAAACAGAAAATGGGAAGCGTAGCGTTTCATGCTTTCGGACGGGGACGTATGGTTCTGGGAGTCGTGGTATTTTCCTGCTCCTGAATTTCCAGAGGTTTCAATTTCTCAGGTTTTCCGATACTGTCTTTGCGAAGGGAGTCTGTCGCCTGCTGAAGGCTGTCCTTTGGGGCAATGACCAAGCTGTCCGTGGCGTGATAGCGCATCAGTGAGATACGGTCTGCCAGCAAAGGCTGTGGAGTCTCCTGCTGCGGATAATAGATGAACCCGCGTATTTCCTTGATTTCTCCTAAAGTATCGGCAAACAAGGTGAGCGTTTCCACACCTGTGTCTTGTACTTTCCGAATGGCACTGATGACACTGTCATTCTTTTCGTAAAGAACCTGCATCGCCATCAACGGAGCATGTATGCTGTCCGGTGCACCGTTGTGGAAACGGAAGCGCACGCTCCAGCGCAGCGTGTCACGGTCGTGGAAATTGGTGTCTGATGGCAACGTAAACGTTATCTTGTTGTCCAGGGGCATACCCGTCAACTGATAGATATGCTGCCATATCCACACGTCGATACTGTCTCCGGGAAGTGATTCGGCTTGTTGTCACGCAGGGCAATCAAGTGGTTGATACCGTCTCTCTCGGCTTTCAACCGTACATTCACTTTCTCGTAGATTTTGGTAAGTACTTCCGGGTTACGGGCAAACCAGACCATAGAAGAGTCAAAATCGGCCTGAGTAATGCCATATTTCTTGAAAACCGATTCAATGTATAGCACCCGCTTATAACTTTCGTTATACGGCACTTCTTCACCCATAGCTTTGGCTATGTGATAATCATAAAGCACGTTTTCCATCTTGGCATCCGGAAGGACGGTTTCAGGTCTTTTCACCTTACAAGCCGTCAGACTGAACACCAGAAGGACTACGCTACACCATTGAATTCGATTTATTCCTTTCATGATTTCTTTATGGCAGCATGATAGGCATCATTGAAGTCCTTGCCGTAGAACAACAGCAAAGCAATGATACCGCAACTGATTGCTGCATCCGCAAAATTGAATATCGGGCTGAAGAAAATGAAATGTTCTCCACCGACAAACGGCATCCATGCGGGCCAGTTTGTATCAATGATGGGGAAATAGAACATATCCACCACCTTGCCATGGAACCACGGGGCATATCCCCCTCCTTCAGGCATGAAGGAGGCTATCTGCGAATGGGTGCTTTCGTTGAACAGCACGCCATAGAACACACTGTCGACAATGTTTCCCAAGGCTCCCGTCAAGACCAAAGACACACAGATGATAAATCCGGTCTTCATGCCTTGCTTCACGAACTTGTACAGAAACCAGCCAATGACCGTGACTGCAGCAATGCGGAACAAGGTCAGGAACAGTTTGGCGAATATTTCCATACCGAAAGCCATACCACTATTCTCGGTAAAGTATATATAGAACCAATCCGTAATCCGGATACTCTCATGCCAGTACATGTGGGTCTTTATCCAAATCTTGATAATTTGGTCTATAACCAATACCGAAAATATGATAAGGCAGGCTATCCGGCCCTTCGTAAAGAATTTACCCATTTTTATTTCTTGCCGTTGTTTTTAGCTTCGATGCTCAAAGTGGCATGGGGCACTGCACGAAGGCGCTCTGCCGGTATCAGTTTGCCGGTTTCGCGGCAAATGCCATATGTTTTGTTCTCAATGCGCACCAAAGCAGCCTGCAATCCTTGGATGAACTTCAACTGGCGTTGGGCCAGACGTGTGGTTTCTTCCTTGGATAAGGTGTTGGCACCTTCTTCCAGTACTTTGTACGTAGGAGATGTATCGTCGGTGTCATTACCGTCTGCACCCGTCAGGCTGGCCTTTAACAGTTCATAGTCACGTTGTGCCAACTCTAACTTCTCCATAATGATAGCGCGGAATTCTTCCAATTCAGCATCTGAGTATCTAGTCTTTTCTGCCATAACTTTTACGTGTTAATCAGGGTTAGTATTTAATTATTCTTTCACAACGCTCACGTACAGCGAGAAATCGTCGAAGTTCAGTTCTGTACCATTTTCTACGTTGTCTGCCAGCGTCAGTGAAGTTCCTAAAACTTGGTTGCGAATATAGTCATTATATTCATTTACCGCATCATCTGTTTGAGGATTTTTTGATAATGTAATCTTTATTTTATCTGTTATCTCAAAACCGCTCGACTTGCGGATATTCTGAATGCGGTTTACCAGCTCGCGTGCAATACCCTCACGGCGCAGCTCTTCGGTAACGGTAACTTCCAGAGCCACGGTCAGTTTGCCCTCGTTGGCAACCAGCCATCCCGGAATATCCTCACTGAAGATTTCCACATCTGCCGTTTCAATCACGGCTTCTGCACCGTCCAGATTGAACGTATAAGAGCCTTTCTTCTCCAGCTCGGCAATGGCTTCCTGGGACATTTCTGCCACAGCAGCAGCCACGGCTTTCATCTGCTTACCGAATTTCGGTCCCAGCTTCTTGAAGTCGCATTTCACTTTCTTTACCAGTACACCGGCAGCACCGTCCACAAACTGGATTTCTTTTACATTCACCTCGTTCATGATAAGTGCTTTCACAGCCTCGATGTGTGCACGCTGTTCTTCATCCACTACCGGTATCATGATGCACTGAAGCGGTTGGCGGACTTTGATGTTCACCTTGCGGCGCAATGCCAATACCATGGAAGTGACGTCTTGTGCCATCTGCATGCGGACTTCCAATCCCTTGTCTATCATTTCCTCCTTATATTCGGGGAACTTGGCAAGGTGTACGGAAACCACATTGTCGCGTCCCGTAGCTGCAATCAGGTCGGAATAGAGCATATCAGCATAGAACGGAGCGATGGGTGCCATCAGCTTAGCCACGGTTTCGAGGCATGTATAGAGTGTCTGGAATGCAGAGAGCTTGTCCTGCGTCATACCACCGCCCCAGAAACGTTTGCGGTTCAGGCGGACATACCAGTTGGAGAGGTTGTCGTTCACGAATTCGGAAATGAGACGTCCTGCTTTCGTGGGCTCGTATTCATTGTAGCAGGTATCCACGTTCTTCACCAACGTATTCAGTACAGAGAGAATCCAGCGGTCTATCTCGGGACGTTCCGTCATGGGCACGTCGGCTTCTTTGTAGTCAAATTCGTCTACATTGGCATAGAGGGCGAAGAATGAATAGGTGTTATAGAGTGTTCCGAAGAACTTGCGGCGCACCTCTTCCACTCCATCCACGTCGAACTTAAGATTGTCCCACGGAGAAGAGTTGGTGATCATGTACCAGCGCAACGGGTCGGACCCGTATTTCTCGATGGTCGAGAAGGGGTCTACGGCATTGCCCAGACGCTTGGACATCTTGTTACCATTTTTGTCGAGCACCAAGCCGTTGGAAATGACAGCCTTATAAGAAATACTGTCGAACACCATTGTAGCGATGGCGTGCAACGTGAAGAACCAACCGCGTGTCTGGTCCACCCCTTCGGCGATGAAATCGGCAGGATATACCTGGTGGCTATCCAGCAGTTCCTTATTCTCGAACGGATAGTGTATCTGTGCATAAGGCATGGCACCGGAATCGAACCAAACGTCAATCAAGTCCGTTTCGCGTTTCATCGGCTTGCCGTCTTTAGAAACAAGGATGACATCGTCCACGTAAGGACGGTGCAAGTCTATCTTGTCGTAATTCTCTTTGGTATATACACCCGGCTGGAAGCCCTTCTCCTTGTAAGGATTGGACTGCATCAAGCCGGCAGCTACGGATTTCTCTATTTCGTTGTAAAGTTCTTCTACAGACTCGATACACTTTTCCTCGCTATTGTCCTCTGTACGCCAGATGGGCAGCGGAGTACCCCAGTAGCGTGAACGGCTGAGGTTCCAGTCATTCAGGTTTTCCAGCCACTTGCCGAAACGGCCTGTTCCGGTAGATTCCGGTTTCCAGTTGATGGTTTTATTCAATTCCATCATTCGCTCCTTGCAAGCGGTAGAACGGATAAACCAGCTATCCAACGGATAATAAAGCACCGGTTTGTCTGTACGCCAGCAGTGCGGATAGTTGTGGACATGCTTTTCTATCTTGAAAGCCTTGTTGTCTGCTTTCATCATCATGGCAATGACAATATCCAACGATTCGGCAGCCTGCGCAGCTTTCTCATCGTATTTGCCATCCACCATAAATTGAGGATCATAAGCATTTTTCACCCATGCACCCTGATATTCTTTATATTTATCTACATCAACACATTCTTTTACGAAATTCTCATCCAGTTCATCCAACAGATAGAATTTACCAGTCAGATCCACCATCGGACGAGTTTCGCCTTTCTTATTAATCATGAAAAGTGACGGGATTCCTGCAGCACGTGCCACATTCGCATCGTCTGCACCAAATGTAGGTGCAATGTGAACAATACCTGTACCATCTTCTGTAGTAACATAATCACCCGGTATTACACGGAAAGCCTTATCACTAGGCTTCCAGTTGCCATCTTCGGATACCTCAACCGGTTTCACCCAAGGAATCAACTGCTCATATTCCATACCGACAAGATCAGTACCTTTATATTCGGCAATCACTTTAAATGGTACAAGTTTATCTCCGGCTTTGTAGTCCTCCAATTTCAGATCAGCAGCTTTTGCATTGAAGTGTACATTCAATAAAGCTTTTGCCAGAACAACCGTGATAGGTTCTCCGGTATAAGCGTTATAGGATTGCACAGCAACATAATCAATTTTCGGTCCTACACAAAGTGCTGTATTTGAAGGCAATGTCCAAGGAGTAGTTGTCCATGCTATAAAATAGGGAGTTCCCCACTCTGTCATTTCCGGTTTAGGATTCTTCATCTTAAACTGAGCAACCACTGTCGTATCTTTTACGTCACGATAACAACCCGGCTGATTCAATTCGTGCGAACTTAATCCTGTTCCGGCAGCCGGAGAATATGGCTGGATAGTATATCCTTTATATAACAGTCCTTTTTTGTACAACTGCTTCAGCAACCACCACAATGTTTCGATATAACGATTATC
>OJMO01002412.1_pt1 | contig 10234 bp, 10 predicted proteins | sample 1597241 | NCBI WGS metagenome assembly OJMO01 (sample SAMEA2452129, study PRJEB22498) | human gut metagenome | biome: human feces; feature: human gut; material: feces | place: Australia | collected 2012 | reverse complement strand
ATGCAGAAGGCAATAGAACAACTCCATCAGTTGTAGCATTTTCAAAAAATGGAGAAAGACTAGTAGGACAAATAGCAAAACGTCAAGCAGTTACTAATCCAGATAATACAGTAATTTCAATTAAAAGAGAAATGGGAACAAACAAAAAAGTAAACATAGAAGGAGATGAATTTTCACCACAAGAAATATCAGCAATGATACTTCAAAAATTAAAAGCAGACGCAGAAAATTATCTAGGACAAAAAGTAACTCAAGCAGTTATAACAGTACCAGCATATTTTAGCGATAGCCAAAGACAAGCAACAAAAGATGCTGGAAAAATAGCAGGATTAGAAGTATTAAGAATTATAAATGAGCCAACAGCAGCAGCTTTAGCTTTTGGAATGGACAAAGAAGATCAAGACCAAAAAATAATGATATATGATTTAGGTGGAGGCACATTTGATGTATCTATACTTGATATTGGTGATGGAGTATTTGAAGTTCTTGCAACCAATGGTAATACACACTTGGGTGGAGATGACTTTGACCAAAGAATTATAGATTACTTAGTATCAGAATTTAAAAAATCAAATGGAATAGATTTAAGTACAGACAAAATGGCTATGCAACGTTTAAAAGAAGCAGCAGAAAAAGCTAAAATAGAACTTTCTGGAATGCAACAAACACAAATAAATTTACCATTCATTACAGCAGATGCACAAGGACCAAAACACTTAGATGTAACATTAACAAGAGCTAAATTTGAAGAATTAATTAGAGATTTAATAGATGCTACAAGAGTACCAGTAGAGCAAGCTATGAAAGATGCAGGAGTTACAGCAAATGATATTCATAAAGTATTGTTAGTAGGTGGATCTACAAGAGTTCCAGCAGTGCAAGAAGCTGTTAAGAAAATAACAGGAAAAGAACCAGATAAAGGAATAAATCCTGACGAATGCGTTGCAATAGGTGCAGCTATCCAAGGTGGTGTACTTTCAGGTGATGTAAAAGACTTAGTATTGTTGGATGTAACACCATTATCATTAGGTATTGAAACATTAGGAGGAGTATTTACAAAACTTATTGAAAGAAATACAACTATACCAACTAAAAAATCACAAGTATTTTCAACAGCAGCAGATGGTCAAACAAGTGTTGAAATACATGTACTTCAAGGTGAAAGAGAAATGGCTGCATATAACAAAACATTAGGTAGATTCCAATTAACTGGAATTCCAGCAGCACCAAGAGGAGTACCTCAAATTGAAGTAACATTTGATATTGATGCCAATGGTATAGTTCATGTATCAGCAAAAGATATGGCAACAGGAAACAGTCAACAAGTTGCTATTACAGCAAGTACAAACTTAACAGATGAAGATATAGAAAAAGCTGTTAAAGATGCAGAAGCACATGCAGAAGAAGATAAAAAGAGAAAAGACGAAATAGAAGTTAGAAACAATGCAGAAAGTTTAGTATATAATTCTCAAAAAACAATAGATGAATTAGGCGACAAAATAAGTGGAGAAGAAAAAGCAAAGGTAGAAACAGAAATAGAAAATGTTAAAAAAGCATTAGAAGGTTCAAATGTAGAAGAAATTAAAACAGCAACAGAAAAATTAACAACAGCATTCTATGCAGTTTCTGAAAAACTATATTCTCAAGCTGCTGATGCAAATAAAACAGCCGGAGCACAATCAGATGGAGAACCAAAAGTCGACGAAAATGGAAATGTATATGATGCAGATTATAAAGTAGAAAACGACGACAATGGAGACAATAAATAAAAAATAGATTAGAAAGTTGGAAGTCAGAGATTGGAAGTTAGAAATATAATTATACTCTAACTTCCAATAACTAACCTCTAAACTCTATTTAGGAGGACTAAATGTCAAATAAAAGAGATTATTATGAAGTATTAGGAGTAAATAAAAATGCAACAGATGATGAATTAAAAAAAGCATATAGAAAACTAGCAAAAAAATATCATCCAGATGCAAACCCTGATAATAAAGCAGAAGCGGAAGCAAAATTTAAAGAAGTAAATGAAGCATACGAAAATTTATCTGATCCACAAAAAAGAAGAATGTATGACCAATTTGGACACGATGGACCACAAGGATTTGGTGGAGGACAAAATGGTGGTTATTACTCATATTCAACATCAGGATTTGATGGATTTGACGGTTTTGATGATATATTTTCTTCATTTTTCGGTGGAGGATTTGGTGGAGGACGAACTTCATCAAGACAAAATGCAAGGTCATATAAAGGTGAAGATGTACGACTAAATATAGATTTAACTTTTGAAGAATCTTTCTTAGGAGTAAAAAAAGAAATTGCATTACATAGATATGAAAAATGTGAAAAATGTAGTGGAACAGGAGCAAAACCAGGAACATCACCTAAAAAATGTGGAAGATGTAATGGTACAGGTAAAATAAAACAAATGCAAAATATAATTTTTGCTCAAATTCAAACTGACGTACCTTGTCCAGACTGTCACGGAACTGGAGAAATAATAGAAGAACCATGTATGGACTGTAAAGGAAAAGGGAAAATTCGTAAACAAGTAAAATTAGATATAGAAATCCCAGCAGGTATAGCGGATAACCAAACAATAGTAGTAAGAGGAAAAGGTAATGTAGGAGAAAAAGGTGCACAAAATGGAGACGTATATGTAACAGTACATGTAAAAAAACACTCTATATATACAAGAGATGGAAAAAATGTATACTGTGAGATTCCAATAACAATAACACAAGCAACTTTAGGAGCAGAAATAGAAATTCCAATGGTTGATGGAAGTAAAGAAAGAGTAAAAGTGCCGGAAGGAACACAAACAGGAACAAAATTTGCAATACGAAATAAAGGATTTAAGTCTTTAAATAGTAACACATATGGAGATTTTATATATAATTTGATAGTTCAAACACCTAAAAAACTAACAAAAGAGCAAAGAGAATTGTTAGTTGAATTAGCAAAAACAATGAACGAACAACCACCAATAAAGAAAAAAGGAATATTCGGATAAGATATTTGCCAAAAAACAATCTTTGATATATAATATCAAGGATTGTTTTTTAATTAGGAGAAAAAATATGAATAAAATAAGAGTTATGGCTTTTGTTGGGCCATCAGGAACAGGTAAAAGCTATAGAGCACAAATGGTTGCAGGAGAAAATAATATAAATTATATAATAGATGATGGGTTATTAATAAAAGATAATGAAATTATTGCAGGAATTTCAGCAAAAAAAGCTCCAACAAAAATAGAAACAGTAAAAAATGCATTATTTTTGGAAGAAGATAAGAAAAAAGAGGTTTTAAAAGCAATAAAAAAATATAAACCAGAAGGAATACTAATATTAGGAACATCAGATGGAATGGTAGAAAAAATTGCAGCAAATTTAGGATTGCCCAAAATAGAAAAAATAGTATATATTCAAGATTATGCAACACAAGAAGAAATGGAAGAAGCAAGAAGAATGAGAGTAACAGAAGGAAAACATGTAATTCCAGTACCAACCTTTGAATTAAAAAAAGATTTTAGTGGATATATTTTAGATCCATTACAAATTTTTAAACATAAAGGAAAAGGAGATAAGCCATATGTTGCAGAAAAATCTATGATTAGACCAACTTTTAGTTATATGGGAAAATTCACAATATCAGATACAGTTTTCAGACAAATAATAGAACATATAGCAAAAAAAGAAAAGGGAATATATAGAGTTACAAAAACAAGAGTATCTACAGAAAATCAGGTAGAAACAATTTATTTGGAAGTAATTTTAATGTATGGTTATAATATAAAAGAAACACTTACACACTTTAGAGAAAAATCTATAAGAGAGATAGAAAAATATACTGCAATGACAGTAGAAAAAATGGATATAGTTGCAAAAGGTATACAAATGCCTGAAAATAATTAATAAAGGAGAAATAAAAAATGTTTATTGTTGCTATTGATGGTCCTGCAGGAACAGGAAAAGGAACTATTACAAAAATAGTTGCAGAAAAATTAGGGTTAGTTACTATAGATACAGGTGCAACTTACAGATGTATAACACTTGCTATGATTAAACAAAATGTAAAATTAGAAGAAGAAGAAAAAATAAAAGAAATACTAGAAAAAAGCAAAATAGAGTTTAAAAACATAAATGGAGAACAACATACATTTTTAAATGATGAAGATGTTTCAAAAGAAATAAGAAGTAATGAAGTAAACAGCATGGTATCACAAGTATCTGCATTAAAATTTGTAAGATACAAAATGGTAGACTTACAAAGAAAACTTGCAGAAGGAAAAGACGTAATAATGGAAGGCAGAGACATAGGAACATATGTATTTCCAAATGCAGATGTAAAAATATATTTAGATGCTCAGCCAGAAGAAAGAGCTAGAAGAAGACAAAAACAAAATGAAGAAGCAGGAATACAATCAACTTATGAAGAAGTTTTAGCAGGAATAATAGCAAGAGATGAAAATGACAAAAATAAAGAAATGGGAGCATTAAAAGTAGCAGAAGATGCAATAGTAGTAGATGGAACACACGGAACAATAGAAGAAAACGTACAAAAAGTAATAGAAATTATAAATAAAAAAAAATTAAAAAATAACGAAACAAAATCTGTAGGGGTCGATGCCTCTGTCGACCCGAAGAAAGATAAAAATGATAAAACAAAATCTGTAGGGGCACGGTGCTCCGTGCCCAAAAAAAACAAAACAAGAAAAAACAATAGAAAAATTAAAAGTAACCCAAAAAGAACCCCTATCAAAAATAATACAAAGAGAAATCGTAAGAAGCATACTATGGGTACTATACAAAATAGTATTTAGAGTAAAAGTAATAGGAAAAGAAAATGTTCCAAAAGATGAACCATTTATACTATGCGGAAACCATGTAGAATTTATAAAAGTTCCTATTATAGAAATATTTACAACGGGTAGGAAAAAAGTATATTTTATGGCAAAAATAGAATTGTTAAATAATGCCTTTCTAAGATGGTTTGCATATATATTTAATGTAATTCCAGTAAAAAGAGGAAAACAAGATATGTATGCAATGAAACAATCATTGCAAGCACTTAACCAAGGAGATGCCTTAGGAATATTTCCAGAAGGAACAACAAATGGTCTTGCAAAAAAAGTAAAAGTAAAAACTGGAACAGCTTATATGGCATTAAGAACAGGCTCAAAAGTATTACCAGTAGGAATTAAAACAACAAAAACAAACAGAGTTATAGTAAATATAGGAAAAACATTAAACTATAATGAACAAAAAGAAAAAAATCCAGATAAAGAGAAATTAGAAGAAACAACAAAAGAAATAATGGACACAATAATTATGTTGACAGAAACAGCAAAATAATATATAATAGAAACGTTATTTAAAAAATACTTGGGTTGAAGATTAAAAGCGACCAAAAAATAAAAGGAGATATAAGAAATGATAAACGATAAAATAAGAAACATAGCAATAATAGCTCACGTAGACCACGGAAAAACAACTTTAGTAGATGCACTACTAAAACAAAGTCATGTTTTTAGAGAAAACGAACAAGTAGATGAAAGAATAATGGACTCAAATGACCTAGAAAAAGAAAGAGGAATAACAATTCTTTCTAAAAACACATCTGTAATGTACAATGGTGTAAAAATAAATATAGTAGATACACCAGGACATGCAGACTTTGGAGGAGAAGTTGAAAGAGTTTTAAAAACAGTTGATGGTGTTTTATTATTAGTAGATGCTTTTGAAGGACCAATGCCACAAACAAGAGAAGTTCTAAAAAAATCATTAGCATTAAACTTAAAACCAATAGTTGTAATAAACAAAATAGATAGACCAGGTTCAGAACCATTAAAAGTTGTAGATAAAGTTTTAGACTTATTTATAGAATTAGATGCAAACGAAGAACAATTAGAATTTCCAGTTATATATGCATCAGCTAAAAATGGAATTGCAAAAATGAACTTAGAAGATGAAACAGATAATGTTAACTGTATTTTTGAAACAATAATTAATGAAATTAATGCACCAAAATGTGATGAAGAAGGACCAGCACAAATGTTAGTATCTAACATAGATTATGACGATTATGTTGGAAGAATTGCAGTAGGTAGAGTAGAACGTGGAATTATGAAAGTAGGAATGCCAGTTGCAATATGTGGAAAAGAAGATAAAATAACACAAGGAAGAATTTCTAAAGTATATACACATATGGGATTAAATAAAGTAGAAGTTGAAGAAGGAAAAGCCGGAGACATAATAGAAATTGCAGGAATACCAGAAATCAACATAGGAGATACAATATGTGATCTAAACAATCCAGAAAAAATACCATTTGTAGATATAGACGAACCAACAGTTTCAATGACATTTAGTGTAAACAATGGACCACTTGCAGGAAGAGAAGGAAAATTTATTACATCAAGACACATTAGGGATAGACTATATAAAGAACTAGAAAGAAATGTAAGTTTACGTGTAAAAGATACAGACTCAGCAGACTCTTTCGAAGTATCTGGTAGAGGAGAATTACACTTATCAGTATTAATAGAAACAATGAGAAGAGAAGGATTTGAACTTTTAGTATCTCGTCCAAAAGTTATTATAAAAGAAATTGATGGTGTAAAATGTGAACCAATAGAAAACCTAGTTGTAAACGTTCCAGACGATTGTATAGGAAACGTAATAGAAAAACTAGGAATGAGAAAAGCAGAAATGAAAAACATGGAACCAGCAGAAGAGGGACATACAAAAATAGAATTTAGAATACCAGCAAGAGGACTAATTGGTTATAGAACAGAATTTTTAACAGATACAAAAGGTGAAGGAACAATGAACCACATATTTGATTGTTACGAACCATTTAAGGGTGACGTTGTAGCTCGTGTTAGAGGAACAATAGTTGCATTCGAAAGTGGAAAATCTGTAACATATGGTTTATATAATGCTCAAGACAAAGGAGAATTATTTATAGGACCTGGAGTAGAAGTATATGAAGGAATGATAGTTGGACTAAATTCAAGAGGAGAAGACTTAGCAATAAATGTATGTAAAGAAAAACATTTAACAAATACAAGAGCTTCTGGTTCAGATGATGCACTACGTTTAGTACCACCAATTCAAATGTCATTAGAAAAAGCAATAGAATTTATACAAGATGATGAACTTGTAGAAGTAACACCAAAAAATATTCGTCTAAGAAAGAAAATATTAGATTCAAAAGAAAGAGAAAGAGCAGCTAGAAATAGTGCAAAATAAAAAACAGGCGACCAATTTTGGTCGCCTATTTAGGTTAAGCAGACTTTCTTACTAAGAATATTGCTCTTCTCCCATCTGTATGGTCAGCTTTAATTGCAAGCGTTTCCTGATGAGGAACATATTCTTCAAAAGAATTTAACACTTTTCCGAATTGAACGATTGTATCGAAATAATCATAAATTTCAATCAAACGTTTTTCAGAAACTTCAGGATAGTCAAAATATGCTTCCAAATCATCATTCCTCATAATAAACTCAGCATTATGAAGAGAATTTAAATGACCATTTTTCCGTGTTAAAATCTTATATACTAAGTCCTGCTCTAAAAAAGTAAAATCCATAATGCACTACCTCCTAAAATTGCAAATACTTACAGTAATACATACATTATATCACTGTTTTATGTAAAATACAAATCGAAAGGAAATATAAAATGAATGAAGAAAAATTAAAAGTAATAAAAGAAAAAGCCTTAGAAGAACACATTCCAATTATAATGGACGATACCTTAGAAGTTATAGATACATATTTAAAAGAAATGAAACCAAAAAGAATACTAGAAATTGGCACAGCAGTTGGATATTCTGCAATATGCTTTTCAAAATACTTAGCAGAAGATGGAATAATAGATACAATAGAAAGAGATGAAGATAGAATAGCAGAAGCAAAAACAAATATAAAAGAAATGGAATTAGATAGTAGAATAAATATATATGAAGGAGATGCAGTAGAAATATTACCTACATTAAACAATAAATACGATGCAGTATTTATAGATGCAGCAAAAGGTAAATATACATTTTTCTTGGAACAATCATTACGAATGTTAGATAAAAATGGTATAATATTTGCAGATAATATTTTATATAAAGGTTATGTATTAAGCGATTACAATAAACACAAACAACGTACAGCTGTAAGAAATTTGCGTGAATATATAAAGCAAACAACAGAAAATGCAGAATTAGAAACACAAATATTAGAGGTGGGAGATGGTTTAGCAATAACACATTTTCATAATTAAACAAATATAATATAAATATTATAAAACTATTTACAAAATATATATTATATATGTTATAATAAAATTAGACGTAAAAACATAAGAAAAAGGAGTGGTATAAATGTTTGATAGATTAGATACAAAATATAGTAAATTTTTAACAATATTGTTAATAGTAGTTATAGTAGGAATAGTAGGTTTATTAGGATATTTAGGTGTAGACTTGTTTAAGAAACTACACACAGAAAATGATGCAGAGAAATTTGCTCAACAGTTTGAAGATGATGTAACTGGAAAAGACAATGAAGATAACTCAGATGCAGAAAATCCATTAGATAGTATAGAATCTTCAGAATCAGCAAATGGAAAAACATATACATACAAAGGATTTGACGTAGCAGGAACAATTGAAATTCCAAAAACAAATATAAAATATCCAGTTCTTACAAAGGTATCTAAAAAAGGTTTAGAAACATCAGTTGCAATCCAATATGGAGTAGGTCTAAATCAAGTAGGAAATACAGTAATCGTAGGTCATAATTACAGAAATGGATTATTTTTTTCAAACAATAAAAAACTATCAAATGGCGATTCAGTATATATAACAGATAATTCAGGAAACAAAGTAAAATATGTAATATACAATAAATATGAAACAACTCCTGAGGATACAGATTATATGCTTAGAGATACAGCAGGAAAAAGAGAAGTATCATTATCAACATGTACAGACGATAGCTCAAAAAGACTAATAATTTGGGCAAAAGCAGAAGAAGACCAATAAAACCATATAAAAGGCGGCATGCACAACCGCCATATTTTTTTGTACTAAAAATTTGACAAATACTTCTATTTATGATAAAATTTGTAACTGTAATCCGCTTAATCGTGGTAAGTAAATGCTATGGAACAATTAGCTACCTTAGGTTTGGGATTAGCGAGTATACGAAAAAGGGAGGTGCATTGAAGAATGTACGCAATTATTGAAAGCTGTGGAAAACAATACAAAGTAGCAGAAGGAGATGTAGTTTTCTTTGAAAAATTAGATACAGAAGAAGGTAAAAAAGTTACTTTCGATAAAGTTATTTTAGTATCTGATGAAGGAAAAGTAGAAATAGGAAATCCTTATGTTAAAGGTGCAAAAGTAGAAGGAAAAGTTGTAGCTCACGGTAAAGGTAAAAAAATAATTGTTTTCAAATATAAAGCTAAAAAGAATTATAGAAGAAAACAAGGACACAGACAACCTTATACAAAAGTTGAAATTACAGCATTAAAAACTTCTAGTGCAAAAAAAGCTACTGCTAAAGCAGAAAAAGTAGAAGCTTAAGGTTTAATTAGATTTTAATTAAAGAGATATAAAAAATAAATTGCGAAGGGAGTGAAAAGCATGGCACATAAAAAAGGGCAAGGTAGTGTTAAAAACGGTAGAGACAGTGAGTCTAAACGTTTAGGTGTCAAAAGAGCAGATGGTCAATTTGTTTTAGCAGGAAATATTCTTGTAAGACAAAGAGGAACACATATACATCCAGGAAAAAATGTTGGTATCGGTGGAGATGATACATTATTCGCATTAGAATCTGGAATAGTAAAATTTGAGAAAAAAGGTAAAGACAAAAAACAAGTTAGTGTTTACCCAGAAGCCGAAGCTGACAAAGCTGAAGCATAAATAAAAAGAATTGCATGAAAATGCAATTCTTTTTATGTTTTAGAAACTATAAATATAAATGAAAAATAAAAAATCCTTGCATTTTTTAATAAAATAATATATAACTAAAACATATTGTAAAATAAAAATTTACAATATGTTTATTTTTTTCAAACAAATTTATTTCAATGTGATTTTTATTCTAAAAAAATCCAAATGAAAACAAATCTAAGCGAAGGGAGGGAAAACAGAAATTTATAAAAATAAGGAGAAATTTATATGGTACAAGAAAAAAATAAAAAAACATTATCTCCAAAGTTAGATGTTGTAT
>OJMO01002411.1_pt1 | contig 10235 bp, 12 predicted proteins | sample 1597241 | NCBI WGS metagenome assembly OJMO01 (sample SAMEA2452129, study PRJEB22498) | human gut metagenome | biome: human feces; feature: human gut; material: feces | place: Australia | collected 2012 | reverse complement strand
GAGATTTCTCTCGCACCGTCTAAGGCACACTGTACCTGAATGGCTGTCGCAGCACCACCGCCTCCGGCTACTGTGATCTTTTTGCCTTTGATCTCAATGCCATGATCTCTTAAGTTATGTACGAATCCCTCGCCGTCTGTGATGTGACCGGTCAGTTTTCCGTTATCATTGACGATTGTATTGACAGCACCGATGATCTGCGCTGCCGGTGAAAGCTCATCCATGTATTTTGCAGCCTCAACCTTATCCGGCATGGTAACATTGCAGCCACGCATGTTGAAAGTCTTCATTGCAGCGATCGCATCTTTTACCTTGTCCTCTTTTATATCAAAAGCCACATACGCATAGTCTAATCCCAGCTTCTCAAAGCTGTAATTGTACATCGACGGTGATCCTGAATGACCGACCGGTGAACCGATCAATGCTAAAAGTCCTGTGTGGCCTGAAATACGCTTTTCCATGTTTAAAATCCTCCTTGTTTTCCGAAGGAAAATGCGACTGCCTTTGCAGGAGCAGAGGATTTTCCTCCTTGTTTTCCATCCTGTCTGCGGTCATGACAGCAGATTTTCATCTGCTGCCAAACCCGCTGTTAAATCCAGGATTCACACATCTATTATTGTTTTGAGATATTTTTATACCTCAAATAACAGATCACCATAAGATGGCATTGGCCACATAGATTTGTCAACTAACATTTCAAGTTTATCAATCGGTGCTCTTAACTCATCCATTGCCGTCTTAACTTCATCTCTGTAGTATACAGCCTGATCTCTGCCTTCTTCCATCTCTGCAGCTTTTTCCGTTACTTCCTGTAATTTTGCCAGTGCCTTCTTGGAATCAGCCAGTAAAGAGGAAACCTGTGTCAGGATCTCTGTCTGAGCGCTGACATCTGCACCACATGCTGCTTTTACGGAAGTGATAGACTCAGCAAGTACGGTTGTGTATTTGATAACAGCCGGAATAATCTGCTTGGTTGCGATATCGATTGCAGCTCTTGCCTCGATGTTGATCTCTTTTGAGTATGTCTCATACTCGATCTCAACACGGGAGTCTAACTCTGCCTTTGTAAATACTTTGAATTTTTCAAATAATTTCACAGATTTCTCTGTATTTAATGCAGGGATTGCATCTACCATGGAACGGATATTTGGAAGTCCGCGTCTCTCAGCTTCTGCTACCCACTCATCCGAATAACCGTTTCCGTTGAATACGATTCTCTGATGCTCTGTTGCATATTCTTTGATCAGATCATGTACTGCCATATCAAAGTCATCTGCTTTTTCAAGAACATCACATACCTCTGCAAATGCCTCTGCAACGATTGTATTTAATACAACGTTCGGCTGAGCGATAGAATCCTGGGAACCTACCATACGGAATTCAAATTTATTACCGGTAAATGCAAACGGTGATGTTCTGTTACGGTCTGTCGCATCTTTCATAAAATCAGGAAGTGTCTTAACACCTGTCTCTAATTTCTGTCCAGCAAGACTGTGTGTAGCTTCGCCTGTGCTGATCAGCTGTGATAATACATCCTGAAGCTGCTCTCCTAAGTATACGGAAACGATTGCTGGCGGTGCCTCGTTTGCTCCTAATCTGTGGTCGTTTCCGACATCTGCTGCGGACTCTCTTAAAAGATCTGCATGTTTGTCAACTGCTTTTAAGATACAGGTAAGTACTAATAAGAACTGTACATTCTCATGAGGTGTCTTGCCTGGCTCTAACAGGTTGATTCCATCATCCGTTGTAATTGACCAGTTGTTATGTTTACCGGAACCATTGACACCTGCAAATGGTTTTTCATGAAGCAGGCACTGTAAGCCATGACGTCCGGCTACTTTCTTTAATGTCTCCATTACCAACTGGTTGTGGTCTACTGCGATGTTAGCCTGTGCGTAGATCGGAGCTAACTCATGCTGTGCAGGTGCAACTTCGTTGTGCTGTGTCTTTGCGCTGACACCTAATTTCCAGAGTTCTTCGTTTACATCCTTCATGAATGCTGCGATTCTCTCACGAATCGCACCGAAGTAATGATCGTCCATCTCCTGACCTTTTGGAGGCATTGCACCGAATAAAGTACGACCGGTAAAGATAAGGTCTTTTCTCTGTAAATATTTCTGTCTGTCTACGATGAAGTACTCCTGCTCCGGTCCAACAGAAGGAGTCACTCTCTTTGATGTCGTATTACCGAATAATCTTACAAGACGTAATGCCTGTTCATTGATAGCTTCCATGGAACGAAGAAGCGGTGTTTTCTGATCGAGTGCTTCTCCTGTGTAAGAACAGAAAGCTGTTGGGATACAAAGTGTTGCGCCTGCTGCATCCTGTCTTACAAATGCCGGTGAGGTACAATCCCAGGCTGTATATCCTCTTGCCTCGAATGTAGCTCTTAAACCACCGGATGGGAAAGAAGATGCATCCGGCTCACCTTTGATCAGTTCTTTACCGGAAAAGCTCATTAGTACCTTGCCATTCTCCATCGGTGCTGTAATGAATGAATCATGTTTCTCTGCTGTTACTCCGGTCAGCGGCTGGAACCAGTGAGTATAATGTGTTGCACCTTTTTCGATTGCCCATTCTTTCATCTCATGCGCAACAACATCTGCTGTTTCAAGGTCTAACTCGCGACCTTCCTGAATTACTTCCTTTAACTTCTTGTAAACCTTCTTTGGCAGACGCTCCTGCATCACTGCATCATTGAATACGTTCTCGCCAAAAATCTCTGCTACATTTAAGTATCCTGTTTCGCTCATGTTCTACATCCTTTCTTCTTCACCGGTCTAATCCCCTGAGACTATTCCCTGCTTTTTTGAACAAATGTAAGAGATCTTAAATTCTCATTTCTTATTGTACCTTGAAAGTGGATGAATGTCAGTAAGAAATTTCTCCTATATGGCTTTTATGAGAAATTGTGTGACAACTTCTTACAAAAAAAGAGCATTCCAAGCTACTTGGAACGCCCTTGTTCATCTCTCACATTTGTTTTGTTGAACTTAAGATAATACTTTTCTCTCCAAAATGCAAGAGAAAATTTCACTTTTTTATCATTTTGCTATATTGAACAATAAATTCATGTAAAGTCTGAAATCTTTGTTAAATATAACATTATGGAAAGTGGACTTCCGTCTGTGCGACAATATTATTCAGCTTTGCCAACAGAACCGAACAGTTCCATTTTCTCTTTTACAGTAGCTTTGATAGCTTCTGCACCCGGAGCTAATAATTTACGTGGGTCAAATCCTTTACCCTCAAGATCTTTTCCTTCTTCAACATACTTGCAACTTCAAAGCGCTGCTCCATAGACCGAAGTTCAGTCATTGCACAAATGTCTTCAAAAAAATCAAAACATTCTTCTAAACTTTTTAACTCCAGAATAGCCTTATACATGCCTTCTTTACGTTCTTTTGGAATATTTTTTCCCATAAGATGTTCCTTCCTTTACGAAATATAATCTTATGATACCATCTTTTTTTGATTTCGTAAATAAAAAGTTTAATGTGTTAAAGAGATTTTCCTTTAAACAACAAAAACACTATAATAATTCCCTTGACTCGCTTTTTATGCTATACTTAATCTATCTTTTTGATAATGAGGTTTATTTATGAATTTAGAACAGTATATAGTACTGTTAATGTATCTGATTTAAATAGATTTGAAGATGGTACAGTAGTAGATATTGCTTTATTAAAAGAAGTAGGTCTAATTAAGAAAGAACTTGATGGTGTTAAAGTATTAGGAAGTGGCGAACTAACTAAGAAATTAACTGTTAAGGCTAATGCATTCACTAAGAGTGCAAAGGAAAAAATAGAAACTATTGGTGGAAAAACTGAGGTGATTTAGATGTTTAAAAATCTAAAATTAATCTTTAGTCCTAAAAATAAAGATATTAGGAAAAGAATTGGTTTTACACTAATGGGACTCCTAATATTTGCTCTAGGTACAACAATTCCTGTACCTGGAACTAAGGGGGCTATATCAAGCTTAGGATTATGGGAATTATATAATGCTATTGGTGGAGGAGCACTTAAGAACTTTTCAATATTTGCTCTAGGTGTTATGCCTTATATCTCTGCTAGTATCATTACTGGAATATTACAAATGGATATTATTCCTTACTTTACTGAACTTAAGGAAAGTGGGGAACAAGGAAGACAAAAGATTAATCAAATTAATAGATATCTTGGTATTGTTTTAGCTTTCTTACAAGGATTTGCTATGGCATTTACCTTTGTAAAAGGAGCAGGTACTTTAGAATATATGAAGATTGCATTATTCTTAACTGGTGGTACAGCATTCTTATTATGGCTTGGAGATCAAATTACTCAAAAAGGTATTGGTAATGGTATATCACTAATTATTATCTACTGTACCAAAAATGTTTATTGATACATTTAGTACATTTATATTAGATGGTAATACAGCATTATTCTTAGGAATAATTAAGTTTATTGTCTTTATCTTATTCTACCTTGCAATAGTAGTAGGAGTTGTCTTTGAAGAATGTTCAGAAAGAAGAATTCCTATTCAATATTCAAATAGAACTGCATCTGCTTATGGTGCAAAACAAAATTATATTCCATTTAAATTAAATTCCGCTAATGTAATGCCAGTTATCTTTGCATCAGTAATCTTGTCTATACCAACATTTATAGCAGGTTTACTAGGAGAAGATTCTGGATTCTCAGTATTTGTTACAAAGTATATTAATTATACAACACCTACTGGATTTGTATTATATATAATCTTAATATTTGTATTTGGATTCTTCTATACAAATATGCAAATTAATCCTAAAGAACTAAGTAAAAACTTAAATAAAAATGGTGGTTATATTCCTGGTATTAGACCTGGAGTAGAAACTGAAAAATATATTTCTAGAATATTAAATAGAATTACTTTCTTAGGTTCAACATTTATGGCTATAATAGCAGGCCTTCCAATTGTATTTAGTAGTTTTATAAATACGGGATTACCTACATCAGTATCAATTGGTGGTACTGGAGTACTAATTGTAGTAGGTGTTGCTATTGAGACTTGTAGACAAATAGAAAGTAGTTTAATAAATAGAAATTATAAAGGAGCAAGATAATGAAGAATATTATATTTGTGGCAGCTCCTGCTGCTGGTAAAGGTACCATATCAGCTAAAGTTTGCACTGAATATAATATTCCTCACATATCTACTGGAGACCTTTTAAGAAATGAAATCGCAGCTTCTTCTAAAATAGGTACGGAAATAAAATCCGCTATGGCAAGAGGAGAGTTTGTTTCTGATGAAGTTATTACCAAACTTTTAAAGAAAAGACTTGAAGCTAAAGATTGTAAAAAAGGTTTTATCCTAGATGGATATCCGAGAAATATTAGTCAGGCTAAGACTTATGATAATATTTTAAAAGAATTAAATTATGATGAGGGTTTAGTGGTATTTCTTGATATAGATAGAGAACTTGCTATGAAAAGAGCATTATCTAGAGTGGTTTGCTCTAAATGTGGACTATCTTATAATTTAATAAATAAAGAATATGCTCCACTAAAAGAAGGTATCTGTGATAATTGTGGTTCATCACTTAAAACAAGAAGTGATGATAATGAAGAATCTTTTATAAATAGATTTGATACTTTTATGAAAGAAACTTATCCTTTACTTGAATATTATGAAAAGAAAGGTAATTTACTTAAAATAAAAGTAGATAATATTACTACTGATGATATCTTTGATGAAATAAAGAAGGTAATTAAATAATGATTACAATTAAGAGTGAATATGAATTATCACTAATGAGAATTGCTGGCAGAATAGTATATGATACGCATCAGTACATAAAAGACTATATAAAGTCAGGAATTACAACTGGTGAACTTGATAAACTTGCTCATGATTACATTATTAGTAGAGATGCTACTCCATCATGTCTTGGATATGAAGGATATCCTGCTAGTATATGTATATCGGTTAATGAGGAAGTAGTACATGGTATACCAGGTAAAAGAAAATTAAAAAATGGAGATATAGTTACACTTGATATTTGTGCTTGTTATAAAGGTTATCATGGTGATTCTGCATGGACTTATCCAGTAGGAGAAATAAATAGTGAGAAGAAATATCTTCTAGAACATACTGAAAAAGCTTTATATGAAGGATTAAAACAAGTAAAAGCTGGAGTACATCTAGGAGATGTATCTAATGCTATTGAAGAATATGCTACTAGTCATAAACTAGGAGTAGTAAGAGAACTAGAAGGACATGGTATTGGAAGCAATCTTCATGAAGATCCAGGCGTACCTAATTATGGTAAGAAGGGTACTGGTATTATCTTGAAAGAGAACATGACAATTGCTGTAGAACCTATGTTAACTTCTGGTACAAGAAAAATATACTTACTAGATGATGACTGGACTATTATAACAAGAGACAATAAACCATCTGCTCACTTTGAACACACTATTATTGTAACTAGAGATGGCTATGAAATACTAACAGGAGATGATAATTATGAGTAAAGAAGAACTAATTGAAGTTCAAGGAAAAGTAATTGACAATTTACCTCAAGGAAAGTTCAAAGTAGAACTAGATGGGGGACACACAGTAGTTGCCCATGTTTCTGGTAAAATGCGCATGAACAACATACGTATCTTACCAGGTGATACTGTGGTTATCGCTATGTCGCCATATGATCTAACACAAGGGCGTATAGTATATAATAAGAAATAGGAGGGATGAATAATGAAGGTAAGAGCATCCGTAAAAAAAATATGCGACAAATGTAAAATAATCAAAAGAAATGGAAAAGTAATGGTAATTTGTGAAAATCCAAAACACAAACAAAAACAAGGTTAATAGGAGGAAAAAATAATGGCAAGAATTAAAGGTGTAGATATACCTAACGACAAAAGAATTGAAATATCTCTTACTTATATCTATGGTATAGGAAGACAATTATCTAAGACAATTCTTAACAATGCTAAAGTTGACTTAAATAAGAAAGCAAAAGACTTAACTGATGATGAACTTTCTAGAATAAGAGCAGAAGTTGAAAAACATACAGTTGAAGGAGATCTTAGAAGAGAAGTTAACTTAAATATTAAAACTAAGATGGAAATAAATTCTTATCAAGGTACTAGACATAAAAAGAATTTACCAGTAAGAGGACAAAGAACTAGTAGAAATGCTAGAACTCGTAAAGGTAAAGGAAAAGTTGTTGCTAATAAGAAAAAATAATTAGGAGGAAAATATGGGAAAATATAATTCAAGAAAAAGAAAAACTAAGAAAAATATTCCTGCTGGTGAAGTACATATCCATTCAACTTTCAATAATACAATTGTAACTATTACTGATCTAGAAGGAAATGTAGTAAGTTGGGCTTCTGCTGGAACTCAAGGTGTAAAGGGAAGCAAAAAATCAACTCCATTTGCAGCTGGTATGGCTGCTGAAGCTGCTGGTAGAGAAGCTACTGCTGCTGGAATGAAAACAGTAAACGTTAAAGTTAAAGGTTTAGGTTCAGGTAGAGAAGCTGCAATTAGAAGTTTACAAACTGTAGGATTAGAAGTAAAATCAATCACAGATGAAACACCAATTCCACACAACGGTTGTCGTCCACCTAAAAGAAGACGTGGATAATTAGGAAAGGGGAATCCAAAGATGTTAAAATTTGAAAAACCAGATTATAAAGTAAAAGAATATATAAAAGATTCTCATTATGGTAAATTTGAATTAGAACCATTAGAGAGAGGATTTGGAACTACTTTAGGTAATGCACTTAGAAGAGTTATGTTATCTTCATTACCAGGAGATGCTATTACTTCAGTAAAAATTGATGGAGTTGCTCATGAATTTCAAAAAATTGATGGTGTAGTAGAAGATGTAACTGCTATTGTATTAAACTTAAAGAGCGTTGTTATTAAGAATCATGCTAAAGATGAAAATAAAATAATTAGACTTACTAAAAATACTCCAGGAGTAGTAACTGCTGGTGATATTGAGAAAGATGCTGATATCGAAATCTTAAATCCTGACCAAGTAATTGCTACATTAGTAGAAGGTGGAAGCCTTAATATGGAAATGACTATTGGATCAGGAAGAGGTTATGTAGTAGCAGATGATAATAAGAAATTATTACAAAATGATAAAACAAAAATAGGAGCTATAGCTATTGATAGTTTATATTCTCCAGTAGAAAGAATAAACTATGAAGTAGAAACTGCTAGAGTAGGTCAAAATAATAACTTTGATAAGCTAATATTAGAAGTATGGACTAATGGTTCAATTTCTCCTGAAGAAGCTTTAGCATTAGCAGCAAGAATCTTAATTGAACATTTTGAAATATTAACTAGTTTAAATGCTATTGCAGATGAGACAGGATTAATGATATCTAAGAGTGAAGATCCTAGTGTTAAAATATTAGAAACTTCAATAGATGATTTAGATTTCTCTGTAAGAGCATATAATTGCTTAAAGAGAGCAAACATTTTAACTCTAAAAGATTTAGTAGATAAATCTGAAAATGAAATGATGAAGATTAGAAACTTAGGTAAAAAATCTTTAAAAGAAGTTATGGATAAAGTAAAAGACATGGGTCTAAACTTTAGAGATGAAAATTAATATAAGGAGGTAATTATGGCTTATAGAAAATTAGGTAGAGATAATAAGCATAGAAGAAGTATGCTTGCTACTTTAACAAAACAACTTATTGAAAATGAAAGAATAGTTACTACTGAAACTAGAGCTAAAGAAGTAAGAAAAACTTTTGATAAAATGGTAACTTATGGTAAAAAAGGTACTTTAGTATCTAGAAGACTTGCTTTAGCATTCTTACATAATGACAGTAAGGCTGTTGATAAAGTATTTAATGAATTAGCACCAAGATATAAAGATAGAAATGGTGGTTATACTAGAATAATTAAGAAATCTGAAAGAAAAGGAGATTCTGCTTTAGAAGTTATTCTAGAATTAGTATAATTATTAAACTTAAGATTTGTTCTTAAGTTTTTTCTTTTTCCCTTTCAGACTTTATAGTCTTCCAGGGTATTTTTGAGCCTAGGTCTCAAAAATAAATACATTTGTATTGCATATAAAATACTTGTAATTGCTTATAAATAAAGACTTCACAAACTAAATAAAATAATAGTCAAAAAATAGTTGACTATTATTTCTTATTAATATATAATGTTTATGCGGTAATATCTGGTGGTGTTCTCTCCTTTTTTAACTAAGTTAAGGAAGGGGTGATTCTATGTTTCAAAGTTTTCTGTTAAAGGGGGTTTTGAGATGGATCTAGTCCTAGCATTTGCTTGGATTACTCTAGTTACACTATATTTTATATATAGTAGTAACCTTAGAAAATAAGTAAAATAGAGCACCAAGGCAGTGCTCTGTATACAATACGGAGAGAACACCTTCGCAACTAGGTGTTACCCATTTTTATTATGGATAAATTTCTCTCTTCATATACATTATACTAAAGAATTATAAAAATAGCAATATTTATATTAAATTATTTAAAACTTTATGATATGATTTATACATAGGTAAAAGATAAAAGATTTACGAAAAAGATCCCAAATATTTCGCAAATCAGAAAGGAGGCCGCTCTTATGGAAAAAGTATTATTTGCAGAGGTTAACTACAAGTTAATTGGAGGGTGGTCAAAAATCTAACCTAAGTATAATAAATAATAATATAGATAAAGACTATGAAATAACTAATAGAAATATTAGTAATTTTTTATAGTCTTTTTATTTGAAATTATCTTAGTTAGAAAGTACTTCACCCCAAATATAATATCTTATAATTATTTATTACTAGACTATAAAATAGGCTAGTAATGACATGAAAATACCTAGGATTTTCATGAAAGGTAATAAATATATCTTTTCAAAATAATAAAAATATATTATAATTATATTGTGCCAAATTAGTTTAGTGGTAGAACAAGGCCCTCGTAATGCTTAGAGATAAGTTCGATTCTTATATTTGGCACCATTGAGAAATCTGTCCAGACTTTTTGAAGTTTTGGATTTAATATAGAAAATATCAATTTCTAAAAGAAGTTGGTATTTTTTTTGTTAATTAAAGAAGGACATATTCCACATAAAGCACCATTTGGGTATAAAAGAATTGATAAAATATTTGTTCCAGATATATTTTTGATAAGAAAATAGAAAAATATGATATAATTAAATAGAAAGATAGGAAGTGATTGAATTGAATATTATTGAAGTAAAAAATCTTTCAAAAG
>OJMO01002410.1_pt1 | contig 10235 bp, 7 predicted proteins | sample 1597241 | NCBI WGS metagenome assembly OJMO01 (sample SAMEA2452129, study PRJEB22498) | human gut metagenome | biome: human feces; feature: human gut; material: feces | place: Australia | collected 2012 | reverse complement strand
GGCAACACAGCACCTGCGCCAGTTAAGGCTGAAAAGCCTGCCAAGGTGGAGAAAAAGACGGTGAAAACCGATTCAGCCGTACCAGTGGCAACGAAGCCAGCCACCACGGCAAAGCCAGCCACCACCGCAGCACCTGCCACGGCAAATCCAGCCACCAAGCCAGCGGCAGCCGTGAAGCCAGCGGCACACAGTCATGTGGAGAGCAAAACCCCTGCCCACCACACACCCTCGCACCCCAAGGCAAAGCACGACACCATCTCCCATCAATAAAATGGCACGCGTGCTATAGCACACGCGCGAAATGGATAATAAAGGAAACTGATGCTCACAGCATCAGTTTTTTTTATGGGTGGGGAAAAGAAAAATGGGATAAGGAAGGAGGGAGCAAGGATTTTTTTGTAAATTTGCTTTTTAAATATGATGGAAGAAGAATTTGACATAAGAAAGGAGCGTATTTGCAGCGACCAAGACGTGGAAAAGGCTCTGCGACCGGTGCGATTTGAGGATTTTTCAGGTCAGGATAAGATTCTGGAAAATCTGCGCGTGTTTGTCGCAGCCGCACGTATGCGTGGCGAAGCGCTCGACCATACTCTTTTCTATGGCCCTCCGGGGTTGGGTAAAACCACTCTCAGCAACATCATAGCCAACGAACTGGGCGTGGGTTTCAAGGTCACGTCCGGCCCTGTACTGGACAAGCCGGGCGATTTGGCCGGTATCCTGACTTCGCTGGAGCCGAACGACGTGCTCTTTATCGACGAAATCCATCGGCTTAGTCCCGTAGTGGAGGAATATCTTTATTCCGCCATGGAGGACTACCGCATAGACATCATGATAGACAAAGGCCCTTCTGCCCGAAGCATACAGATTGATTTGAATCCTTTCACGCTGGTGGGAGCTACCACGCGTAGCGGTCTGTTGACAGCTCCGTTGCGTGCCCGTTTCGGTATCAACCTGCATCTGGAATATTACGATGATGATGTGTTGAGCGGCATTATCCGTCGTTCGTCCGGCATCCTCGATGTGCCTTGCTCCGTAAGGGCTGCCGCCGAGATTGCGAGCCGCAGCCGTGGCACACCGCGTATTGCCAATGCATTGCTGCGCCGTGTACGCGATTTTGCCCAGGTGAAAGGTTCGGGGAGTATCGATACGGAAATCGCACAGTTTGCCCTCGAAGCCCTGAATATCGACAAATACGGTCTGGATGAGATAGATAATAAGATACTCTGCACCATCATTGACAAGTTCAAAGGCGGCCCGGTGGGACTGACCACCATTGCCACCGCTTTGGGCGAAGATGCCGGCACGATAGAGGAAGTCTATGAACCGTTCTTGATAAAAGAGGGTTTCCTGAAACGTACCCCCCGTGGGCGTGAAGTGACGGAACTTGCCTACAAGCATTTGGGGCGGAGTCTCTATAGTAGCCAGCGTACCTTGTTTGGCGACGAGTGATTCATTAATCATTAATCACTAACCATTAATCATTAAAAAGAAGTGGCCGGATTAAAATCATTGGCAAAAGAAACTGCCATTTATGGGCTGAGCAGTATTGTGGGGCGTTTCCTCAATTACCTGCTGGTGCCCGTATATACCATGGCGATGTCCGCACAGAGCGGCGGCTATGGCGTAGTGACGAATGTATATGCGTGGGTGGCCCTCATGCTGGTATTATTGACGTGCGGCATGGAAACCGGTTTCTTCCGCTTTGCCAATAAAGGGGAGGATGACCCGATGCGTGTGTACTCCACGACATTACTCAGTGTGAGTATGGGGGCGCTTACTTTCCTTGCATTGGGGCTGCTGTTTCTCGACCCTATTGCCGGATGGATGGAGTACAGTGAGCATCCCTGGTACGTGGGCATGATGATGATTGTGGTGGCGATGGATGCTATTCAAAGCATTCCTTTCGCTTATTTGCGCTACAAGAAGCGTCCCATTAAGTTTGCGGCACTCAAACTGCTGTTCATCTTCTTGAATATAGCACTGAATCTGGTCTATTATGTAGGGATGAAAGGGGATGACGTGGGCTATGCCTTCCTTTTCAATCTGATATGCACCTCTACCATTATGCTTTGCATGATTCCGGAGTTACGCGGGTTTGCTTATGTGCTGGATAAAAAACTGTTGAAGCGGATGCTTGCTTACAGTCTGCCGTTACTGGTACTTGGCTTGGCGGGTATCTTGAATCAGGTGGCCGATAAGATTATTTTTCCTTTTGTCTATCCGGATGAGGCGGAAGCTACCGTGCAGTTGGGCATTTATGGAGCTGCCAGCAAAATTGCTATGGTGATGGCGATGCTTACACAAGCTTTCCGCTATGCATACGAGCCTTTTGTCTTCGGAAAGAGCCGGGACAAAGACAATAAGCAGGTATATGCGCAGGCCATGAAGTTTTTCATCATCTTTACACTGCTGGCATTCCTGGCTGTCATGTTCTATCTGGATATTTTGCGCTATATCATCGGCTCTGATTACTGGCCGGGATTGCGGGTAGTGCCTATCGTGATGGCTGCCGAAATCTTTATGGGTATCTATTTCAATCTTTCCTTCTGGTACAAGCTGATTGACGAAACGCGTTGGGGAGCTTATTTCTCCTTGATAGGTTGCACGGTGCTGGTAGTGATGAACATACTTCTGATTCCCCGATACAGTTATATGGCTTGTGCCTGGGCAGGATTCTGTGGCTATGGCATCGCCATGCTTCTGTCCTATTTCGTAGGGCAGAAGAAGTATCCCATTCAGTATGACCTGAAGGCTATCGGTAGTTATGTGCTGCTTGCGGCAGTACTCTATCTGGCTGCCGAATATGTCCCGATAGAAAATATTTACCTGCGTATGGCGTACCGTACCGTTTTGTTGCTGCTCTTTGTGGCCTATATCGTGAAGTGCGACTTGCCGTTGAGGCAGATTCCGTTCATTGGTAGGCTGGTGAAGTGAGGTTAGAGAAGTTAGATTGATAAACATTGCGTATTTAACAGTTTTGTCAAGAAAAGCATTACTTTTGTACTGTTATTAAAACTGAAGTGACACAATGGACAGAAAAATCAATCGCATAAAGATTGTTTTGAAATCAAGGATTGTGCAGAAGAGCAAACAATAAATTCAGAATCAAGTATGATTAAATCAGAAGCAATTCAGAATCTCCTCGCAAGATTCGAATCCATTGCGTGTGAATACGAAGGCGTGGAGTGCTGGAGTGCTCGCGAATTATATCCCATTCTGGGCTATGCCAAATGGCAAACGTTTGAGAATGTTTTAGGAAAAGCTAAGGAGGCTTGCCAAAACGCTGGTGTAGAGACGAGTAATCATTTTACCGGCATCAGTAAAACGATACTTATGCCTAAAGGTGCATCAAAGGACATTGAAGACTTTATGCTCACTCGCTATGCCTGCTACCTCGTGGCACAAAATGGTGACCCTCGTAAGTCGGAGATTGCTTTTGCCCAAAATTACTTTGCTGTACAAACACGTGTGGCAGAGGTAATAGAGCAACGACTTCTTGACTACGACCGTGTCCAGGCTCGCCATAAGTTGGCAGAGACAGAGAAACGCCTCTCTGGTGTTCTTTACGAGCGTGGTGTGGATGACAAGGGGTTCGGAATCATACGTAGTAAGGGCGACCAAGCTCTTTTTCGCATGAACACTGCTATGCTTAAACGTAAACTTGGGGCACCGGAAAAACGTGCTTTGGCAGATTTCTTGCCAACTCTTGGCATTAAGGCAAAGGACTTTGCTGCCGAGATGACCAGCAGTGTTTTACGAGGCGTTTCATTGAGAGAAAATTGAAAACTGATAATTGATAATGGAAGAAAAGACGACCGACAACAGAAATACCTTTGCTATCAAGACTTTTCTGAAAGACTATCTTGATTTGCGCAAAGACAAGGACAATGAACTGGAAACTGTAGATTCCATCCGTAAGGGAGTGGAATTCAAAGGAGCCAATCTTTGGATTCTGATATTCGCCATATTCATGGCCTCGTTGGGATTGAATGTAAACTCCACAGCCGTGATTATCGGTGCCATGCTCATCTCGCCGCTGATGGGGCCTATCATGGGCGTGGGGCTTTCTGTGGGGTTGAATGATTTTGAATTGATGAAGCGGTCTTTGAAGAGCTTCTTGATAACTACCTTGTTCAGTGTGACCACTGCTACCATTTTCTTTCTGGTGAGTCCCGTTGCCGAGGGGCAGTCGGAATTGCTGGCACGTACGTCACCCACCATTTATGACGTATTCATCGCCTTGATGGGTGGCTTGGCAGGTGTGACGGCGCTCTCTACCAAAGAGAAAGGAAATGTGATTCCGGGTGTTGCCATTGCCACGGCTTTGATGCCGCCTCTCTGTACGGCAGGCTACGGGCTGGCAACGGGTAACTTGATTTATTTCCTCGGTGCATTCTATCTTTATTTCATCAATTCCGTGTTTATCAGTCTTGCCACTTTCCTGGGCGTGCGCGTGATGCACTTCCAGCGCAAGGAGTTTGTGGATAAGAACCGGGAGAAGAAAGTACGTAAATATATCGTCCTGATTGCTATCTTGACCATGTGTCCCGCTGTCTATCTGACGGTAGGTATCGTCCAGGATACCTTCTTTGAGAGTGCTGCCAACCGTTTTGTCAACGAGCAGCTCTCCTTTGAGAATACGCAGGTGCTGGACAAGAAAATCCATCACGAGGGCAAGGGCCACGAAATACGTGTCGTGCTGATTGGGCAGGAGGTGCCCGAAGCTTCCATCGCCATTGCCCGCAGCAAGATGAAAGACTATAAGCTAGACAATACCAAGCTGATAGTCCTCCAAGGTATGAACAATGAAGCGGTGGATATTTCTTCCATCCGTGCCATGGTGATGGAAGACTTCTACAAGAACAGCGAGCAGCGTCTGGTGGAACAGAAACAGAAGATTGCCACACTGGAGCAGAATTTGGAAAGATACAAAACCTTCGATGAATTGGGCAAGAAGATTATCCCAGAACTGAAAGTGCTCTACCCGTCGGTAAAGACCGTATCAATATCTCATGCGATTGAACTGGCGGTAGATTCTGTACGGGTGGATACTGTGACCCTTGCCGTCTTGAAATTCGGCAAGCATCCGGGTGCGCACGAGAAGGAAAAGATTGCGGAGTGGCTCAAGGCGCGTACGGGTGCCAAGCAATTGAGGCTGATTACTGAATAATACAAGAATTGACGGAATGAAAATAAGATTTATACTGATAGCTGTCTGCTTCCTTTTTTCTCTGCCGGGACAAGCGGATGAAGGGATGTGGATGCTGGGAAATCTGAACAAGCAGACACGCCAGACCATGAAAGAGTTGGGCTTGCAGATGTCTGTCAACAAGCTATACAATACGAAACGCCCGTCGCTGAAGGATGCGGTAGTCAGCTTCGGAGGCTTTTGTTCCGGAGTGGTGGTGTCCGGGGACGGGCTGGTGTTTACCAATCATCACTGCGGCTTCAGCAGCATACAGCAACACTCGTCTGTGGAGCACGACTATCTGAAAGACGGCTTTGTGGCACGTAATCTTAGTGAAGAACTGCCTAATCCGGAACTTTACGTCCGCTTCCTCTTGCACCAGCAAGACGTGACCCGTCGGGTACTTGGAGCAGTAAAACCGGATATGAACGAATCTGAGCGTACAAGTGTAGTAGATTCGGTGATGCTGGTCATTGGCGAAGAGGTTTCTCGTAAAGACTCCACGCTGATAGGCATTGTGGATGCTTACTATGGAGGCAATGAATTCTGGCTTTCCGTTTATCGCGACTACAATGATGTGCGTCTGGTATTTGCACCCCCTTCTTCAGTGGGCAAGTTCGGCTGGGACACTGACAACTGGGTATGGCCACGCCATACGGGCGACTTCGCCGTATTCCGTATCTATGCCGGCAAAGACAACCGTCCTGCCGACTATTCTCCCGACAATGTTCCCTACCATCCCGAATACGTGGCTCCGATATCCCTGGACGGCTATCGTGAGGGTTCCTTCTGTATGACGATGGGCTATCCGGGCAGTACGGAACGCTATCTTTCCTCTTTTGGCATCGAAGAGATGATGACCACCACCAACCAGGCTCAGATAGATGTCCGTGGTGTGAAGCAGGCCATCTGGAAGCGTGAAATGGATAGCCGTGACAGCATCCGCATCAAGTACGCTTCCAAATACGACGAAAGTTCCAATTATTGGAAGAACAGCATAGGAGTGAACCGCACCATCAAGAAACTGCATGTGCTGGACAAGAAGCGTGCCATGGAGACCGAACTCCGTCGCTGGATACAGCAGACACCGGAGGAACGGGAACATCTGCTGCATCTTTTTTCCGACCTGGAGTTGAACTACAAGAGCCGCCGTGATGCTTATCGTGCCAGAGCTTACTTTGCCGAATCTTTCCTGAACGGTCCGGAACTGGTGCAGCTTGCTTTGTCCATCCTCAACTTCGACTTTGAGGGGGAAGAGAAAACGGTGGTTGCCAATCTGAAAGCTATCGTTGAGAAATATGCCAATCTGGACTTGGGCATTGACAAGGAAGTGTTTACAGCACTGTTGAAAGAATACCGCTCCCAAGTGGATTCCACCTATCTGCCCGAGCTCTACCAGACGATTGCGACAGAATACGGAGGTAACGAGCGTACCTATGTGGATAGTCTTTATGCCCGCTCGGAGCTGACCACCCCCCGTGGATTGAAGCGTTTCCTGGAGCAGGACACCACCTATCAGATATATAACGACCCTGCCATCAATTTGGGCATCGATCTCATCACGAAGCTATTCGAGATGAATATGCAGGTACAGCAGGCTTCCGGTGAAATCGAGCGGAATGAACGTTTGTTCAACTCTGCCGTGCGACGTATGTACGCATCCCGTAACTTCTATCCCGACGCCAACTCCACCATGCGTTTGAGTTTTGGCACTGTCTGCGGTTATGCCCCCTTCGACGGAGCGGAATATGATTATTATACCACCGCGAAAGGTATTCTGGAGAAAGTCAGAGCCCATGCAGGCGATGTGGATTTTGAAGTGCAGCCTGAGTTGCTATCCCTTCTTTCCTCCGGTGATTTCGGTAGATATGCCGATGAGAAGGGAGAAATGAATGTCTGCTTTATCTCCAATAATGACATTACGGGAGGCAATTCCGGCAGTGCCATGTTCAATGCCAAAGGAGAACTTCTGGGGCTTGCCTTCGATGGGAACTGGGAAGCCATGAGCAGCGACATCCTTTATGAGCCGAAGATGCAGCGTACCATCGGGGTGGATGTACGCTACATACTGTTTATGATTGAGAAGTATGGGAAGGCAGGAAATCTGATTCAGGAACTGAAGCTTGCCAATCCTTAACGTGTGCCCCCTGCCTATACTTTTATGGGTGATATTTTCTAAATCACTCCACGGATACGGTCATCGAATGCCGAGAGTGCTGCCTTTGCCCCTTCGCCCATGGCAATGACTATCTGCTTGTAGGGAACATTCGATACATCCCCTGCCGCATATACCCCCGGAAGTGTGGTACGGCAGAAAGCGTCAATCTTAATCTCCCCGGTCGGAGTCGTTTCCAGCTTGTCGCGGAAAGGAGCGCTGTTGGCTGCCAAACCGATTTGCACGAAGATGCCGTCTAACGGGAAGTCGCGTTCCTCGCCGGTAAGGCGGTCCTTGATGCGGATAGAAGTTACTTTTTCCCCGTTTCCATCAACTTTAATGGTCTGTGACGAGGTAAAGATTTCCACATTCGGCAGGCTCCGGGCTTTCTCTTGCAGCACTTGGTCGGCTTTCAGTGTATCGGCAAATTCGAATACCGTTACCTTCCGGCAGATGCCTGCCAGGTCGATGGCAGCTTCAATCCCCGAGTTACCTCCACCGATAACCGCCACATGCTTGCCTTGATAGAACGGACCGTCGCAATGCGGACAGAATGCCACGCCGCGTCCTATGTATTCCGCTTCGCCCTCCACATTCAGTTTGCGCCAGCTTGCCCCTGTGGCAATGATTACCGCCGGTGCATGGAACACCTCGCCGCCTACGGTGGAGACACTTTTTTCCGTTCCCTGCAACTTTACTTTCTCTATCTTACGCTCCTCGAAAATCTCTATCGGATAGTGCTCTATATGTGTGCGGAGTGCGTTGGCAAGTTCTGCACCAGTAGTCTGCGGCACGGAGATAAGGTTTTCTATGCCTACCGTCTCTTTTACCTGTCCGCCTATGCGCTCGGCAACAATCGCCACCCGTAGGCCCTTGCGTGCAGAGTAGATGGCTGCGGAAGCTCCGGCTGGTCCGCCGCCCAATACCAGCACGTCGAAATCTCTCTCTATCGGCGCTTCGTCCTCTTGCGGAGCACTGCCGAAGGCTTCTTCCAGCTTCTGCAAAAGCTCTCCTAAAGAACCGCGACCTACGTGAAGCAGCTTGCCATTAGCGTAGACTGACGGCACGGCTTGTATCTTCAGCGCATCCACTTCCTCTTGATTAAGCGCCCCGTCCACCATCTCGTGGGTGACGTGCGGATTCAGCAATGCGATGATGTTCAGTGCCTGCACCACATCCGGACAGTTGGTGCAAGTAAGCGATACATACGTTTGCAGGCTGATGTCGCCTTGCAACGCCCGGATGCGGCGACGAATTGCTTCGTCCGGCAGATTTTTCCCCTTTCCATCGGCATTCAGCACGGCAAGCAGGAGGGAAGTGAACTCGTGTCCGCCGGGGATGCCGCGGAACTTGATGCCGGTTTCCACATCGTCTTTCAGCAATGTGAACTCCAACACGGGGTTCTCTATCTCACTCATCCGGCAGGAGAGCTTGTCGGAACAGCTTGCCACATCCTTCAAGAATCCGATAAGCTCTTGTGCCTGCTCGTGACCCGGATGATAGGTGATGTGAAAGACGTAGCGGGCTTCCAAATGCTGGAATACGCTCCGCACCTGGTCTAATATAGTTGTTTCTAACATGATTAATAGGGTGTTTGGGGTGAGAAAATAGTCTTTTAATATGTTTGATATAGAGTAGTTGCAGAACTTGTGAGGAAGTACTCCAATACTCCTTCGAAAGTACTGCGGTACTCCTTTGAAAGTACTACAGTACTTCTGTACAAGTACTGCGGACGTCTTAAAGGAAAGCGGACGTCTTTCTATGGTGAAAGCGCCCGCTCCTCCTATTACTTATCAAATCTTTCCTACAAGGTCGATGCTCGGCTTCAAAGTTTCCGCTCCTTTCTTCCACTTGGCAGGGCATACTTCTCCATCGTGTGTGGCAACAAACTGTGCAGCTTCTACCTTGCGCAGCAGCTCGTCGGCATTGCGTCCGATGTTGTTGTCCTGTATCTCGGCAATCTTGATTTTACCCTCGGGATTTACGAGGAATGTGCCGCGATATGCCATGCCTTCTTCTTCAATCATCACGCCGAATGCGCGGCTCAGCACGCCTGTGGGGTCGGCAAGCATGGGGTACTTAATCTTGCGGATGCTTTCGGAAGCATCGTGCCATGCCTTGTGCACAAAGTGCGAGTCTGTGCTTACAGAATATACTTCTACGCCCATTGCTTGGAATTGGTCATATTTCTCTGCGATGTCTACCAGCTCGGTAGGGCATACGAAGGTAAAGTCTGCCGGATAGAAGAAGAAAATGGCCCATTTACCTTTTACGTCTTCGTGGGATACTGTTTTGAAACTTCCGTTTTGGAAAGCCTGAACCTTGAATTCAGGGAGTTGTGAGTTGATGATCGGTTCCATAATTTTTCTCTTTTAATAGGTTTAGTTTTTTGTTTTACCAATGCGAAGATTGTGCAGACAGAATGTAGAAGCCAGTTTGCTTGATGATGCTGAGGTGCAACCGACCTTCGCTTTTTCTGTTTGCAAAAATATAGCATTTTTCCCCGATAGAACAAAAAATCCGATTGAAAGATTTTATGGAGCGATAGATGAAATCTATACGACTGCTTGGGTTGCTTTCAGTGAGAGCATTTCCTTGGGTACGGAAAGTTTTATCTCCTTAACCAGCACTTCGAGCAGCGTGTGGCGGATAAAGTTCTTATTGGTCAGCAGCACGACCTGGCGGGTGGGGCAGGGGATGGCGAAGGAACGTACCAGCTCTTTCTGGGCATCGCCCAGTTGCAGAACGGCCAGTTCGGGGATGAAGGTCACGCCTTTGCCGCTTTCTACCATGCGCATAAAGGTCTCCATGCTGCCCAAGTGATAGGCAAGCTGGCTGGCACGTGCCGACTTCATCTGGCAGAAGCGCACCAGCTGGTCGCGGAAGCAATGG
>OJMO01002383.1_pt1 | contig 10333 bp, 7 predicted proteins | sample 1597241 | NCBI WGS metagenome assembly OJMO01 (sample SAMEA2452129, study PRJEB22498) | human gut metagenome | biome: human feces; feature: human gut; material: feces | place: Australia | collected 2012 | reverse complement strand
TGAGAGCCCCTTCGGCGTCGCATTGCACGAAGGCGTTCGGGCCCGGCGCTGCGAAGTCGGCTGCAAAATCATGAAATCCCTCTTTCGACACGCATCGCTGGAAGAGATTCTGTTCGCCCCTCGTCAGGAACACCCTTCTGCGCCAGCCTCCGATTTCCGACACCGGTTCGCTCGCTATGCAGTCTTCAACGGTGATACGCCTTGTCTGCCTCTGCAGGTTCACGGCGCTGCCGGCAAAGTGCAGAAAATTCGTACGTCTCACCCAGCAGTCGCCGGCATTGTTCATCCACACCCCGTCCCAGCAGTGGTCCTCATCCTTCGGGTTCCAGTCGTTGTGCTGAGAGGCGAGCGTCATGTTCTCCACACCACATTCCGTTATCTCCCCCTTATTATAAGAGGTGATGATCATAGCCCTTCCGTATTTCTGGTCTATAGCCATCGTGATGGGAGCGTCGATGGTTATCATGTTTCCTTTTACGCTCTCCACAGTCCTTGTCCACTTCATGTCGATGTCTGAAGGTTTCCATCCCGTGTAGTCGAGTCCTCCGCCAAAGTCGTTGCATCCCAGACTCTCTATCCATTCCTTGGTAGACGGTCTGAAAATCATTATCCTCTCTCCAACCTTGATTCCGGCAGTGGAGGAGAGCGTGATGTCCTGGCTTCCGGCAGCCAGTTTCTGGTCAGCCACCATTATCGTGTCACCTTTTGTCATTGCGCTTTGTCCCTCGATATAGACGAGGGCGCCGCGGTCGGTGCCACGCTTCACGAGCTTCGTCTTCCGTTTTCCCATACCTCTCAATACCACTCCCGATGCACTGATTCTCAACGGTTTGTCGAGATAGAACGTGCCTTCGCCGATAAGCACCGTGCCACGGTGTCCCTGCTTGTCTGCCTTCAGTCGCGACACGTAGTCGATGGCGCGTTGCAGCCGGAGGCTGGCATCGGCATCGTCGGATTGACAATCCACGAACACGGCATTCCTCACGTCGGGAATACCGCCCACAGAGGCATGGTAGCCACAAGTGGAGTAGTCCATTGGGATGAATACGCTTTTTTTCTTCCCTCCCGCCGCGGCACTCAGCGTAGCACACAGAATAGTGGTGGTCAGGATGGTCCTCGTTATTTTCATTATCGTATTTGGAATTTTGTTGTTGTCATTTCATTGTCGGATTTGTATGGCGGCAGCATGCAGCCACCTTAAGATTCAGACGCTCTTTGCGCCTTATTGTAACCTGTATCCGCACTTGAACCTGTATGTATTTTATAAGTGCCTGTAAATTAAAAGGAACTTTACGACATCAAGCGTAAATGATACCATAAAGCTCCCTTTGCTAAGAAATCAATCTTGCTTTATTTCCTCCTGAGGACGAATTGTTTGCTGTAAATTAGTGATTGACATCCATTAACTTGGATTTGGCGGTTTCAATGGCTGTAAGTTTCAATTCATCTTCATCCTCCAAAGCATCCAAAACCTTGTCGGCAAGCCAAAGGGTGAGCATTTCTTTTTCGTCTATATGGAAATACTTTGCCAATAGTATCACTTGGCTTCGCTTTGCCCTACGGTCGCCACGTTCTATCTTGCTGAACATTGGGGTATCTATCTCCAAATATGCTGCTAACTGACGTTGCAGCACCTCATGTTTGATTCTTAATTCCTTTATCTTGTTTCCTAATAACATATCCGTTGTTTTTAAGTTCGGCCGAAAAGGTCGGTTTGTCGGTCGGATTTCGCTATAATCAGTCGCTTTCGCTATAAATTCCGTTGAAAACTTCGCTATAATTATGACGGAATCATTCGTTTCTACCTATTTCCAACGTTGACATTGGTCGGATTTCGGTCGGATTGTGGATTTTTCGGTCGGATTTCGGTCGGATTTGTTCACATCCGACCGTTCCTATTTCAAAATCCATCTTAGTCCGATTCTATCTATTGAATTTTCTTCATTCATTTCTACTAACAATCTGCCGACATAGCGAAGTTGTTGCTCTTCCGTCTTATTGGCTGGAAGCACATCCTTTAGATATTCGTATATACTATCTCGCTTGGCACCTTCTTCACCAGCATTGCTGAGATATTGTAGAACCATTTGACGCAACCTCTCCTTATCCAATCCTTTTGTTTTTGTGTAAGAAGGCAGTTGGTGCGTGTTTTTGGCAATGCTAAGAGAAATGCTGTAATGCGGAGCCTCACCTTCTATCAGTCCACGTTTTAGCAAGTCTTTCGCTATATCCTCATGAATTGTTCTGCCTTTTTGTACTGCGTCAAGCGAGATGGCAATCCCATAAAGATAGGGTGTCTCTTGTGGGTACTCAGGAGGAGATGTTGTTGCAGTTCTAGTTCAAGCATAAATTAGTCTATGATACTTTCACTATTCTCATTATGCTTTTCAGCATTTCTTAACACACACTCTTTACTTGTATTTGCATAGCAATATACACAAAAATGGCGGCAAGTATTGTACATACCAATATCTTTGCTCACCATGCAACCGCAAATCTTTCTTTGTCCAGAATCCTTAACTTTCTTTTCTTTCTTTGGGATAGGTGGAAGATTACCAAACATATCTTTTTCAGGCCATTTAAGGGTATGAAGATAGTAAACCAGTTCTTCATCATCAGCAAAAATGCGTTTCATCAGTTCTCCATCAATACAGCGATTATGTTCAATGCCGTAGGACTCAAGATCAATATCTTCAGCACATGTAGCCATTTCAACATCCCAGCCTTGGTCATGCCACGCTTCTCGAATTTTCTTAAGTCCTTGTACAATCTCTATTCTTTGGGCATAATTAGCTTCTGCATTCTCAACATCTTCCTTTGTAAAAAAAACAGTTTCCTTCACAAGATTGTTCTGAACCTTGCGGTATGCTTTTACATCAACAAAACTGAAAACCAATTTATTAGTGTAGCCTTTCAGCTTGTTTCCGATATGCCATATTCTTGTAAGCAATTCTCGTGGTCCGATGGTTGAAGTGATAATCAAAGGGTCAAATCTCCAAATGACTTTCTCTTTGCCTATTGTGTCTGACAATTTCTTGAATGTTTCAATTCGCTCTTCTACAGAAGGTACATTAGGTTCAAAACCTTCCTTTGTGTAGTCATTCAGTGTTACTTGGAAATAATAATGAATCCCCATTTCATCCAGTATATGAAGGTAAGGCATTATTGGTTTCGGATTTTTTGTCCAAAATACAATAGCCCTACACTTACTGAAAGAGATATACATCTTTTGCTGATTGAATGGATTGTACCAAGCGCAATAGCCTTTAGCCAAGCGGTTAAAAAACCACTTGGCATAAAAGGCAGGTATATCTGTTGAACGACTGGCAGAGATTATAACAGGTGCCGTAGCTTCAACCTTTTTACCAGAATCAGTACATATATTAATTTTTTCAATTGCCATACAGTTTCGATATATAATCTATTATATTGTTGATTGGAATCTTTGCATAGATTTCTGCAAGCCATCGCATATTTTCATATCGTGGTTTAAGTTTATTCTCCATGTAAACTTTCAACCTTTCAATTACACGTCCATTTGTACAATCATGTCCCGCATAATACCCTTTAACAACTCCTTTTTTCTTATCTTTATATGTTTCATGATGATTTCTAACAAACCATTCAATATCTTCATAGAACTGTTTCCTTGCACGTGAATCAGAAATCATAGAAGCACATTCGTTAATCCATGCTGTATTCTCTATAATGGATTCTTCTTTGTGTGGCACTTCTCTTAAGTTAGATATACTTTCGTTTCTTTCTCTACCAATTTTTGTTGGTACAGTCACTGTACCTTCGTCTCCTATTGTATCTTTTTTATCCGTTACAGAAAACAAATCTGATTCTGTCCTTGTTTTTAATTTCGTACTCTTTTTGTCTTTATTTTCTCCAAATCCGAAATGTTTAAATGTTTCTTTCTGAGCCTTGTCTGTTTTCAGATTTTCCTTGATGTATTCTGTAAACTTGACCTTATCATCTTTTAATAAGTATGTCTTATAAGCAATCTTTGCCAACTCACATTGTTTTTTTGCTTTCTTGTAAGGTTTGTCACCACATACATAGTTAATGGCATCTGCAATCCTAATTTTAGCAGCTTTACTCCTGCTAACCACAGCATTTATAAATTCATCTACATCCTTATTGAACTTGAACTTTTCAAGAAGGAATTTATAATCCTCAACATTAAAATCTTCTTCCTCTGTCGCTGGCTGTGATTTGACAGGCACTTGAATATTTGTTATCTTACCCAACTCTTTTCCGAAAAGTTTTTTATACACGTCTTCGTAATTCTCGCCAGACAGCACCAATTGTAGCGAGTCACGATTCATACCATAGTAACCGCACAGAGTACCCCACAGCACTAAACTTGCTCGATAATCTTCTATGGCATTCAGTTTAAGTAATGCTGTCAGATCAGAAAAACTATGTCCACGCAAGATAAAACATGCGATAGCTTTTAGTTCCTTATTATTTATGCTATTAATATCAAAGGGAACGCTAGGATCTTCTATATGGGCGTGAAGATTATTTATGTAATTACGCTCCATAGAGGCATTCCATTTTTCTTCACCAATACTTATCTTTATTATTGGGACTATTGACTGCATGATGCCCATATAAACGGCCATACGATGTGCCGACAATGCCTCGGGTGTTAAATCATTTTCAATGATATGCTCAATGGTCTTATTTACAAGGTTCATATTCTCTATCACAATGTTATAACCATTGACGGAGATTCCTTGTAAAGACTCCTTTATGTTACTCTGATGCTTTTCTATATTACTTATTGTTCTTTTTTCTATTTCATTCCTAAACATCGTGTAATCACTTGATGACACAAGTGTATCAACATTAGGAAGCAAATGGCAGTTCCGTTTCTTACAAAGATCCTCAAAGCAAGTGTCCCATAGCCCCAATTTATTAAGAACACCAATAAAATCCCCCTTGGATATATTACCAAGGGCGTTATCAAGTTCTTCATCGAACACTTTTTGATTGTACTTCTCAATACTATCTATTTTCCTGTAATCCTCAACAAGTTTTGATAATTTAATACCAAAAGTTGAAGAGAGAGAAGGAGTCGCAATAAGGCTTGTCAGGATATTATAGATTTCCTGATCTAATTTAAGCAATGACGCCAAATCAGCAGATAGAGAAAGTTTCTGTCCAAGTAGGTAAGCATACATAGCTCCTTTTTGCTTGTCAATGTACTTATCCTCACAGGGCAAAGGACTACAATTTAGAGTGCTAAGTTCAGGAAAAGGCTTTGTCTTCAATCCTGATATATCAGGAAGTATTGTGTATTTGCTGAAAAATTTGATTGATTTGTTACTTTTTGTATTTATAAGTGTCAAATCATAAGCTTGTTTAGAAAAAAAATATACTCTGCAATTCGAAGGAGTTAATTGAATTGCATGATTGCATACATACACCCCTTCCTGAAGCTTTTCAAAATCATTGCTTTGATATTCATCCTCTATTTCAATGAGAATGGGAAAATTGTATCGTCCGGTATCATTAATTGTGAAATGTACCGGGTAATCAAACAAGATAATAGAACTAAATGAACGTAGTTGTTCAATTTGTTCAAAACTATTATAACCAGAAATTCTCTGGTTGTAATGAGTAGGAGGCAATATACACTCCGATTGAAGTATATTGTCTAAGTTTATATTTGAGGTAGGAATATAATATTTCATAATGTATTATTTTAAAATGGACCAGAATTCGTACCTGCATTACCTGAATAAACAGGTGAATTTGGATTTGGCAATAGAGGAGCTAAATTGTTCGTGTACAACAAATAAAGATTCTCTAAAGGGCGAGTTGTTGCGACATAAAGGGCAGATTTACAGTACATAGGTTCATAATAATAATACGGCGGAACAAATTGCCTGTATTCATTCAAACCACAACAAGGGATAAAAACATTATTGAATTGCAATCCTTTTGCACAATGCCATGTGATTATTTTGGGACTTGTTGACTTGAAATCAATTTCCATAGCATCTTTAGTTTTCCATTGTACAGGAATACCTTTTGACAGAAAGTAATCACGGATTTGTTTAACTTGATCAGTGTAGTACACCAAGATTCCCACATCAGTTAGATTACCATTTGAAATATATTCTATGATTTTATCAAGTTGGGCATTGGATTTTAATAATCTTGGTTTTGGACCATGTTTAACACACGCAAATGATAAACGTGATTCAGGTCTAATGTATTCACCTACTTTTGCATTTTCAATTGTTAATCTCCAGTTTATGCACAAATCTTGTGGATGTACACCTATTTGCTTAGCTGTATTTTCAACAGATTGAACGGGATGATTAGGAAACCCCATTATAGACTGAAAAGAATCCCCAAAAAACCAACAATAAGTGCTATGCTGACAAAAGTCATTTATTTCACCAGAGTTAAAATCCTGACATTCATCTATAAACATGTACTTAAAATTAGGTTTTGAAGATCTTTGCCATTCTTCAAAATAATAGACATGACCTTTGGTCTGTCCTATCTCAGCTAACTCGTCAACAAAAAACTGTTTTAGTGACTTTGTATAAACAATGATGGCATAGGAACTTGTAAATGTCGAAACTTGTTTTGCCTTCTTTAGTAAAGTCAAGGATTTACCAGAACCTGCAATACCTTTCACTATTGCAGTTCTATCAGCAGACATATTTATTATAATTTGCTGATATTTGTCGGGTGTAAGATTATCTAATGCCATTTTTAATAATTGTATGGAAGTTTTTTATCTGCCAAAGGATTGTTTTTTCTACAAGAATGGTTGAAATCAGAAGCAACAATAGCATCAGCAAAGCGTTTTCTGCAAATTATGCGATAAGCAACCTTGCTAACATCGTTTCTTTTCCTGCTGTGGCTGACAGTGAATATGTCCTGCATATAACATCCTTTGCATGATATCTCGTGAAAATAACATGGGTATGGATATAGAGTCTTGAACTCATTTTTATATGAACATACAAATGAATTTACACCAGCATTGAGAACCTGAGGATAGAAAAGCTCGCTATCATTCAACTTCGTTGTGACATCTGAAAGAATGAAAACGCCTTCGTTTGATAACAATGGTAGGAAATAAGATGAAATAAGTGAATAAACATTCTTGTTTTTAAACGTGTCATGTTGAATGAATTCGTTAAGAGCTTTGAATGAAACGATGAAATGATATCGAACATTCGTTAAGTTCACCAAATCCTTAAGTTCTTGTTCCGAAGATACATATAATCCTTGCGGATTTATATTTATGTCAACCCTAATACAATTTGATTTAACAACAGATTCCATCATATGGTACAAGAAACAAATTGCATTAGGATTCGCATCAAAAGCATCAATGTTTATTCTCTTAAGGTTTGGCAATTTTGACTGGAGGATATCTATAAGACCTATTATTTCCCCTCCTGTTCCACAACAAAAATCAAGTATGTTTACCTCTTCTAAAGCATAAATACTTGAGAGATAATTGCTGTTTTCAAGAAGGTTGTTGACTATGCAGAAAGCCTCTGCATAGCTTCGTGGAAAATAAGTCCCAAGATAAATCTGTACAAATTCATATGGTTGGTCTGGATTATAAACCACATTTTGCGGATGTGGTTCAAAGATGGCTTTAAAATCATTATAAATTATTTTATCCAGCCATTTGGGAAGGTCTTTATTCTTTAATATGCCCATAATATGAAAACTTTAAGACAAGATTTGTCATGTCATTCTCTACCGACACCCCACCTTTGTTCTTTGAGATGGAGGGCGTACAAGAGGTAAGTCCTGCACTTGGACACGATGAACCTGTGTCGGTAGGCTGCCCATTATACAATGAAGCATCAGCCGTTAAAGGCTGTTTGGTGTTATCTTCCAATGTTATTGCTCAGAGGTTAGATTAAACCAATAGACTTTTTCTTGATAGGATTGTCAATTATTGACTACAAAGATAAAAAATCTTATTCAGACGAAATACTAAATCATTGGAAATCTTTACTTCTGACATCATATTTCTGCAATTTGAGTTGATTTGCAGTAACCAACGCTACAAATCGCCTCTCTTTTTATTATCAGGATAAACCTTGTGATTCCTTTTTGGGTGGTGTTCCAAACCCCACCTTCTGTGTTCCGTCCCAATTAGTAAGTTGGTCGGCACGACCATAGGAACCACCGAGTGAAACGTATGCTTTTGCGCTGCACAACATGTGACCAACAAAAGCGAGGAAGATGTCAATGGCATTGTTTGTTAATTGGGCTTCATTCGTGGCAAAGAGTTTTCCTCGGTTCGAAATAAGAAATCCACTGACATCCACGTCAATATTCACAATTTGAGTGTATGATCATTTTGCCATCCGATTGTACACTTCCTGTTTGTCGCCAATCATTATGACATCGCTATGAATTTTGTTTATCATCAAAAATCAGTCATAGTATCATTTTCCTCCTTAATGAAGCCACTAAATCGCTATAGACTAATGACTTGACTCAATGATACTTTTCTGAATATTTTACAGAAAAGTATCATTAAAGTATCATTAAAGTATCATGGAAAGTAAGCTTAACACTATCATCGCGGATGCGCTTTCAATTATCAGATGACATCAACTTATTGGGCAACCGCCTGGCATAAATTCTGCCCAACAGGGGCAAGCACCTTGCCCCTGTTGAGAAAGCACCTTGCCCCACATGGGCAAGCATCGTGCCCATTTTAGAGCATAAAGCTGTTGAGGCTCAAGTATCCTGTTCTGTATTGGAGACAGGTAAAAGCATGGGGTTTCTGCCGGTTTAAAACAAAATGATCATTAGGACTTGTTTGTATTTTGTTCTTCTAATTTGGGTAGACTGATTTAAGTTTATGATAGTTGCAGTCTATTATGATATAGATGTGCTCATTTGTTTGTCTATAAAAGAAGCCGTATCTTTGCATCGTCAAAATTGATGACAGACCAAATGATGAACACCCAAGTATTAACCAATAAATATAAAAGATATGGAAAAGCTTTCAGATATAATAAAGAGCGGTCAACTGACTCTCGTTGACTTCTTTGCCACATGGTGTGGTCCGTGCAAGACAATGCATCCCGTTTTGGAACAACTGAAGGAAGAACTCGGCGACAGCATACGCATAGTGAAAGTTGACGTAGACAAAAACGAAGCCATAGCCATGCAGATGCGCATCCAGTCCGTTCCCACCCTGATGGTTTTCAACGGAGGAGAGATGAAATGGCGACAGAGCGGTGCCATGTCGGCAAACGAACTGAAGCAAGTGATAGAGAGCGTGAAGTAGAAAAGACAGCAAACAGTAATAAAATACCCAATTGAGTAAAGGTAAAACAATAACTTGACCGACAAAAATACAGGTCAAAATTTGATCAAGTTATTCTTTCACCATTACTGAACGTCCTAATGACCGTTTGGGAAGTAAATATTTATCGGCCATGACAGCAAACAAGAAAAAATTCCTCATAGTGGGTGGAGTGGCAGGTGGAGCTACTGCAGCCGCACGCATCAGACGAATGACAGAAGATGCAGAAATCATACTCTTTGAAAAAGGAGAACATATCTCATACGCCAACTGCGGATTGCCATATTATATCGGTGGAGTGATAGAAGACCGCGACCGTCTGTTTGTGCAGACTCCAGAAGCTTTCGGCAGACGTTTCAATATCGACGTGCGCACAAGGAGCGAAGTGACGGCGATAGATGCGGCAGCCAGAAAAGTGACCGTGCGCACCGCTGACGGCAAGGAATATAGCGAATGCTACGACAAACTGTTGCTCTCACCGGGAGCGTCGCCAGTGGTGCCGCCTCTCGATGGCATCGACAGCGAAGGAATATTCACGCTGAGAAACGTGAGCGACACCGACCGCATCAAGCGTTATATGAACGACCACAAGGTGAGGCGAGTTGTCATTGTGGGAGGTGGATTCATCGGTCTGGAGATGGCAGAGAATCTGAAGCACGCCGGCGCACAGGTGGCTGTGGTGGAGATGGCAAACCAGGTGATGGCGCCTATCGACTATTCGATGGCGGCTCTCGTTCACGACCATCTGCAGCAGCAGAACGTGAAACTGTATCTGGAACAGGCAGTGGAAGGCTTCTCTCAGGAGGGAGAAGAACTGGAAGTGCATTTCAAATCAGGCATCAGTCTCAAGGCAGACCTGGTGTTGCTGAGCATCGGTGTGAGAGCGGAAACACGACTGGCACAGGCAGCAGGACTGAAACTTGGCGACATGCGCGGCATTTGGGTGAACGAGTATCTGCAGACATCAGACGAGAACATTTATGCCGTAGGCGACGCCATCGAATATCCACATCC
>OJMO01002377.1_pt1 | contig 10353 bp, 7 predicted proteins | sample 1597241 | NCBI WGS metagenome assembly OJMO01 (sample SAMEA2452129, study PRJEB22498) | human gut metagenome | biome: human feces; feature: human gut; material: feces | place: Australia | collected 2012 | reverse complement strand
AATCATGTTCAGCAAAGGCTTCCATGATTGTTAGAATCCCATCTTCATAGCTCACAAAGAAAATAATATTTGTTTATACCGTTTTTCTTTTATTTACATTACGAATGCCTTGTGAGAGTATTCTTATACATGCCCAATCAACGTTATGAACCGCACCACAAAATCTGCAATTTACGTTATGGAACTCCAGATACTTTGCTTCCTCTCCAAGTTTAATCTGTAGCGCTGCGTCAAACGCCGGGAACCATTGGATTTTCTCATCGTTTGTGTTCAGTCATGTTCTCACTTTATGATAATAAAATGTCTAGTATTTTTCAATGCATACAAATGATTTTTACTGTTGAAAATACAAGGTTGGAAATTGTACTCATGAACATTCATATGTATTGAATTTTTCAGCAAAATGGAATCTCGTGCCGAATCGGCTGTGAAAGTTGAGATTATTTCGTGATTTCATAACTCAATCATTTTGCCGTTCGTCAAATACAAATGAATTTGTATTTTCCTCACTTGCGCTCATTATATTCTATATCTGAAAAACGGGTTTGGGATTTGCAGACAGAAACGAAATAAGACCAATCGTAATTATGAAAAAAATCGGTAGAAAATTTTACATCTATGTGCTAGACTTTATAATCATACAAATAAGTAATCGCAAAAATAATAGAAGAAGTACAGGGGGATTTATGAAACAGGATATCATTGCAAATTGCAGAAATGCTCTGTATCAGATTTTATTTTATGGAGTTATGATTATTTATTTTATACTCTTATTTTTTCTTCTTTTCAGAAAAAAAGCAGCAGGATCTTTTCAATCGGTAAATTTGATACCATTTCATTCCATTAGTGCCTATTTATTCAGTGATGACATGGTTTCGCGTGCTTTTGCGCTGAGTAATTTATTGGGCAATATTGCTATTTTTATTCCGATGGGAGTTTACCTTCCGTTGCTGATAAGAAGAAAATCCATCTTCGTCAATACCGTATGTGTTGCATTGATAAGCGCGGTTGTTGAGGTCTTACAATACATTTTTGCAGTGGGATCAGCAGATATTGATGATGTGATCTTAAATACCGTTGGTGGTCTGATCGGTGTAAGTTTATTCAGAGTCATGGAATTATTATTGAAAGATCAGACAAAAAAAGCAGTTACAGTACTTGCGCCTGTGGGAGGAATTTTTTCATTTCTCATACTTTTCTTGGTAAACAGGTAACGGTAGTTCCATTTGCACAGATGTGTTAAACTTAATTCGGAGATAGATTGAAACGATAGATAGGTAATTGCGAAACTCATGAAAACCTAAATCGAATTGTGAAAAAATGACAAAAGCCTGAGAAAACACTGGGGAGCAGAAATCGAACAAGTTCGATTGGCACTTAGAAGGCAGGTGCGGCGTAAGTCGTGACTGGCTTCTTAGTACCGTTACCAGCGACACGTAGCGGAAGAGTGTTTTCGAAAATTTTGTTAATTTTTCACAATGTGAAGTAGATTATGATGAGTTTCGCAAATATCTGTTAAACGATAGAACAACAAAGGAGAGAAAAAGCATGAAGAAATTTGATGACGATCTTGAGTTTGAATCATTGAATGACGAACCACGGGATACCCGCTTTATATTACCAATTATCGTTGTGGCGGTTTTGCTTGTCATTGTGATCGTGGCATTGGTTTTATTAGGAAAAAATAAAGACACAAGTGCTGACTTAATGTCTACAGAGCAGAGTGAGACAACAGAGACAGAAACACAGACCACCGAAGTAATTGGGAATATTGCCACAACCGAGAGCACTGAAGAAGTGGAGGCAGACGATCCACAGAATGGCAATATGGGAACTGACACGGGAGCGAGCGTTGATGTGACGGCACTGTTATCGGCAGGAAATGTGGCAGAGTCCGGCGAGACAACCTTTGGTATAGATGTGGCCAGATATCAGGGAACCATCGACTGGAGTCAGGTGGCGGCTTCCGGGGTACAGTTTGCCATGATACGTGTTGGATACCGCACGCAGAAGACTGGCGAGATCGTTGCGGATACCAATGCAAAATACAACATGCAGGAAGCGCAGGCAAATGGGATAAAAATAGGGGCATACTTCTTTTCGACAGCCGTCACAACGGATGAAGCGGTGCAGGAGGCAGACTGGGTGGCAGATTATATTTCCCAGTATCAGATCACCTATCCGGTTGCATTTAACTGTGAAGGGTTTGAAAATGCAGACAGCAGACAGTACGCTATGACACAGTCGGAGAGAACGGACATGGCAATTGCATTTTTAAATGAAATCTATAACCGAGGCTATACGCCAATGTTTTATGCGGCAAAAAATGAGATGCTTGGCGATGCAAAATGGGATACTTCAAGAATTGAAAAAACTTATAAAATCTGGGTGTCTCAATATCCATCTGTACCGTATCCACAGACCGCACAGTCCGATTACACTGGAACACATGCAATGTGGCAGTACACCAATCAGGGAACGGTAGCCGGAATCAGTAAGCCGGTCGATGTCGATATTGCCTATTTCGGTTATGCAGGAACCGCAGATGCGAAAAGTGATGTGACACCGGAAACAGTCGGTGCAGATGCGGAGGCGTTGATGAATTTCTCTGATGTAAATGAGACGGTTACAGCAAAACAGTCCACAAATCTCAGAAACATTCCAAGTCAGGGTTCTGATGCAACAGTTGTGGCAACCTTGCAGAATGGTGAGACAGCGACAAGAACCGGCGTGAGCAGCAGTGGATGGTCGCGGGTAAGCTACAATGGACAGACTTTGTATGCAGTGTCCAGCTATCTGACGACAGATCTTGGGTATACAGCACCAGCAGCCAATACGGCTGCAGAGACAACAACAACGGACGGCTCAGGCTCAGGAGATGGATTGAAAACAAAATTTACTGCATGCAATGATGTGGTGACAGCGAAGATCGAAGTGAATTTAAGAACACTTCCGAGTGTCACAAACCCGGATGCAGCAGTTGTTGCGGTTTTAAAAAATGGCGAGACCGTGACGAGAACCGGAATCAATACAGACTATGGATGGTCAAGAGTTGACTATAATGGACAGACATTATATTGTGTATCGAGTTATTTGACAAGTGCACAGTAAAAAAGAAGCTGATGCATTCAGACGGAAAAGATGAAACGTCTGAAGGTATCAGCTTTCTTTCTATTATGCAGATTAAATTAATTTTTTTCGCTTTGCCGGACGCTGTTTCTTTACAGGAGGTGTCACCTCATTTCTGGCAGCAATGGATACGGCTGAAACTGGTGACGCAGGCGGGACAGGTTTGTCCATAACTGGCTGTTTTGTGGGCAGAACGGCAGATGCTGCATTCCTGCGCTGGTTTATTTTTTCTTTTTGCGCACGGAAGCGGTCAGCGGTCGCCTTAATATATGGATCTGCAACAAACTGCTTAAGCGTATCGCTGTCGATGGCGATACGGTTGTCCATTGTCTTCATAATATCTACAATCTGTAACTGATCCGAGGTTTCCGGATTGCTCAGATCATAAATCTGGTTATCCTTGAAATTCAGGATCATAGGATGCAGAAAATCAGCCGGATTGTCAGCAAGCACCAGACCTTTTTCTCCGTTTGCAAAATCGAGACATGCACCTGTAGGAAGGATCTGGATGCTGTCCGCCAGAGCGGTGATCACAGAACGGTTATATTCTGAGATGTGGCTGTAAAAAAATGTCATGGCAGCCAGCTCTGACATTGGTGCATGGTTAATGTTCATGGCAGTCAGGCGGTCAAATTTGTCCGCAGCCTTCAATATATCGATCAGAAGCTGAACCGGTGGTTTTGGAAGTCTTGGGCTGATCGTTGCATGATCTTCAAATATAATGTTCTGGATGATCTCAAGACTTGTGTCATTTAAGCCGAGTTCTGCAAAATGCGGACGGATGATCTCATACCCATGTTCTGATTTTAACTGGATGAGATCCCGGTCGGAAGCAGAGAGATCTTCATTCTTATCTAAAATACTCTTTGGAACGGAGAGATAACCAAAATCATATAATAAGGAAGCTGCGATCAGCGACTGGGAGTCTTCCGGCTCAATATGCATCTCATTTGCGATCATCGCAGAGAGGATCGCAACACTGATCGAATGCTTGTATACAAAATCAGCAGAACTTCTGAGGTTCTGTGTGAAATTAAGTTTGTGGTCTAATGCACCATAATGTGTGTATATATTCTGTACGAGTTCCGTGATTGCCGGAATATTTTTCTGTGCGAGAAGCTTATCCATGCAGTCTTTCAATTTGAACATATAGATAGTCTGGAACTGCTCAAATTCAAGGTCTTCTTTGGAAAGAGGAGGAACAGGCTCCGCCGGTTCCAGAATAAATATGCCGATCAGACCGAAATTATCAATACTGTTTATACTCTGAAGTGTTAATTTTGTGTTGCGCTCATATAATAAAACCCCCATTTTATTGTAAATGGGTTTTGCCAGCCGCATTCCCGGCTTTAAATCCTGTGATCTTACAAACTGCATATACCCCCATACCTTTCCTGATGCAAATATGATAAAATAAAAACAAGCTGATACATACCAAATATAGCATATTGAAAGGTTAAATACAATCTGCTATCATGGTTCTTGAAAGAAATTTTTTGAGAGCAGATACAGGAATATTTCAACAGAATGAGGTACCTATGAAAAAAATCCCCTTAAAAAGAATATTTGCAGCGGCAGCATTAGTGTGCTGTCTTACCGTGACAACAGCTTATGCAGATGTCACGCAGGAAGATATTGACAATGCAAAAAATCAGATCAACAATCTGAAAAACCAGCAGAAAGATGCACAGGATGCGGTCGATGATATCAATGGAAAAAAAGGCCAGCTAGAGAGCGACCTGAACAATTTAAATGGACAGATGACCAACATTGTTTCGTCCATGAATGCCCTTGAGTCACAGATCAATGATAAGAAAAAAGAACTGTCAGATCTTGAGGATGAGATCGATCAGACGCAGGATAATCTGGAAGCTGCAAAGCAGCAGTCAGCCAGCCAGTATGAGGATATGAAGATACGTATCCGCTATATGTATGAAAATGGAAATACACCGATGCTTGAGATGCTGTTATCGGCATCATCCTTTTCTGATTTTCTGAACCGGACGGAGTATATTTCGGAGATCAATTCGTATGACAGACAGAAATTAGAGGAGTTTATCCAGGTGCAGGAACAGATTGCGGCAGAGGAAGCTTCTCTTGAAGAACAGAAGAAGGATCTCGAGAGTGAGCAGCAGGAACTGCTCGCCATGCAGGATGACATGAAGGTAAAACAGAATTCTGTAAACAGCCTTATCAGTTCAACACAGGCAAATATCAGCCAGACCAATTCTGAATTGAGCAGCGCCCAGGGAAAAGTCAATGATATCAACAGTCAGATCGCACAGATGGAAGAACTGGAAAAACAGTTAGAAATCCAGAAGGCAAAAGAAGACGCTGCGAGAATGGCGGAGATCAAGCGTCAGGAGGCTGAGAACAACGGCGAATTTTCTTATGTCCCAAGTGACAGTGATCTTTACCTGTTAGGTGCGATCATCCAGTGTGAGGCAGACGGTGAACCATATGAGGGAAAGCTTGCAGTCGGAAGTGTTGTCATGAACCGTGTGCGAAGCTCTTATTTCCCGAATACCGTATCCGGTGTGATTTATCAGAGCGGACAGTTTTCTCCGGTAGCCAGTGGACGATATGCGCTCCGCCTCGAGCAGGGGGTAAATAATACCTGTATGCAGGCGGCACAGGAGGTGCTTAACGGGAACATCACAAACAGCTGTCTCTATTTCAGAACTGTGATCGACGGATTGGAAGGAACGATCATCGGACATCACATATTCTACTAATACGGCTGTCAATGCGCAAATTACATAAAAATCATTTTTGAAACCAAATGGAAAAAGAGACGTTTTTGTAAGAAATATACAAAAAACGTCTCTTTTTTGTGGAATTGAGCGGTTGCGCATGATAATTTTTTAACGAAAAACAGTATATAAAATAGGTAAAAACCAAATTTAAATACTGAAAAAAGTGTGAAAAAAAAAGAAAGCTATTGCATTTGAAAATAAAATATGGTAGCATGAGAAAGTACTGAAAAGCCAATAAAAAAGCCGAATACATAAAAACGTAGAAAATCAGGAAAAAGAAAATTTAAATTTAAAAGAAGAGATTTTAGATTTATTTTTTTTACTAAAAGATTGTTAAAAAAATAACAACGTTTTTCGGCAGATTTATTATGAAGGAAACAAAATATACTGCATATTATGAGCGGTGTTTTGTACCACAAAACCGAAGGGAGAATTCAAAATGGCAAGAAAAGTAGTTTTAGCAGGCGCATGCCGTACAGCAATTGGTAAAATGGGTGGAGCATTAAGCAATACTCCAGCAGCAGACTTAGGTGCAATCGTTATCAAAGAAGCATTAAGAAGAGCAGGTGTTAAACCAGAGATGGTTGACGAAGTTAAGATGGGTTGTGTAATCCAGGCAGCTCAGGGACAGAACGTTGCACGTCAGGCTTCTATCAAAGCAGGACTCCCAATCGAAGTTCCAGCAATCACGATCAACGTTGTATGTGGTTCTGGTTTGAAATGTGTCAATGATGCAGCTACCATGATCATGGCAGGAGAAGCTGATATCGTTGTTGCAGGTGGTATGGAAAATATGTCAATGGCACCATACGCTATGACAAAAGCCCGTTTCGGATATCGTATGAACAATGCAACGATCATCGATACAATGGTTAACGATGCATTGACAGATGCATTTAATCATTATCATATGATGATCACAGCAGAGAACGTATGTGATAAATATGGAATCACAAGAGAAGAATTAGACGAGTTCTCAGCAAATAGCCAGCAGAAATGTGAAAAAGCGATCGCTGAGGGCAAATTTGCAGATGAGATCGTTCCGGTTCCGGTTAAAGTGAAAAAAGAGATCGTAGATTTCGTGACAGATGAAGGACCTCGTGCAGGTACAACAGCAGAGTCTTTAGCAAAATTAAAATGCTGCTCTGGTAAAGAGGGTGGACTTGTTACAGCAGGTAACGCTTCCGGTATCAACGATGGTGCAGCAGCAATCGTTGTAATGAGCGAAGAGAAAGCAAAAGAACTTGGTGTTACACCAATGGCTACATGGGTAGCCGGAGCACTTGGCGGTGTTGAGCCAGAGATCATGGGTGTTGGACCTGTTGCTTCTACTAAGAAAGTATTAGCTAAGACAGGACTTACGATCGATGATATGGATCTGATCGAAGCAAACGAAGCTTTCGCAGCTCAGTCTATCGCAGTTGCAAGAGACTTACACTTTGATATGTCAAAAGTAAATGTTAACGGCGGTGCGATCGCACTCGGACATCCAGTAGGAGCTTCCGGATGCCGTATCCTTGTAACATTATTACATGAGATGCAGAAGAGAGATTCCCACAGAGGTCTTGCTACATTATGTATCGGTGGCGGAATGGGATGCTCTACAATCGTTGAGAGATAATTAATTCAGACAAAACTGTCCGGAAAGCGGGTGACTGCTTTTCCGGGCGTTTCCATTACATATTAAAAATTCAGAATAAATTCAGGAGGTACTAACATGAAAGTTGGTGTTATTGGTGCAGGAACCATGGGACAGGGTATTGCAAAAGCATTTGCCCAGGTAGAAGGATATGAGGTAGCTCTCTGCGATATCAAGCAGGAATGGGCTGACGGTGGAAAAGCCAAAATCCAGAAAGGTTATGCAAGACTTGTAGAAAAAGGAAAAATGACACAGGAAGCTGTTGATGCTATCCTTGCTAAAATCACTCCGGGATTAAAAGAAAACCTTTGCGCAGACTGCGATCTGATCGTAGAAGCAGCATTCGAAGATATGGGAGTAAAGAAAACTACATTCCAGGAATTAGATAAGATCGCAAAACCAGAGTGTATCTTTGCTTCAAATACATCCAGCCTTTCCATCACAGAGATTGGAAATGGTCTTACACGTCCAATGGTTGGTATGCATTTCTTCAACCCTGCAGACCGTATGAAATTAATCGAAGTTATCGCTGGTGTAAATACACCGGATGAGACTGTTGAAGCTATCAAGAAAATTTCCGTTGAGATCGGAAAAACACCTGTACAGGTAAATGAAGCAGCAGGATTCGTTGTAAACCGTATTTTAATTCCAATGATCAACGAAGCAGCATTCATCAAAATGGAAGGTGTATCTGATATCGCAGGTATCGATGCAGCTATGAAACTTGGTGCAAACCATCCAATGGGACCATTAGAGTTAGGAGATTTCATCGGTCTTGATATCTGCCTTGCTATTATGGATGTTCTTTACAAAGAGACTGGCGACAGCAAATACCGTGCATGCCCATTGATCCGCAAAATGGTTCGTGGTGGTAACCTTGGTGCTAAGAGCGGAAAAGGATTCTATGTATACAATGCTGACCGCACAAAAACACCAGTTGACGCTCAGTAATTAACAGATATTAAGGTTTAGGAGGATTTGAAATCATGGATTTCACTTTAGACAAGAAACATGAAATGGCGCGTTCTCTGTTCAGAGAATTCGCTGAAAACGAAGTAAAACCTCTTGCACAGGAAACTGATGAGACAGAACAGTTCCCGGCAGAGACAGTTAAGAAAATGGCAAAATATGGATTCATGGGAATCCCGGTACCAAAGGAGTACGGCGGACAGGGATGTGATCCATTAACATATGTTATGTGTGTAGAAGAGTTATCAAAAGTTTGCGCTACAACAGGTGTTGTTGTTTCCGCACATACTTCTCTCTGCATCGATCCAATTATGACTTACGGTACAGAAGAACAGAAACAGAAATATGTCAGACCACTTGCTACAGGCGAGAAACTTGGTGCTTTCGCATTGACAGAACCAGGTGCTGGTACAGATGCTCAGGGTGCTCAGACAAAAGCTGTTTTAGACGGTGACGAATGGGTATTAAACGGATCAAAATGCTTCATTACCAATGGTAAAGTTGCAGATGTTTATATTGTAATCGCTATCACAAGCATTACAGAGGACAAGAGAGGAAGAAAGAAAAAGAACTTCTCCGCATTTATCGTAGAAAAAGGTGCTCCAGGATTCTCCTTCGGAACAAAAGAGAAGAAGATGGGTATCCGTGGATCTTCTACCTATGAATTAATTTTTGAAGACTGCAGAATTCCAAAGGATGCGTTACTTGGACCTGAAGGAAAAGGATTCCCAATCGCTATGCATACATTAGATGGTGGACGTATTGGTATCGCTTCCCAGGCACTTGGTATTGCAGAAGGTGCATTAGAGCGCGCAATTGCTTATACAAAAGAAAGAAAGCAGTTTGGTCGTTCTATCGCACAGCAGCAGAATACACAGTTCAAGTTAGCTGATATGGCAACAAGAATTGAAGCCGCTCAGATGTTAGTTTATAAAGCAGCAATGGCAAAAGCAACACAGAGAGTATACTCCGTAGAAGCAGCAAAAGCTAAATTATTTGCAGCAGAAACAGCTATGGATGTAACAACTAAGTGTGTTCAGTTACTTGGTGGTTATGGTTACATCAGAGAGTACGACGTAGAACGTATGATGCGTGACGCTAAGATCACAGAAATCTACGAAGGAACATCAGAAGTTCAGCGTATGGTTATTTCTGGTAACTTATTGAAATAAGGAGGGAAAATACTGTGAAAATCGTAGTATGTGTTAAACAGGTACCTGATACAAAAGGTGGAGTTAAGTTTAAACCAGACGGAACTCTTGATAGAGCAGCTATGCTTACTATCATGAATCCAGATGATAAGGCAGGTCTTGAAGCTGCCCTTAGAATAAAAGATGAAACAGGCGCAGAAGTAACAGTAGTTACTATGGGTCTTCCAAAAGCAGAAGAAGTTCTGCGTGAAGCTATGGCAATGGGTGCTGACAAGGGTATCCTTGTAACAGACCGTGTTTTAGGTGGAGCTGATACATGGGCAACATCTACAACAATCGCTGGAGCACTTAGAAATATTGATTATGATTTAATCATCACAGGTCGTCAGGCTATCGATGGTGATACTGCTCAGGTAGGACCTCAGATTGCTGAACACTTAGATCTTCCTTTAATTTCCTATGCTCAGGATATCAAAGTTGAAGGTGACAGTGTAATCGTTCAGAGACAGTATGACGACAGATATCATGTTTTAAAAGCTAAAATGCCATGTGTTATCACAGCACTTTCCGAATTAAATGAGCCACGTTATATGACTCCAGGCGGAATCTTTGATGCATATGATGCAGAAATTACTACATGGGGAAGAAAAGACCTTAAAGATGTTGATGACAGCAACTTAGGTCTTGCAGGTTCTCCAACTCAGATCGC
>OJMO01002370.1_pt1 | contig 10369 bp, 10 predicted proteins | sample 1597241 | NCBI WGS metagenome assembly OJMO01 (sample SAMEA2452129, study PRJEB22498) | human gut metagenome | biome: human feces; feature: human gut; material: feces | place: Australia | collected 2012 | reverse complement strand
TGTGTTGATCCTGAGGGGGTCGTGGTTGCCGGTGATGCTGGCGAAATAGCCCATTGTGCGTGTGCTCTCGACGCAATCGGTGAAGTAGTCGTAATATTCCTTGAGCATCTGCGCCGGCGTGGTCTTGGAGTCAACCTTGTTCTCCGGCCAAGCGTCGCCGTAGAGGTCCTTGACGGACGGCTGGCCGCCATTCAAAGAGAAGTAGCTTCCGCCATCAGCCTGATGCTTTCTGTCGAAGTACATCCTGCGGTTGTGCGCCCTCGTGTTGTTGAGGTCCATATCCACGTTGTAGCCGGCCGCGAGGCAATATTTCGGAGAACCCCATTCCGCCATAAGGACGTGGTCAGGGAAGTTCTTGTCGGACCACTCACGGATCTCTCTCCAGAGATTGAGGATCTCCTTCTTGTCCTTGTCGTTCTTCACGAGGCTGCTGGCCATATCCACGCGGAATCCGTCCACGCCCTTGCCGTACCAGAAGGCGAGTATGTCCTTGAGTTCCTGGCGCACGGCCTTCGGTCCCGGCTCGTTCACGCCCTGCTCCCACGGATGGTTTGGATCCGGGTTGGCGTAACCGTAGTTGAGGGACGGCTGGCAGGCGTAGAAATTCTTCATATAGTATTTATCACGGGGATATTCACTCTTCATCCATTTGCCGATGGTGCTCTGCATGTAGTCAGGACTTTTCAGCATCGCCTCAAGGTCTTTCTCGGCCTTCGCGTCCGGAAGACGGTCGGACCAGATGTAGTAGTCGGAGTACTGGAGGTTGCTGTCCTGCGCGCTCTGGAGGAACCACGGATGCTTGTCGGAAGTGTGTCCGGCCACAAGGTCGAGCATCACCTTTATTCCTTTGTCGTGGGCTTTCCGGATGAGCTCGACGAGGTCGTTATTGGTCCCGAAGCGTGGGTCAACACGGTAGAAATCAATCACATCGTAGCCTCCGTCAATCCAACCGGAGACGAAAAGCGGATTGAACCAGATGGCCGAGACACCAAGGCTCTCGATGTAATCCAGTTTGGAAATCACACCCTGGATGTCACCGATTCCGTTCCCGTCGGAGTCTTTGTAGGAGGACGGGTACACTTGGTAGATAACTCCGTTGCGGAGCCAGTCCGGCCCTACTTTCCAAGTCTGTTTGAAACTGCCCGGCGCCGGCTGAGCTGACACGAACGCGCTGACCAGCAGAGCGATGGACAAAAGAAAATTCTTTTTCATGTCTAAATTTGAATATGTCGGTTCTAATACTTCATGAATGTTTTGAGTCGCTCGGGGACGGGATTGACCGCTCCGCTTTGGGTGCAGACAAAGGCGGCCACACCGACGGCGAGGTGATGAGCCTCCCTGATGGTCGCCCCGTTCAGCCTTGCCATCACGTAAGTCGCTGTGAAAGAGTCTCCGGCGCCGACCGTGTCAGCAACCTTGACTTTAGGGGTAGGCAGATGTGAGAGCAGACCTTCCGCTCCGTACACCTCACTGCACTCCGAGCCTTGAGTGAATATGACCGTGTTCAGGGAAAACCTGTGAATCAGCTTGGCGACACGTTCCTCGGCACCGCCTTCAATCGAGAACATTCCTGCCACAACAGGCAGTTCGTCCTCATTGAGTTTCAGGAGGTCGGCGGACTTCAGGGATTCCTCGACCAGTTCCCGGGTGAAATAATTCTGCCTGAGGTTTATGTCATACACCTTCAGGCAGGAGGCCGGGGCGGAAGCAACCATATTCATTATGCTCTTCCGCGAACAAGGGGTTCTTTGGGCCAAAGTGCCCCAGCAGACGACATCGGCGTCACGGAACAGGTCCAGTGTTCTGTCATCGCAGGTCATCGCATCCCAAGCAACGCCCTCAACAATCTCGTACTGAGGAATTCCGGCATCATCCATGGTGACCAGCACCCTGCTTGTGGGCTTGTCGTTTCTCTGAATATAACCGAGATTCAGCCCGGTGGCTTTCAATGCCTCCAAAGTCTCGTCACCGAGGGCATCGTTTCCTATGGCTGTCACGGGATATGCCTCCGCGCCGAATTCCTTGGCGAAGAACGAGAAATTCACTGGAGCCCCTCCGAGGCGTTTCCCTGACGGAAAAACGTCCCAGACGGTTTCACCTATTCCGATTACTTTTTTCATCTTCTTATGAACATAAAATAATAAGTTTTTTGAAGGTTACTTATGTCAATGGAATGGCTTATCCTTGTTCCTTTTCCGAACGGTCCGCTCGCTTGATGGCCGGGACCCGTTCCAGTTCGGCGATGTTCTGGCCATGCTCCACGGCGAGAGATGGTTTCTTGTCGGGGTCGAAATGGAAACGCTTCACGTTGTCTGAGGTGTTGTAGCCGATGATCTTCACCTTTCCGGTGAGGTTGATCTCGTCTTCAGGCTCAGGCATGGGCTGCCTTTCGAATTTGAAGTCCTTGCCGATGAGGATCATGTTGCCGAGGTCTGTCCTTGCGATTTTCCTCAAGTCATTGACTTTAAATCCGGTGGCGATGGCGGTGATCTGAATCTTGTCCCCGATCTCGGGATCTGTCATCCAGACCAGACCGGTCTTGAACTTCTTGACATTCCCGGTATATTCAGAGATCTTGTGGTTGATCTCGGAGAGGTCGTCCATCGTGAGGCCCTTGTCGTTCTTGCCGCAGGTGATGTTGATCAGCAGACTTTTTGCCGTCTTGAGGTCGAAGTCGTTCAGGAGAGGGGACTGGAGCGCACCCTTGACGGCATCCTCGATCCTGTTCTTCCCGGAGCCTGTGCCGCAACCCATCAGGGCCATGCCGCTGTTGCGCATCATGGTCTTGATGTCCTCGAAGTCCACGTTGATGTAGCCCGGGCGGCTGATGATCTCGGTGATTCCTTTCACGGCGGTGGAGAGCACCTCGTCCGCCTTCGGGAACGCCTCATGCACGAGATGGCTGCCGAAAAAATCGTAGAGCTTCTCGTTGTTGATGATCAGAAGACTGTCCACGTTCTTCACGAGCTCATGGATGCCGTCGATCGCGCGGGACATGGCGTTCTCGCCTTCGTTCTCGAACGGCAGTGTGACCACACCGACGGTCAGGACGCCCTTGTCCTTGGCCATCTTGGCAATGATCGGGGCGGCTCCTGTCCCGGTGCCTCCGCCCATTCCCGCGGTGATGAACAGCATCTGGGTGTCTTCTCCAAGCACCACCTTCTCAATCTGGTCGTGTGCCTCAAGTGCTGCCTTGCGGCCTTTGGCCGGATCGGTTCCGGCTCCGAGGGCGTTGTCCCCGATGTGTATCTTCACAGGGACGGGACTTCCGTCAAGTGCCTGACGGTCAGTGTTGCAGACGATGAAACTGCAACCTTCCACCTTTTCCCTGAACATGTAGTTCACGGCGTTGCAGCCACCGCCACCAACTCCGATGACCTTGATCATCGACTGGATGGGTGTCATCGTCGGGCAGGTCTCAATTATATCTATCAAATCGTCAATCATGTCGCCCATAATCTTGTCTTATTAAACCTCTTCGTTATTCATTTCATCGTACAGTCCTCCGACTGTCTCTCCAACCTTGCCCAGAAAGTGTTTTGTCCAAGTGAAATTGAACAGCTTCCGGTGCTCTTTCCTTTCTTTTTTCTCCTTCTGTTTTCCGTAGTTCTCCTGCTGTCTTTTGTAGTTCTCTTTCTGTTTTTTTGTTTCTCTTTCTGTCTTTTCCAGGATTCTCTTCGATTTTCTTTCCGAAGAAATGTTCCTTTTACCATTCATCTAAAACGTTTTAGATAAATGGTAAAAAAATATCCTCTTGGCATTTTATGCATTTGTTCTGTCCATCACACTGTCTCTTCCTGCAATCCGGTACGGAATAAAGCTTTTCTCCGTATCCTTCTTCTGGCGCATTCGTTCATGGAGCCGTTTTGCTGCTGCATACCCACAGTCCAGGGGATCCCACTCTACCGTGGTCAGTGCCGGTTCCATATATTCTCCGATGCTGCTGTCTCCGAATCCGGTCAGGGAAAAATCCTCCGGAATCCGGTATCCTGCCTCCCGGATGGCTCTCTTTATCCCAAATGCCAGGTAATCACTAAAGCAGAGGACAGCCGTATGATGTCCGGTTCCGTAATGGGAAAGGTATTCTTTCATCTTCCGGTATGCCTGCTGTTCCTCCCCGGTGATCGTTGCATCCTCCCCGGCTTCTCCCTGTCCCCAGTCCAGGATATCTTCTTCCTGCAGGGATAGGTTTTCCTGTCCCATTGCGGAAAGCACTCCGATCATGCGGTCAGCCTGTTCCATGCTTCCCTCAGATCCGGCTGCCACAAGGATCTTTCTGTGCCCGTTCTTTAAAAGGTATCTTGTCATGTCTGCCGCTGCGGCGGCATTGTCCATGCCAATGCGCTGTTCCGGAGCCAGACACTCGCTATGCATTGCCACAAAGGGAACGGGAATCTCCATCAGTTCCTGCAGCCTCTGATCCTCTGTTATCATGTCACTAATCAGGATCCCTTCCACTGCATGGCTCTCACAGAACTGCCGGTAGGTCATTTCTTCCGGATCATGGGCATATACCGCAACCTCAAGTCCGTGGCTGCTGCAGTAGCCATACACCCCCTGGATCATGCGGAAGGTGATGTTGTCCTTCCGCTCCCGTTTCAGCAGATCCGGAATGATCAGGGCGATCCGGTTGCTCTTTTTACTGGCAAGGTTACGTCCGTTGACATTCGGCTGATACCCCAGTCTGCGTGCCGTTTCCTGTATTTTTTGTCTTGTTTTTACGGATATATCCGTATACCCGGTCAGGGCGTGGGACACGGTCGCAACACTGACTCCCGCTTCCCTTGCGACGTCACGTATGGTTACTGCCATAAGCTCTCCTCCGGTTATTTTTTTCTTCTGTTTGATACGGTGCCTTCCACTCTTTTGGAATCCAGAAAGCTGTTCATCTGCGCCAGCAGACCGATCATTCCATCCATCTCCTGTTCGGAGAAATTCTTCGTCATGCCTTTCACGTTGCTGCGGATCCGGTTCCGGTAATAGACCACGGCCTCCATCCCCTTGTCCGTAAGAATGAGCCATTGGGATCTGGCATCGTTCGGGTTCGTCATCTTGGTGATATATCCTCTCCGGATGAGGCTGCTGGATGCATGGTGTGCCGTCTGTCTCCCGACACGCAGGTAATCACCGACCTGGGTGATGGTCCTTGGATGGCTCCCTTTTCCTACGGCGGACAAAAACCGCATATCCGAGCTGTTTAAGTCTGCATACCGGTCATTGGCCGCAATACGGTCTTCCATCTCGATAAAGTTATAGAATAAATCTGTTAACTGCTCATTGATAATCTTTGTACGCAACTACTTCTCCTGTCTGTCTTAACGGACCTTCTCAGCATCCCACTCCATTACGGATCCGGTCGCTGCATCAATCGTGAATTCGTATTCCGTTCCACCGTAGATGATCTTTCCTTCATATTCCGGGCGTCCGTCATCATAATCAAGCTTCCATTCGTAGAGATCCTTGTCTGTTGCACCGCTTACACGGTCAAGGGCTGTTTTCTTTGCATCTGCCTCACTGACCGTAACGTTCCTGCTGTCTGCTCCCATCGTTTTTTCTTCATATGCGGAGCTGATGATCTCTCCGGTGTCTGTCGCAATCTCATAGTCATACTTGGCACCGCCTGCATACCATTCAATGTCATATACCTGACGTCCGTCTTCATAGTCAAGCTTTGACTTGGTGATCGTTGCATCCGCTGCCTTCACTCCGGCATGCTCCAGTGCGATCTTCTGTGCTGCTGCTTCATCCACGGTTCCGGTACCTGTTGCATTCTGTGCCGGAGCAGGGGCAGCGGGGTCTGTCGTCTCCGTCTGTGTCCCGGAAGCCTGCGCATTCTGTTCTTGGCTGCTCATTTCCATGACAGCTCCTGTCTCTGCATTGATCGTGTAGGCGTAGGCATACTCTCCGGAAGTAAATTCCACCTTATAGCAGGCCACTCCCGCCACCTCACTTAAGGTCGTGGCTGAAATGTCTGCATCTGCCGCTACAATATCCGCTGCTTTTAACGCCGCTTCCTGTGCCTCCTCCATAGGGATCATCTGTGTCTGCTCCTTCGTCTGCTCCTGGCTGCTTTGCTGCGGAATACTGGCTGCCGCATTATCTCTGCATCCGGTCAGGGTCATTGCAAGTGCAAATGCCGCTCCGGTAAAAATCCATTTCTTTCTCATACTCTTTCTTATCCTCCTATCAGATTGGAATGCGTAAAGTGTAGCCGATATCCTGCTAGATTACAAGTGAAATTTTTGTGTGCAGGGGAAATTTGTAGAAATTTCCCTATATGGATTATTTATTTTTTGAGAATAAGATTACTGAAAAAAATGGAAGCAGCAAGTCTGCCAGGCAGATCGTTGTGGAAAATGAAATAGGCAGCAATTACTTCTTTAGCTGCCTACACACTAATGGAATATTTGGATTCAGTCATATAAATCTTTCCAGTCTGTCAGCCGTATATTCATCTTATATACGACAATTACAGTATCAATTCCTATTATTAAATTCTGATTTTCTATCTATAGGCGTCCGGGAAAAGGAATTATATAGTAATTACACTGATTTCTGTCTTAGGCAATTTCCGGGATCTGGTAATTCAATATATTATACAAATCTTCTCTCCCAATCACCTTAAACTCTATTTTTTCAACTGTCTCTTCCAAATACTCTTTCTGTTTTTTAACTTTTTCTTTTGTTTCAGAACTTACCAACGCCAAAATGTACTGTATATTGAAATGCTGTTCTAACTCTTTCCACAACATTTCAAACAATCTATAATTTTCTTCTGTAAATCTTTCCGGATTGACTTTGCATTCATAAAATTCTCCGTAAAATAGATCATTTTTCCATCCTGCAACATCAAATGTTTCTTTGTGTTTTGAATTGCCAGTATCATATCCTATTCGTATCCATGTACCATCAATCCTAATTTTACATCCTTTTTGAAAATCCCCCTCTTGAAACCGCTCCTCAACCATAGCTGCCACAACTTCTTCAAACAAGATTCCCCTGTATCTGCCAAGTCGATTTTCTACAAGTTTTAATTTGTGTTTATTACATAAATCCTGATTTGCCTTAAATATTTCTTTTCCAAACTCATCATCCACAATAGTCCAGTACAAATCATATAACTTTTGGCTAAAGTCAGCATAATTTTGCAACTCTGCTTCTGACATATCTTCTTTTTTTAAATTACCGTACAATTTTAGTGCTTTGCTTACATCGTTTGATATATGTTCTGTGTACGTGTCATATGTATTCAAGATCATGCATAAAATCTCCAGATAAGTGGCGGATTTTATAGCTGCCTGTACTACTGGCAGGATGTATTCCTTTACTCCATAATAGTCGTCATCAGTTCGTTTTAAAAAAACATTCATTTTACTCTGCCTTCTCAAGTGTTTTCATCACATCAATTGTAGGAATCATGATTGGATTCGGCAGCATTTTGGACGATATAGTGTATAAATCTTCACGAATATATGACCATAGTATTCTAACTCCCTGCGCTTCTAAAAACAATATTACCTTTTTCTCATCTTCTATCTTTTCGTCGAATTTAAAAATCCCGACTTTTTCTTCTTCTATATAAAATCCCTCAGTCTCGACACGCACTGTTATATGAGTCTCACCGATAAACTCATCTACAATTATGCCGTTTGTTTCTGCTTTTATCCCAAATTTATTTCCTATATTTTCTTTCGCTTCCGCACAGATTTTCATCGTTTTCGTTTCCGTAAGCTGCGCTGGAAATAAAACTATTTCATTGATATTCATACTTTTATATTTGTCCTCCTCTTATTCTGAAAAAGGGAATCTTATCGAAGATTCCCTTTTTCAACATTATATAACTATAATATTTTTGATTCGTACTTGTTTCCTCAATTTGCCATTGTATTGCATAATTTTCTTTTTTAAACTGTTTCATAAACTGCTCTGGAATAAAAAACAGGTAATCAATCAGTTTTTCAATGTCTTCTGATGAACACTGCAACATAAATTCATAAAATTCTATAAATTCAAGTGCCTTTTTTTCATCATCCATACTCATTTTCTGAACAGTATCTGCTATCATCTGATAGCCTTTTATATCCATCCAGCTATCTAATCCTTTGATAACATATTTCTGCTCTTCCGTACACTTTCCTGCTTGTATACAATTCTTCAGATATACCAAACACTCATCACACTTATCCATGAATTGCTCAATGCATGCCCTATACTGTAAAGTGCTGTCATATATAATCTGATGTAACATTGTCTTATTCATTTTTTCACCGTCTTTCTTACAAACAGTATTCCCAAATCTATAGAAACCATCTACAAAAAAGAGCCTTTTGTTATTTATTGTTCACATTTTAACATGTCACAGCTTTTTCGTCAACACTTCCTGATCTCTAAGATAGAGTAAACTTACTGTCAGTTGGAGAGTCGCAGAAGATTCCCTGCTATGAACTTGCCCAGATCGTTTTCTCATAGTCTACTTCTCCCACAGTGTTTTGTCAAATACCTCCCAGACGCTCCCGGATTGCAAGCTTTTTCCGGATGTCTATACTCGGGATGGTTGCCTGCAGCTTTTCGATGTATACCCTGTCATTGTCATGACTGTGGAGTAACAGACTCCTCATGTATCCCCTGTTTGGACGCACTGATATCCCCTCGGTTCCCGTTGCTTCTTCCTGCTTATGGCTCCGCCGGTACTTTACCAGTTCCAGGATCTTTTCTTCTCCGTAATCCTTCACATAGCATCTCAGCTGACACATCGCATCCGCTCCGGCTTCGCTCCAGCCCATCGGACGGGAACTCATCCGGTCGGAATACATATGACTCACATGACCTTCTGCACTGCATCCATAGACATTCTTATCCTGCATTCTTCTCACTGCGCTATCCCAGTTGTTCAGCAGGTATTCCTCACAGTCATTCACTGCTTTTTCGTTCGGCGCACATTTCCGGATAGCTTTTATAGTCTTTACAAACTTTTTCTTCTTGCCCTTATACAGAGCCTTCCACAGCCGTCCTTTGGCTTCCCCTGCCTCATCCAGCATCTGGTTGGCCGCCTTGTTGATATATTTCATCATGTGGAACTTATCCAGTACCGGAACTCCCTTTTCAATATATTCCGCCCCTGCTTTGATCCATGCTCCTCCATCTCCACTGATATACACCGCATTCAGATACCGGCTCTCGTAGTTCGTGTCGATGTATTCCTGCATCCGTTCAAACAGATGTCTGTTTGCTTCTCCTCCGCTGCAAAGACCTCCCAGGTAGAAGACGTTCTTCAGTTCCTTCCGCCCGTCTTTCTTTTCCTGTCCTTCATACAGATACAACAGCTTCCCGATCATGCTGCCCTTCTTCTCTGTTCCGTTTTTCTCCTGCTTGTGAATGTGATCCTCGTCTGCCTCAACATAAAGGTATTCCACACACTTTTTCTTCTCCGGCTTCGGGAAGGGCAGTTCTGTCTGGATTCCGTGTACCTTATCCATGACGGCAGTCTTGCTGATCAACGAATCTTCTCCCAGTACCCTGGCAGCACTGGCATAGCTGGTCTTTACCGCTTCGGCCAGCACCTCAGCTTCCGCACGGCTGCTCAGTCTTTCATGGGCATCCAGTTCCATCCATTCATCCAGAAGATAATGGCAGGTTCCATCCTTACGGCTTCGGAACAGCGTGTGGGTAAAGCAAACCGGCCCCACTGTAGTCAGCAGCTGGCGTTCATCATGCCTCTGGATGGTATATTTTTCAGCTCTGGAAATATCCTCACACAACATACGATCCATGTCGCTGTAAAGGGCTGCCATGTGCTCTGCTGCAGCCTTCCTTGCAGCCTCCGCAAGCTGCTTCTCGTACAGTTCCATGTCCTTCATCCCGGATGAGAGAAAAAGTTTATCTGCTTCTTCCAAATCCTTGTACAGCTTTTCCATTGAATATGCTATAATGTTTTTCATGAGAGTGCCTCCATCGTCTGTATTTTAGATTCTCGTCAAATCCATTATAACAGAGATGTTGGTACTCTCTTTTTTTCTTTTATTCAACTGACAAAAACTTTACCCTATAGATCTCTAAGGCTATCTATCCTCTACTGTAAATGGATTTTTCATCGTCTACATCTCCCTGCTATTCTTTTTAACTTTATTCTGATCCTGCGGATCTCTTCCTTGCCTTTCAGAAACTTCACATTGTTTTGTGCAAAGACGCTCTTTCAACGATGTGCGTCCCTGCTGCAGCTTCTGCTTATCTTCTTTACGATTAAATTTTTCCACACCATTGTTAAGCACATTGTCAATCATGTTATAATTCTGTTCCTCAATCTCCTCGATTTTTGCAAGTGGCTTATATTCTGCCAGCTTTGCAAGCAATTCCTTTGCCTGTCTTTCGA
>OJMO01002365.1_pt1 | contig 10390 bp, 9 predicted proteins | sample 1597241 | NCBI WGS metagenome assembly OJMO01 (sample SAMEA2452129, study PRJEB22498) | human gut metagenome | biome: human feces; feature: human gut; material: feces | place: Australia | collected 2012 | reverse complement strand
GAACTGCATATCCACAGGAGGGTCATCGCACTCGATGGCGGCCGTGATCTGAGACTCGTGAATCATAGCCGTGCCGTAAAGGTACGGAATGCTCTTGTTCACCTGGGCGATCACAATTTTGGCGGTCTCGACGGCCGGCTGGGCCAGGTCAGCGGAGATGTTGTAGCTGCAATAGCCGTTCTCATCCGGAAGAGAGCAGTTGATGCACGCCACATCAATCGGAATCTCGTGACGGCGGATCAATGACGGAAGCTCACCCAAGAATCCCGGAATGAGGCTTCCGTAACCCTCTGCGACATATTGACGCTGGTCGGCGCACAGGAAAAGGCTGTTCACAAAAAACGAATCCTTGTACTCAGGCTTGCAGAACGGAGCCGGACCTTTCGTGATGTTGAATCCCGAAACGATGTTCACACCCCGGAGCTCATCAGCACGGCGGGCCAATGCCTCCTGGATTATCACAGGCACGGCGGTGCTACCCTGAAAGAAGACCCAGTCTCCTGACTTCACGAGTTTTACGGCCTCGTCGGCACTAACGTATTTCATAAGCAATATTCTCTAAATAATTAATCACCAGACTCATAAAGTCCGACAAAGAGTCCAAGACGCTCATCCAGCGCACGGAAATCATCCTCGGAATTCAGCATCGAAACACAGACCCTTATGCCTTCCCGGGTGCTTCTCGTGGCGACCATCGTGATGGCGCAGATTCCGCAGCGAAGCAGATTCAGCAGCAACTGGCTGCCGGTCAGGCCATCATAGCCGATCGTGAAGAAGAAACCATCACTCACAGCCTCATCCAGATCCTTGTCATACACGATGTGGAACCCGTGGCGCAGAAATATTTCCTTTGCCTTTCCTGCCCTACGGCCATATTCACGCATCTCACCGACGAAGTCATATTCACCGTCCGCCGCCGCTTTAAGCATCGCCGCGAAAGCGAACTGCGCTGAGTGAGAGCAGCTTGATGAATTGACATAGAGGTAGGTAAGTGAGAAATTGTCGCCGAAGCGGCCGAGGCCGTAGCGCTCTCGAAGTGCAGGATATTCCCGATTGTAGAGCTTGTCGGAGATGGCGACCATCGCGATGCGTTCCCCGGCGTAACTGAATATCTTCGAGGCGGAGATCATCAGCACGCAGTTGTCGGTGTAGCGGGCGACGGTCGGCTGATATGGCGGCTCGAACGGCACGGAACGGTTCTTCCGGAAATCCATACAAAGGTACGCCATATCCTCCAGAGCGACCACATCGTACTTGGTGCAAAGCTCACCCAGACTCTTCAACTCATCCTCGGTCAGGCAGACCCAGGACGGATTGTTAGGGTTTGAATATATTATAGCGGCGACCCGTCCGTCACCGAATACCTCCTCGAACTTCTCCCCCCGGAAATCATAGAGGTCGAACATCCGCGTCTTGAATCCAAGCACCTTTGCCTGAACGTAATGCGACGGGAAACCAGGATTGAGATAGACAACTGTGTCTTTCGAGGGATTCATCTGGATGCACTCCAGCAGAAGGTTGTAGCATCCCTGCATCGAGCCGACAGTCGGGACTATTCCCTCCGGAGAGATGTCCACGCCGACAAAGGCCTTGATGAAGCGCGAGCCGTTCTCCTTCAGCACAGGGATTCCGCAGGCGGGAGGATAGACCGAAGCCTCTCCGGAATCCAACGCCTTTTTCTGAGCGTCGATTCCTATCTGGCAAGCGTTCAGGCCGGGAATACCGAACTCAAGATGCACGAACTTCTCTCCGGACAGTTTCTCCAGTTCGTGGGAGACGTTGACACACTGGCGGATTGTGGTCCGGCCGATGTCCGCTATGTCAAGTCTTCGCAGGACTTCGTCTATGGATTGTCTGGAGACCGGTTTCATTTCGAGAAGTTTTTGGAGACATCCAGTCCGGCGTTGAAGGCCGCTATGTTCATTTCAACTATCTTCCCGCCCTTGCGGGAGAATACGTTTGTGATTCCCTCACGGAGTTTCTCAGGATCAAGGATCTCCAAAACAGCGGCGGAAGCGCCCAGCAGGACCATATTCGCGCTGCGTGGAGAGCCCGTCTGCTTCGCGATCTCATCACAGTCCAATGTTATGACATTGCCGATTTTCTGAAGCTCGGCGGTGATCTCCTCGACAGGAGGGTAATTCGGAATATTCACAAACGGGGTAGAGTTTGTCACTATCCATCCTCCCTTTGAGAGCCAAGGCAGGTAGCGGAGAGCCTCCATAGGCTCCAGAGAGAGAATGAGGTCGCACTCCCCTTTCGGGATCAGGTCGCTCCAGATTCTCTCGGTGCTGATGCGCAGGTTACTCTGCACATCGCCGCCTCTCTGGCTCATTCCATGCACTTCGGCCTGTTTCAGATGCAGGTTCTGGTCAAGAGCAGCCCAACCGATCACCGTTGCTATCGAGAGAATCCCCTGTCCCCCGACACCAGATAATATAATGTCTTTCTTTGCCATATCGATTACGCTTTTTTGTTGGCCGCCGCGTGGCGTTTCGCTGTCTGAATGCATTCACGGCGACAGATGATGACTGACACGCCGCTGTAGTTGAGTTCCTCGTCGATCACCTTCTCCATATCCGGATAATTCTTAGGAAGAGGAATGATTGTCCTGATGTGCTCCGGCTCGACTCCGAGTCCCTTGCAGATCTCCTCCAGTTTTCCCGTTCCGGCGGAGTCCTGACCTCCGGTCATTCCGGTCGTCAGGTTGTCCGAGATGCAGATCGTGACGCTCGCCCCGGCGTTGACGCAGTCCAGAAGGCCGGTCATCCCGCTGTGGGTGAATGTGGAGTCTCCGATCACCGCCACGGCAGGCCACACACCGGAATTGGCGGCACCAAGCGCCATAGTGATGGAAGCACCCATCTCGACGCAGGTCTGGAACGAGTTGAAAGGCGGCATATATCCAAGAGTGTAGCAACCTATGTCACTGAACACACGTGCCGTAGGGGCATATTCCTTAAGCACCACATTAAGCGCGGTGTAGAAATCCCTGTGGCCGCATCCCTGGCAAAGCGCCGGCGGACGAGGGACAGCTACCTCTGATTTTGAATATGTCTCCATCGGCGGCAGGCCAAGGGCGACACGCACGCAGTCAGGTGTGAGTTCGCCGGTCCTTGGAAGAGTGCCGTCAAGACGGCCTTGGATCTTCGTCCACCTTCTGTCCTCCGGATCGTAAAGGATGCCGCGCAGCTTCTCCTCGATGAGAGGCTGTCCCTCCTCAAGCACAAGGATGGCGTCGCACGTGGCTGCCATCTCCCTTGCCAAAGCCTTAGGGAACGGATAGCGGGTCACCTTCAAAGTCGGATACGGGCATCCGTCAGGGAAGCTCTCCATCAGATAGTTCCAGGCGATTCCGCAGGCGATGATTCCCATCCTGTGGTTGTGCCCCTCGACATAACTATTGTCCGAAGAGGCCACGGAATCGTTCTCGAATGACAACACATCGTCAGCCAGCTGACAGATACGCTTCCTGGCGTTGACCGGCAGGGTCACCCAGTTCTTCTCGTGAAGCTCGTCCGGGAAATGAACCTCGTTCTCGCGGCGGATCTCCCCCGCCTCAACGACAGCCCTGGAATGCGCCATGCGGGTTGTAAGGCGCATGAGCACAGGAATATGATTGGCCTCGGAATAGTCGAACGCCTCGCGCACCATGTCGTAGGCCTCCTGTTGGTTCGAAGGCTCGAAGCACGGCATCATGGCGAAGTCTGCGTAGAACCTTGAATCCTGCTCATTCTGCGAGGAATGCTGTGACGGATCATCGCAAGCCACGACCACAAGACCACCGTTGGCCCCGGTGACAGCCGAATTGACGAAAGCGTCGGCGCAGACATTCATGCCGACGTGCTTCATGCACACAAGGGCACGTTTTCCCGAATATGAAACGCCAAGCGCGGACTCCATCGCCGTCTTCTCGTTGGAAGACCAGTCGCAATGGATTCCGCGCTCTTTTGTGAGAGGGTGGGACTGGATATATTCAGTTATTTCAGTCGAAGGCGTGCCGGGATAGGCATACACGCCGGATAGTCCGGCATGCAACGCTCCCAGGGCCAAGGCCTCGTCACCCAATAGAAGTTTCTTCTCTGACATAACTCGTAGCGGTTTACAGTTTTTGTGTTATTTCGGCTACAAGTTACGAAAAATCTCAAATATTCAAAAATTTCTTTCAGACTTTAACACATTTTGCGATTTCATCACAAATCCTTAAAACCGTTCAATGTTTTTGGCGTTATCGGAGCCTCCAGACAGCCGTCAAGGATGCGGATCGTGTGGATGTCGGTTCCAGTGAAATCATAATAACCTTTTTTCAGCAGCAACTCGGCCACTTTCTTTGCCCGCCGTCCATACAGGCCGGCAAGAGAGAACAGATTCAGCTGGAAGAGAACCCCCATGGACCGGAGGCGGGCATAGTCATCTTCCGACATGTAGATGTACCTTTCCGGGTGGGCTATAATCGGGTACATACCTTTGGACTTTATGGTCTCGAGTGTGTCATAGAATCCGTAAGGCGGCGTGAAATAGGAGGTCTCCACCAAAAGATGATCGTGTCGCTCTCCCATTGTCAGCAGATCCCCTGCCGCGAGACGCTCCTCGAAGAGGTTGTCTATCATATTCTCCGCCCCAAGGTGAAGGCGCAATCCTCCTTTGTAATTCTGGCAGAGGAGGTTGAAGCGTTCTTTCAGGTCAGCCGTCTTGTTGGGGACATCCTCCATGATGTGCGGAGTCAACCAAACGGTCTTCATCCCCAATCTTTCGTAGCGGTCCAGAATCGCCAGAGACTCCTCCATCGTCCTCACCCCGTCATCCACCCCCGGAAGAATGTGGGAGTGACAGTCAGTGAGGCCATTGAATATTCCGATGTCGCCAAGGGTGCGTTTTCTCGTGAAAGGCCACATATTCAATTGTTCTGAGTAATCATGTCTGAGCTGTCGCCACTACTTCCGGACATAGCCTTATGTACACGGCGGCATGCCGCATTATCTTTTCAATATGTCCTCATCTCCAAGCGGTTCGTACGCTCCGTCCTTGGCTTCGAATATGATGGTCCCTGTCTCCAGTGATTCAGAATTGTGCCAGGCATTGATAGGGACAACGCAGATCGGGACCGGCGCCCCCGCCCTGTAGATGACGGACTCGGTCACGTTCCCGCCATTGTCATAGAAATTCTGCCGTATCGCCCCCCTGATCACCACCACCGTCTCCGACGACTTCGTGTGCCGGTGCACCGGAATCAACGTTCCCGGCTCCATAGCGTTCAACATCCTCTGCGACCCATCCCCCGAAGAGTTCCGCAGATCATAATTCATCCTCAACCTCGGCGACCGCCTCGCCTCCTCGGTCAGGTTGTCTAACAAAGTGGAATCTATCAGCATAATCACTTCTCCTAGTCAATTATCGACACCACAAAGATACAAAAAAGGTCTCGGTTCAAACAAAGGTTATTTCAAGACATCTTCCGGAAGGAACACTCTGGCTGCCCCAGCATTCTTAGGCGGCACTTTGGTGAACAGGACCACATGTACGGCCTGCGCCTTCTTCAGAAACGGAAGGTGAGGAATTATTGCCTGAAGTCTGGCGGTCAGAGCGGCGGCATCCTCATTTCCGGTCCATTTGCACTCACCGACAAGGATGTGCTTTCTATCCAATGATTCAGCGACAACATCAAGCTCAACCATTCGCCCATCATTGTCATTGTCTGTGAATATCTTTCCCCACCAGCGGGAAGCCTTGTTGTAAATGACGCCATCGATGCCCCTTCCACTCACATACTTCCGGCACATCAACTCCCAACACTCACTGGTAAAGGATGAAAACTGCTTTTTTACCATTGACATAACAGTCTCTTCCGCTCCAACCTCCAGTAACGAGGCATACGGGGAGACAAATCTAAAGTGAAACCGGAACATAGGATCCGTGATGAAGTAAAGCCCCTTCTTGCTATTCTTCTCGTTCTCGCCATATGGAATCTCCCGACGCACATAGCCTAAATCCCTAAGTTTCTTAAGTGGCTCTGTAATTTCGCTTGCAGGCTTGCCGGCCCGGGACGCTATCTCGGACAGTTTGTTGGCGCCGTCTCCGATTATAGATAGCAAAGTCATGGACTGGACTGTGTCACGCATGTCATCCCGAAGCAACCTTTGCGGCTCCTCCAACAGTATCCCTTGGGTGTCCAGAAGCAATTTTCTTATCGCCGTCTCACAATCAGGATAGTCATTCCGCAGTTCCCAATATCTGGGGATTCCTCCCCAGACGGAATATTCCTTTACAGCATGTACTGCATCACAATTCAGTGCTTCTGGGACAAATTTCGCAGGAATCGGGGAGAGCTTTATGATCTCATCAGCAAGTCCGTACAACGGAGACTTCTTGTCCATGACGCAACTGTACATCATTTGCTGTGATGAGCCACACAAGATAAGATTAAACTTGAAGATATGGAAATTAAGCAGCTTCTGAAGGACAGATGGCAATGAAGGACAACTTTTGACCATGTAGGGGAACTCATCGAGGCAGACTGTCACCCTTGACTTCAGTTGGTTGTTGAGTGCCCGGAATAATGTCTCCCAGTCAGGATAAACCACCTTGTCGAAGCCATCCACACTCCCGGACACTATGCGAGAGAACAAGACCCGCTGATTCTGCTCCGAAGTCTGATCACTCAAGAAGTAGAAATCCCTGCCTAAGTCCATCACGTTTTTTATGAGTGAAGACTTTCCGATTCGTCTCCGCCCATAAACCACGATGAATTGGCTGTCAGGCCTCTTCAATGCCTCTCCTAGCCTCACAACATCAGACTTTCTGTCAATAAACTTCTTGAATAACATACAGTTTTAAATATCTTTCACAAAGATAATCTTTTTCAAAGATATTCCAAAGCGCATTAATGGTTATTAGCGCAAAAAACATGCTCTATCTCAACGAAATCACAACTCACACTTGACACTCACTGCCTTCTTAGTATAACCTCGAACGCCTCCGCATAGTTACACCCGGCCTGACAGCCGCGATAAGCGGCGAAGCCTTCAAGGGCTTCCGTTGATCGTGGGTGAGGATATGGACGCATGACACCACGGTACATCGAGAGGCTTCCCACTCTGTCAAGGATGCCGACGGAACGGATCCCCTCCTGAACCTCAGGCCAAACGTGCCGGTGAGCCTCGATGTAGCTCTCAATCATCTGGCTGTCCCTAACCAGCTCAAGTGTTTGACAATATCTTTTCATTTTCTTAGAAGTTAAGCGCCCATGCCTAAAGCCGATAGCCTAAACATGAGCTAGCTAAATGAAAGGAGCACATGCGTAGCTCAAGCCAAGCACTAAGGTGCCAAGCCAAACAGCTCCTACCCTACTTAACAATCGCCTCCCGAATGCAATCCACGACGTACCTCATATCCTCGTCCGTCACATATTGGCCAGCCGGCAAGGTTTGCCTTTGAACATGAAATAACATCGCTACCGTTGTGAACGAAACCATCTTATACGGAATAAGTACAGACGTGAATAAAAGGCGGTCGGCCTTCGGCCGGGTTTTGCGCCCGAATCAGCCCCTGCCAACTCTCATGGGAAACAAGGGAAGCCGGCACGCTGTCAATGCCACAATACACCGTTAACCAATTCTTTTTTCCATTTTTCACTATATGTTTGATTCTTTTTGCTCCTCGTATAGTGTCTACTTTTTTCAGTTCACGTCATAAGGTCCCCCTCTCATCATCATTATTTTCGGGTAATCCAAGACCTTCATAAAAGCGGATTCCCCATCCTTTTCAACCTTATAGCAAGTGGAGATGTTTCCTCCGGTCTCATGTTTCGCCCTGTCGGGGCTGGCCAACTTTGATACCACGGTCTAGCCATCAACAACTTTTCCTTCAAGATCGCCTGAAGCAAAGAATATGTTCAGATCTAATTCCATTATATCCAATGTGTTATTTCAAACGAACAGGCTTATTATCAAATAATTACACATTGGCTATCTCTGGCAGAGCCAGTCTATTGCCGGAACTATTTCGATGGTGTGGCCGTTCATACTGACTGTCTCCGCAGTGTCAAATGTAATCAATGTCAACTTCTCACACTTGAGATCTTTGGCACCGACAAACAGGCCGTTTAATTCCCTATTCCGAGTTTTAGAGGATGAAATGTCATAGCTCACCTGGATTAGTTCAACAGGTTTTCCTCCGTCAGCCACGACGAAATCAACTTCATGACTGGCAGATTTGTAATAGAATAAATCGTGGAAAAGAGGTTTGCTCCTGCGCAGAAGTTCAACGCAAATAACGTTCTCCAGGCGCCAGCCAAGATTATCACTGGCGATGGTCCCCTCTTTATCGGTTGCCAGGGCGGTATCAACAACATATACCTTCTCGTTCCGGATTCTGTCTTTGCTCTTGAAAGAGAACTTGTTGATACCTATCAGCAGGAAGGCCTGCTTAAGGTAGGAGTAATAATTCTCGGCAGTGTGGTCGGATACACCAAACTCTGCAGCAACATTCTTGGCGATGAATTCGCGGCAGTAATTGTCCGACAGGTACGTTGCCATCCGCCTGAGAACATCCTTGTGCCGGATCTTGAAACGCTTGGCGATGTCTGTATTGATAATGGCATCAAGAAGCCCGCTGATGTATCCGACGCGGTTTGTTTCCGAAATCATCTCAGGGAAACCTCCTTCCGACAGATACTTCTCCAGGGCGTTCTTGCGTAATGCCCGGGCCTTGGTCGAGTAAGACTTGGTATCAACCCCGGTAATGCCGCAATACTCGGAGAACGAGAACGGATACAGGTTGATCCGGTTATGCCGCCCTGTCAGATGCGTCATCAGTTCGCTGCTCAAGAGCTTAGAGTTCGAGCCGGTTATAAGGATGTGTATCTTCTGTCGGAGGAGGCGGTTGACAAACAACTGCCATCCGTCGATGTTCTGGATTTCATCCAGGAACAGATACTTGAAGTCACCGTTTAGTCGGTAAAGCGCCTCCAGAAGCGTGTCGAGTTCCCCGGTCTTCAGAGAGACCAGTCGTTCATCGTCGAAGTTGACATACGCAAAATCGCCTACCTTCTCACGCAGGACTTTCTCGCAGATGGTCGATTTCCCACTACGCCTGACCCCGATAACCACCTGAGCCATCTTGCTATCAAGGTTTATAAGCGGTTCTTCATAACGGCTCACGAAGGAGGCGAGTCCATTTGACTTTAATTCTTCCTTTTGGGAAGAGAGGATTGAAAGTATCTGTTGTACGGTCATCATATCATTGTATTTGCACCGTGCAAGATACGAAAACATCGATAAAAATCAAAATACGTCAGAATAAACTTCGATAAAAATAGATTTGTCAAAGACTTAACTTCGATATGTCTAGCCGTTTCCTGAAACACAGTCTTGTCATTCGCGCCTCGCTTGATGGGATGGAACTCCGGATTATCCTGCTGCTTTGTTACATTCTTGCCAAACAACCTGTCCTCCTCATTCTTCCAGAGCATTTGTCGTATTGCATTAATATCGAAATCCTCGAAATGCATTGTATTATCAAGTCTATTCAGTTTTATCTAGAAAGCTATTCTTAATATCCAGACATGTTTCCGGGGAGACATAATAGGTTTGCCATTCGGATAGGTTAGCATCGGTATTACTTTTATCTTTCAGTAGCTGTAGTACGATTGGTGCGACCATTTTCCTCAGATACAATTTCTCATTGGCTTGGAGTTCACTATCCGTTCCGATACGTTCATAAGTACTTATTGCAGAATCTATGCGTCCAAGAAAACGCGAAATTGATTCCAATGTGTAATTTTCTTCACGATGAGCAACAAGCGACTGAGATTCAACTCGAATTCGATTTTGGATGGCCTCCAGTTTGTCAGTTAGTTCCTGAATTTGCACTTGCACAGTTTGCATTTCTCGCTCAAAAGCTGCAGGGACAACAGCCATTTCTGTTGTAGTGCGCTCAATCTGTTCGATGGCACTGCACAAAGCATCAACATCGTCCATGACATTTTCATGACTGGGCTGGAAAATCGGAAGTACATTCCGCTCAATCATATTAGAACGAATCCAAGTTGATATATCGAGTCGATCAAGTTGGATTTGGAGTGACTGATCATATTTGCCCATTGATTGCATCAATTGAAGCATTTCAGTATGTCGTCTGCGGGCAGCAAACAATTCACTGGATATTTGTTGTTCCTCTTGCCGTAATGCCACGATATCTTCGGACAAATAAGCAACTTGCGTTGAAGCAACAGAAGCATCTGCAATTCGTTTTTGTGAGATAATGCGAAGTTCATCAACTTGACGAGCAAACCTATCAGTATCATTGGTAACATAATCAGTTAGACCGTACTCATGAGCTTGGGTTAACCAGCCAGCTACTTCCTGCCTCCATCCTTCAGCAACGACTTTGA
>OJMO01002353.1_pt1 | contig 10448 bp, 9 predicted proteins | sample 1597241 | NCBI WGS metagenome assembly OJMO01 (sample SAMEA2452129, study PRJEB22498) | human gut metagenome | biome: human feces; feature: human gut; material: feces | place: Australia | collected 2012 | reverse complement strand
TAGAATATTTTAATAAGGTTGTTACAAGAGGAGAAACAATAGAATGGCCAGGAGGAGAAGATGTTTCACCAGAGAGTCTATATTATGAAAGTAAACCTATATAACTTTAAAAAGCAGGTAAAACCTGCTTTTTGTAATAAAAATGTAATATAAAATTAACTAAATTATGATATAATAAAAAAAATGCATTTATGCAGAAAGATACAAAGGAGAAATTTTATGGTAACAGCAATTCTATACATTTTAATTTTTATTATGGGAGCCTATTTTGGAAGTTTTTATACTTTGGCGGTTTATAGAATTCCACTTGAATTAGATATTACACATGAACATTCTTTTTGCCCTAATTGCAAGCATAAATTAGGATTTTTAGATTTGTTTCCTGTGTTTAGTTATATATTTTTAGGTGGAAAATGTAGATATTGTGGAATGAAAATAAAGCCACGTTATTGTATATTAGAGGTACTTTCAGGCCTTACATTTGTTGCATTTACATATTCGTTAAATATAAATTTATATAACTTAGAAGCAGAAAAATTAATATTACTTGGTTTTTCAGCCTTATATTTTGCAGGTTTGTTTATAATTGCTGGAATAGATAAAGAAAGAATTCAAGTACAAAAAAAGGTTTTATTATATACAATAACTGTTGTAGCAGTATATATGAGTTACATGTATATTACAATGAATTTAGACATTATAAGATATGTAGGTTACTTAGGTTTTGTACTATTTCTAGTAATATTAGATACAATAAAAATACGTAAAAAAGGCGAAGAAAGCTATGCTTTAAATCTTTGGATGCTAGCACTTGTAATGTGTATGTTCACTGGTGAAGCAGTATTTTTATTAACAGCTATATACACATTATTAGTATGTGCACTATATGTTCTTATAAAGAAAATAAAAAATAGAAAAAAATATGTAAAAAAGGAAAAAGAAAAAATAAAATTACCAATAGCATTTTATATGTGTGTATGCAATGTTATAACATACATAATTTGTAATTTTTTTGTTAATTATACTTTACTATAATTGTATTATATAAGGAGTTTATAATGAAAAATTTGAAGAAAAATAATGGTTTTACTCAAGCAGATATTGTGATTTCAATAGTAATATTAATGCTATTTACAACCCTAGTTTCTGCTTTGTTTTACAATTCTTATATATCTTCTATAAAAAGTAAAAGACATTCAGAAGCAACAACATATTTAAGCAAAATATTTGAATCTACTGAACTTATTAGCTACGACAATTTAGAAAACGAAATAATAGATGTAATAAATAAAATAGATTCAGATAAATTATCTGGAACAATTGTGGAAAACGGGAATACACAAACAAACTTGTCCACACCTTATAAAGCAGAAGTGGAAATTATGAATTATAATCAAATAGAAGGAAATGCAGATAAAGAAGACTTGGTAAAACAAATAACAGTAACAATAAAATATAATTCTAGAAAAGATAAAGAAGAAACAGTTACTGCAAAAAGATTAAAAACAAAAGAAACAATATATAAAGATAGCTTAGAAATTATTCCAAACTTATATGAAGGAATGATTCCTATAAGTTCAGAAACACAAGCAACAAATAAATATGCTACAAACTGGTTCGACTACTCTAAAGAAAAAGTAGCTAAAGTAATGCTGCAAGACGGAAACTATAATACAGATACAGGAGAAATAACAAATGAGGGAAGTTCATTTGTGTATGTACCAAGGTTTGCTTACAAAATAAATGCAGATGAAAGTGTAGAAATAAAATTTTTAAATACAGATAATACCTGCAAAGATGGAAGCTCAACAGAAATAAATGTTGAAACTAGCACTATAGAAAATGATAAATATTATCTACCAAGTTGTTTTTCTCAAAACAACATTCAAGTTGCAGGAATATGGATTGGAGAATATTTAAGTAAAAGAAATACAGAAGGAAACAATGGAGAACAAATATATATAGGAAAAAAAGATGAAGCAAACAACTACAAATATTGGACAAATTTAACAGATGAAGAAAAAAAAGAAAAATGCAATTACCTAATAAGCGATGGAGCAAATTATGGCTTAAAAGGAGACGAAACAGCAAAAATTGCAGACACTAATATAAATAATATGCTAGACAAACTAAAAAAATCAAACTATAAATATATAGTAGAAGCAATACAAGAAAACGAAACAGACTATGAAGGCTCATTCAGAGTAATAATATATTAATTTTTATTGAATTGTATAAAGGGCAGTTAAGAGTTAATTTTCACAATTGAAAAATATATAATGTAGCTCCACGAGGGTGAAGCATTTTTCTTTCGAAAACATGCAGAAAGAAAATATCCTTCACCCTGCAAGATGGAGCGGCTTTTGTATATGTTGTGAATAAAAAGGCTTAGAGATTGCCCTTTTAAAATTGTAATAAAAATGTAATATAAAAACCACATATTGTATGCTATAATTAAACAGAATAAAAAGATTTAAGAGGTAAAAATGAAATCAGAAAAAGGAATTACACTAACAAGTTTAGTTATATACGTAATTGGAATAACAATAATATTTGCTGTTGTAGCCAACCTTACAATATACTTTAATAAAAACTCAAGAACAATAGAATACACAACAAATAATTCAGCACAAATTACAAGGTTAAACCAATATTTAATTAATGATACAAAAAAAGAAAATGCACAAATTACAGAAGCTAATGAAAATATAATAATAATACAAGCGAATGGAGAAACTATTAAATATACTTATGATAAAAACAGTAAAGGAATATACAGAAATAAAGTAAAAATAGCAAATGATGTGCAAAGTCTTGAAATAAAAAAAGATATTATTTATGACAAAACAAAATTATTGTTGAATATTACAATTGGAATGCAAGAGCAAATACAAAAAGATTTAGAATATATAATATAAATTACAAAAGAAGAGAGGAGCGATAATATGGATATAAAGCGTAAACAACCAATAGGAATTGAATTGGTTAGAAGGGGAGTTGTAACAGAAAATGATATTGAAAAAGCACTAGCATATCAAAAACAACATTCAGATCAAAAATTAGGTGACATTTTAAATACATTAAAAGTATGTGATTCACAAGTTTTAATAGATGCTATAGCTGAAATAGAAGGAGAAAAAGGAATTTTACTTACTCCTGGAAAAGTTGAAATAAATGTACAAGATTATATCTCTTTAGATGTTGCAAGACAAAACAAAGCTGTTCCATTTCAAGTAGAACCAGGAAAAATAAAAGTATGTTTTTCAAGTACAATAAATAGAAGGTCAATGGAAAATATTAGACTAATGCTTTTAAACAAAGGATTAGTTATGGAAAAATATATAACATTTGAAGAAAATATAAACAATATTTTAGATTCATTTGAAGGCGAAATTTCTGAAAATATGAGTGCTGAAAATGATATTACAACACTTGTAGATAGTATAATAAAAACAGCAATAGATAAAAGAACTAGTGATATTCACATAGAGCCAGAAGAAGATAAAGTTAGAATTAGATATAGAATAGATGGAGAATTAATTACAGTTGCAGAAATAGACAAAGATAAGCAAAGTCAATTAATAGGTAGATTAAAAGCAATTTCCGAAATGCACCAAGAAAAGCAAGAATCACAAGATGGAAGAATAACAATGTATCCAGAATATAATATTCGTGTATCATCACAAAAGAATATTTTTGGCGAAAAATTCGTTTTAAGATTACTAAAAAAAGACCAAAGTATAAAAGGAATTTTCGAATTAGGATTTCCAAATGATGAAAAAATATTAAAAGACTGTTTTAACAAAAAGAATTCAATTGTAGTTGTTGCAGCACCTACAGGTGAAGGAAAAACAACAACACTATATAGTATAATAGATTACTTAAATGCACCAGAAATTAATATAACAACAATAGAAGATCCAGTTGAAATACGCATACCAGGATTAAACCAAATAGAAATTGATGCTAAAACAAGTTTCTCAGATTCTTTAAGAACAGTTCTAAGACAAGATCCAGATATAATTTTAGTTGGAGAAATAAGAGATAATGAAACAGCAGAAATAGCAATGCAATCAGGTCAAACAGGGCACTATGTATTATCAACAATACACACAATTGATGCAATAGAAGTTATTACAAGACTTAGAAAGTTTGGAGTTTCAAATTATGACATAGCAAGTACACTTGCAACATCTGTATCACAAAGACTTGTAAGAAAAGTATGTCCTAATTGTGCAAAAGAAAGAGATTTCAATGAAGAAGAAAAAGAAATTATAAAAAGAATTGGCGATAGATATGGAGTAGAATACAATTTAGAAGGCAAAAAAACATATGATGTTGTTGGATGCAACCATTGTAATCAAACAGGTTATTACGAAAGAATAGGTATATTTGAGCAACTAGTTTTAAATGAAGAAATAAAACAATTAATTGTAGATAATAAATCTACGTTAGAAATAAAAAGAGAAGCTGCTAAATATGGCTATAAACCATTAATTACAGATGGAATTCAAAAAGTTGTAGATGGAATAACAACTTTAGACGAATTAAACAATAAACTTGTGATATACTAAGGAGGAAATGAAATGGTAAATATGGATAAAGTTTTAGATGTGGCTATTGAAAAAGATGCATCTGATATACATTTAGTAAATGAATTAAAACCAATGTTAAGAATAAGAAGAAGACTAGAACCAATAGAAGAAATGGATGTATTAACACCAGACGATATGAGTGAAATATATGACTATTTGGTTATGGGAAATGTTGAAAAAGATGAAGTGTACAGAACAACCAAAAGATTAGATGCATCATATGAATACAAAGATATACGTTTAAGAGTAAATGTTTCCATTGCAAATGAAGTGCCAGTTTTTACTTTAAGACTTATAAAAAGTACACTTCCAAGATACGAAGATTTAGGAGTTCCAGATGTTGTAAGACGTATGACATACCAACCACAAGGATTAATTTTGGTTACTGGTAAAACAAACTCTGGTAAAACAACAACACTTAATGCTTTAATAAACCATATAAACGAAAATCAAAATAGAAAAATTCTTACACTAGAAAACCCAGTTGAATTTAGACACCATAGTAAAAAATCTATGATAGTTCAAAAAGAAGTTGGAGAAGGTAGAGATGTTCTAACCTTTAGCGATGGTGTTAAAAACTCATTAAGAGAAGACTGCGATATTCTTGTAATAGGAGAGATTAGAGATAAAGAAACAATGGAAGCAGGAATAGAGATGGCAGAATCTGGACACTTGGTAATTGGAACTTTGCACACAAAATCTTGTGCAGAAACAATAGATAGAATGATAAACTTTTATGAAGTTAGAGATCAAGCATCTATAAAATATTTATTATCATCAGTTCTTAAATTAGTTGTTTCACAAAGATTATTACCAGATACAAAAGGAGGTCTAGCTTTACTTCCAGAGGTTATGGTAGTAGATAATATTGTTGCAGGTATAATTAGAAAAGACAAAATAAGTGTGTCTGAAATAGAAGATGCTATACAAAGTGGAGCAGATAAAGGAAGTATAGGAATTATTAATTCTTTGGCAGAATTATTTGTAGACGAAAGAATAACTTTGGAACAAGCAAAATCACAAATAGAAGAAAAAAATATTGAAGTACTAAATAGAACAATAATGCAATTAAAAATAAAAAGAGGTAAAACAAATTAAGGAGGAAAACTTATATGCCGGTATTTGCATATAAGGCTGTTACAGAAAGTGGCCTAGTAGTAAAAAATAAAATAGAAGAAACCAATAAACATTCTGTAGTTCAAAGATTAAAAAGAAACAATCTTATGCCCATTAGTATTATGCCAGTTAGAGGTTTAATACTAAATTCAAAAAAACAGAAAAAAGAAAGAAAAAATTATTCAGATATTAGTCAAATAATGAAAAATGTAAATACTGCAAATATAATGCAACAAGATGTTAAAGGATTTACATTAAAAGAAAAAATAATGATATCTTTAAATGCAAATCAAAAAGTAACAACAAGAGACTTGCTTATATTTACTGAAAATTTTTATTTGTTAAAAAAGGCTAACTTTAACAATATACATGCGCTAACAACAATAATACAAAGTACAGAAAACTGGACATTTAAGGGAATACTAGAAGATATTTTAGCAGGGCTAGAATCTGGTGAAAATATGTTTACAACTATGGAATATTATTCAAATGTATTTCCGTACATTTATATAAATATGATAAAGGTTGGAGAGCTTTCAGGTTCTATGGAACAATCTTTGCAACAAGCAGTAAAATATCTAGAAGATTCGGACGACTTAAATAAAAGAGTTAGAAAAATGGTTATACCAAATGTTGCTTTGGTTGTACTACTTTTAATATTATTAGTAGTTGGAACAAAATTTGGTATACCAGTTGTAGAAGGTGTTTACGAATCTGTAGGAAGTAGTGCTCAATTACCAGCTGCCACACTGTGGTTTAAGCATGTTGTTGAATTAATAGAACAATACTGGCTAATTCCTACTGTTGTAATTGTAGGGGCTGTTGCAGGCCTAATATATTATATAAATACTCCAAAAGGTAAATATAATTTCCATTTATTTAAATATAAAATGCCAGTTTTCGGAGAATTAAATTTTGCAATAGATTTTTCAAGATTTATGAAAGCAATGCTTTTAAATTTACAAAATGGAATGAGAATACAAGATTCTTTGGAAGTAGCCAAAAACGTTGTATCAAATTATGTATTACTTTCAATAATAGAAACAGCGATAAACAACATAATAATGGGTACCTCATGGATTGAACCATTTGAAAAATCTGGACTTGCATCATCAATGATAACAGAAATGTTAAAAATAGGTATGCAAACAGACTTAGCAGAAATGATGGAAAAACTAGTTGAATACATGGAAATGGATATAGAACAAATAATGCAAAAAATTATGGCAATAATGCCACAAATAATACAAGCTCTAGTTGGTGTTGTATTAGTATTCTTCGTTCTAGTTATATTAGTACCAGCACTACAAGTATATATGGGTAACTTCTTATTTGATGCCGCAGGTGTTTAGGATTTATATAAGGTTTTGCAAGAAATAATAATATAAATAATGTAGGGGCGACCATTGGTCGCCTTTGTTAAAAGGAGATATACAAATGAATATTGGAATAGATATAGGAGGAAGCCACATAGCAATAGGGTTAGTGGAAAAAGATGAAATTCTAGAAAAAAGAGAAATACAAATATATGAAAAAAATAAAATAGAACAATTTATAGAGGAAACAATAGTATCAAATATAAATAACCTATTAAGAGAAAAAAATATATATTTATCAGACATAAAAAAAATAGGAATAGCAACTCCAGGAACTGTTGAAGATGGTCAAATAATAAAAAACGCAGTAAATTTAGGAATACAAGAATATAATATTTGCAAAGCTTTAAAAAAATACTACCCAAACACAGAAATACAAGTGAAAAATGATGCAAAATGTGCTGCAATGGCAGAAAAATTATATGGAAATATGAAAGAATATAAGAGTAGTTTATTTATATGTCTTGGAACAGGTGTTGGAGGAGCATTATTTATAAACGGAAAATTATTTGAACCGCAAAAATATAGTGGATTAGAAATAGGTCATATGTCAATAAAACAAAGCGGAGAAAAATGTAAATGCGGAAAAGTAGGTTGTTTTGATATATATGGTTCAATGAAAAACTTTAAAGCAAAATTAACACAAAGTTTAGGAATGCCACAAAATGCAATAAGTTATGAAATATTGCCCAAATTAGAAGGAAAAATTACAGATGAAATACAAAAAATAATAAATGAATATGTAGAAAACCTAGCAATAGGAATATCAAATTTAATAAATATATTTGAACCAGAAATAACAGTAATAGGAGGAAGCTTTACATATTATCAAAGCATATTATTAGAACCACTAAAAGAAAAAATAATAAAAGAAAAATTATTGTTTAATAAAAGAGACAATATAAACATAGTAGCAGCAAAACTATTTAATGATGCAGGAATAATAGGTGCGGGAAATTTATAAAAAAATAATCATTCACAAATTGAAAAGTGGATGATTATTTTTTTATAAATTTTAAAATTTCTTCGTCAGGTATTTCTAAATTTTTAACTATCTTTTTAAATGTTGAAATTCTTGTATTTTCTTCATTTTGTTCTAATCGTTGTAAATGCCTACAACTTATACCAATTTTTTCAGCTAATGCTTCTTGAGATAAATTATTTTTTAATCTATATTGTTTTATCATTATTAGCCTCCTGAAGTATATTTAAAATATTATATTATATGAAAGATTAAAACAAAACGACATTTTTGTCTTAAAACTATTGACTTAAAAAATATGATACTATAAAATAATATAGACAAAAATGTCGTATAATATTCAAAAAAGGAGAAGTAAAAATGAAAAAAATAAAATTAATATTAAAAAATCAAAAATCTAATTCCGCAATTACCCTAATTGCCTTAATAATAACAATAATCATATTATTAATATTGGCAGGCGTAACTCTAAACATGGTAATGGGAGATAGTGGAATATTTGGAAAAGCAAACAATGCTAAAAATAAAACAGAAGTCGCCCAATGCGAAGAAGAACTAAGAATGTGTGTGTTGGAATTACAAACGGATGCAGCAACAAATGGAACAACATTTAATATGGACACAATAAAAAACAAATTTGTAGAAAAAGTAAAAGAACTAGAAAACACAACAGAAATAGAATTTCCAACAGAGGAAAGTGAAACAAGACTAGATGGAACATATAAAGGCTATGAATTTTATATAGATGATAAATATGCAGCACATATAGGAGACAAAGCAACAGGAATAAGTTTAATAACAAATTTAGAACCAAAAGGATGGACACAAGGACCAGTAACAGCAACAATAACAATAAAAAGTAATAATGGCTTAAGTAAAATAGTACCAGAAGGAGAAGCCGAAATAAGCTTAAATGGAGAAAAAGAATATACAATTACAAAAGTAAATATAACAGAAAATACAATCTTCACATATGAGGTAATAGATAGCCAAAATAAAACACAAACTAAAAAGGCCGTAATAAACACAATAGACAAAAATGCCCCTGAAGATTTTAAAATTACAGCAACATCTGACGAAACAGGAATACAAATAAAAGCTTTGGCAACTGATCTAGAAAGTGGAATTGAAAGATATGAATATTACGTAAAAAAATCAACAGAAGAAAATTATACAAAATATAATATAAATACAATAACATTAGAAAATGGAATATATAATGTATATGCAAAAGCATATGATAAAGCAGGAAATGAAAAACAATCAACAAATACACTAGAAAAAAAGGTTGCTGTGATGAAAAATATAACAGCAGAAATGGTGGCAAAAAATCCAGAAATATATTATGGCTTAACAGTTAAAAATTATGAATCACAAAATGGGCAAAAAGATTGGAAAATATTTTATTCAAATTGGAAAGAGAATTCAGAAGATGCACATATTTTCCTAATAACAAGTAGCTATGTTGATTTATCACAAGAAAATAAATTGAATTCAAACACAGGGATGAAAAAAATTGGAGAAAAATATGGAGTTTCATGGCAGTCAGAGCCACAATTTCAGAGCACAAATTTAGCAGTATTAAATAGATTCCAGGCAACAGAATATGATATAAATAATCATAAAGAAGATATAAGTGCCAAATGTACATCAACATTATTAAATGCAAGTAATTGGGAAAAGTACAAAGATAATAATGGAAAAGCTGAATACTCAATTGGTTCTCCGACAATAGAAATGTGGATAAATAGTTGGAATAATCTATATAAAAATATAGATGGCGAAATTAAGTATACTGTATCTGATAATCAATATATGCACGGTTATAGTGTAACAAATGGATATCTTAGTAGTGATAATAAGGTTGGTGTTAAAAACAAATTATATTTTCCAACAGATATTCTATTATCTGATGGAAACATAAAACTGTATGGATATATGTTTGCATCGCCATCAGGAAACGAATTTTATCAAATTGTGTTTTGTAATAGAGCCGGACAATTTGGTGTAGATAATTGTATTAAGAAAAGTTCAGAACTTTATTGTGCATTAAGACCAGTTGTTTCTTTAAATAAAGATATAACAATAGATGCAATAGACTCAGAATAAAAATAATGAAATAAATTTATAAAAAATATTGAAAAAATTAATTAAATAGTATATAAAATAAACATATTGTAAACAAAAAAATTACAATATGTTTATTTTTTTCAAACAAATTTATTTCAATGTGATTTTTAATCTTAAAAAATCCAAATGAAAACAAATCTAAATGAAGGGAGGTAAAACAGAAATTTATAAAATATAAGGAGGAATCTATATGGTACAAGAAAAAAATAAAAAAACATTATCTCCAAAGTTAGATGTTGTATTTCAGGC
>OJMO01002347.1_pt1 | contig 10479 bp, 7 predicted proteins | sample 1597241 | NCBI WGS metagenome assembly OJMO01 (sample SAMEA2452129, study PRJEB22498) | human gut metagenome | biome: human feces; feature: human gut; material: feces | place: Australia | collected 2012 | reverse complement strand
TGAAAATATACTTGGAGATGTATCGAAGCGGTCGTAACGAGAACGACTCGAAATCCAAGTGGATGCTTCGCTAGAGATCTCCATATCACACGAGAGAACGTCAATTTTGATGTCCTGACAGGCTTCAAAGCCTGTCTGAACGATGCGTTTTCTAACAATATTCTAACAGCAACTGTTCCAAGTTTCAAGGCCGATTTGCGATATACAAATCGTAAATTTTCCATGAAAATATACTTGGAGATGTATCGAAGCGGTCGTAACGAGAACGACTCGAAATCTAACTGGCTTTTTGGAAGTGGTTTTCCGGTTTTGCTAGGTTTCATGCGGGTTTTCCGACTTCGTGAGGGAACGATTTTCTGGCGTTCTCTCCTGCAATTCTCTCCAAAGTTTTCCCAGAATGCACGGCGCATTCTAAAATTTAATATCTGGAGCATTACTCAAGTGGTCGTAAGAGGTCGCACTCGAAATGCGATAGGCCGGGAGACCGGTGCCAGGGTTCGACTCCCTGATGCTCCGCCAAATCGAATGGACAGATGAATTTTATTCGTCTGTCCATTCTTTTTTGCCGGAACATCGCCCGTCCACCCTGTCTTGTGGGCGTATGGCATCATGCTGACGCATTGCCATAGCCCAGCCCCTCCAGCATCGCCTGTGCAGACGAGAGCTTGGAAGCGTAATCGAGGTGGGCGTAGATTAAAAGCACAAACTGCTATAAACTACTTCATTCCCCTTCTTTTTCGCTGTTTACGATAGCCTGCACCTTGGTGGGCAGACCATAGATGCTGATGAAACCGGTGGCATCGCTCTGCTTGTAGTCGCCGCCTGCGGCAAAGGTGGCGATATCCTCACGATACAGAGAGTAGGGCGACCAGACCCCTGCATTGATGAGGTTGCCCTTGTACAGTTCCAGACGCACCTTGCCGGTGACATGCTCCTGTGTGGAGGTGACAAAGGCACTCAGAGCTTTGCGCAGCGGGCTGAACCACTGGCCATCATTTCCCTCGTGCAATTTCATGATTGCAGTGTTCATTATACGGGCACTTGGAAAATGTGCAAAAAGTGTTCTGCATATAGCAGCAATATGAAAGCAGTATTTCACAGCGGGGCATTATGAATCTATAATAGGTAGTTGGAAATAAACAGAAAGAGGGTCTTTTTGATGGCAACGATATTTCCAAGAGAAGAAAAGGCAGAGGCACTGTTCGGGGAGATCCTGAAAAATCCAGAAGCCTGCCACCGCCTGATGGATACCTTCAACGACTCGCTGGACATGGCAGACGTACTGGATGCGCCGACCGTGAGTGCACAGCAGTTTGCCGCAGCGCTGTTCAATGCCTACGAGAACAAGGATCTGTCTGCCTTTCTGATGGCGATCTGCCAGCACAGTATGTTTGACCTGCTACGGAACGCTGCCCTGATCCCGTTCAAATTCAACGCCGATGGTCAGCCGAACCCGGTGATCCTGACGGATGATGCCGGCGTTCTTTTGCCGAACAACAAATTTGCCGTGAGCAGCAAAGTATACGACCGGTTCATCCGGGTGTTCCAGAAGCAGGAAAAGGTAAAAATGTACCTTGCCAGCGGCTACTGCAAGTATCACGGCTACGACGAAGGCTCGATGGATGTGGTGGAGTACCACTACAACCAGCATTTGGGGCTGCTGCTGATCTACGAACTGCCGGACACCGTGAAGCAGAAGGTAACGGAAGCGGAGGCCTACTCCACCGTCTGGGATATCCAGATGAAGCTGCAGCACGCACTGCCCCGTTCCGTGGTCTACTATGGACAGGATACGCTCAAGGACGGCGGAACCCGCTACGATGAACTTGGCGTTTTTCTGCCGCTGGAACACTTTGCCGACCGGCTGGAACGCCATGTGGAAACTGCTACCAAGATCGTTTACGGCGAGTAAACGCCCTGTAAACGAACTCCCTTTATAAGTGCATCACAGCAAAACAAAACGCAGCGAACCGTTAAAAGATTCGCTGCGTTTTGCCTTATAAGGGAGAATGGAAATGCTGCACATCAGGTGCAATAACGGAAAGTCTTGTCAGTGACAATACGGGCGAAGATCAGCCCTAACGGCAGTGCCACGATGATGAGAATGGCATCTGCAAACCATGTGGCGGAGTCCATCAGAGACAGGATGCCCAGATTATAGATGGCACGGTAGAAATACAGTCCCGGTACCATGATAACGATGGACGGCACGGTGACGGAGATGCGGGGATAACCGGCGGCGCTCTTCAGGCAGGAGGCCAGCAATCCGGACAGCAGTGCGCCCAGAAACGCTGCAACAGCGGGCGGAAAGCCCGCAAGGCTCACCAGCTCCAGCCGGAACGTGTTCGTTACCGCACCGATAAGGGCGGCGCAGACTGCCAGGTTCCGGGGACTGTTGAACATGAGCGAAAAGCCGAACACACCGCCAAAACTTGCCAGCAGCCGGAACACGATCTCTTCCGGGAGTGTCAGGCTCAGGGCAGGGAACTGCACCGGCTGCAAATGCAGCAGCAGTGCCATGATCCAAGCCGTCATGGTTGCCACCAGAATGATGAGGACGGCGTAGGCCAGACGTTCCAGCCCGGAGCGCATATCCAGCTTGGCAAGGTCGATGCCGCTGGTAATGAACGGAAAGCCCGGAATGATGAAGAGCATGGAGCAGATATACTCTGCCAGCTTCAGCAGGATGGCATACACGAGGCTTGCTGAACAGACCGACGCCGTAATGCCCAGAAACAGGGTGAAATGGTGTTTTGTCAGCTTGCACCGTACAAAGTTGCCGATGCCTGCACCGCAGAAGGCACACAGCATTTCCACAATGCCGCCGCCCAGCAGAAAGGTGAAGCAGCCGCAGGCCAGTGCAGCTGCAAAGCCCAGTGCGATGGGCGAATACAAGCCGTGGATGCGCTCGATCTCATCGAGGTGGCTGTGCAGCTCTTCGCCGGTCATAAATTTCCCTTCCTGGTCGAAGTCGTTGACGAAATGCTCCAGTCGGTTCAGCCGGGAGGTATTCACGCCCGTATTTGTCAGACAGAGTGACTGGGTATAACACTGGTCACCGTCAAAGCAGGTGAACTCAATGGACAACAGGCCGATGTCCGCTGTTGTTGTGACTCCCAGCTCCCGCGAAAGGGTGTTCATGGAGCTTCGGACACGCCATGCGCCGGTGCCGCATTCCAGCAGCATCAGCCCGGTGCGTCCAATGACGGAGGCTTTTTCCACAAGCCCCGCCTCGGTAATGGGGACGCCCTTGCTGGCCGACGCATAGTCGTGCCAGTAGACTTCCATGTGATTTTTGATGATCTCACTTTGCCGTTGTCCCATACCGGAAAGCCTCCTTTGTGATATGGGAATGTTGCAGCCGTTTCAAGACTGCGGTGCTATTATAAGGGAAATTGCAGGGCGGGTAAAACGTATCTTGGATATGCCGGCAATGTTCGTTTGGTATTTCAAAGAAGAAAATACGTTGCGTTTTTGGCGGCTCTGCGGTAGGATAGAAAAAACACGCTGAAAGGAAACTGCCGTGACCCTTCAACAACTCCGCTATGTCACGGCTGTTGCCGGCACCGGCACCATCAGCCATGCAGTGCAGCAGTTCTATATTTCTCAGCCCAGCCGGACCAATGCTATCCGGGAGCTGGCGGCACAAAGTCAGTTTGACCAGGTGGTGCCGTACCATAGCACGGAGATTCGTTGTCAGCAATCGTTTGAACTATGTGAGTTTTCAGCACAGCAATTTCTGTCAACCGTGCTTCTGCCGCCTTGATGGAATCCCCCATGGCATGATAGCGTTCCGTTGCCGCCGCTGTACGTTCTCGCAGTTCCTCGGCACTGCCGATTTTCTGTTCCTGTAAAAACAGCAGCGTCTTGGACATCTCCTTCAGGTTGAATTTGGTTGCCCACTTTTTGTAGCCGAAACTTTTGCCTGCCGCCATTTTCTGCGGAATATCCACCAGAAGCTGGAACGGCTGCTCCTGCGGTGGCTGCTTTTGATAATGAGGAAACTTTAAAGGAACCTTAAAGAATGGACGGAAAATGGGAAAGGCTTGTAGAAAGACGAATCTCTGTAATCCAGATCGTTTTTTGAATACCATATAAAAAAGAAAGAGCCCGTTTCCGGACAAATTCGTTGGAAGCAGATTTGTTCGGAACGGACTCTTGTAGCCGATATGCAAAGTCATGAAACATATAAAATAGGAAAAGCGTCAAAAATCATCTTGGCCAGCGCTCTTTTCTGGACATGAGTGGCGCGAATGGTACATGAGGATGCGTCTGGTACCAGTAAGCTGTGGTAGCGACATCATCCTGACGTTCAAAAAGACCTCCGTAGCTGACACCAATCTGCTGCAGAGTTACCTTAAGGTCCTTCTCAAAAAGGATAGGATCAAGAAGGTGCCAGCGGTAGAAGCTGCGTTGTGGCATCTGATCATCATTGTGGTAATCATTATGAAGGAAGGTATCGTGGCTAGAGTAGTAAGGATAGCCAAGATACGGAGTACAGTACTGATTTTCAACGGTTTGGCCATTTTGCTGTGTTGCAAAGCTCCAGGCACCGCCGAAGTAATCTTCTGTTCCGGTTCCGCAAATGGTTGGATAATCCTTGTCTCCATCGATGTAGAATTTCATCTCACCTTCTCCGTACCAGTAGCGTTCGAGGCTGGTAAGCGCAAGATAAGTTCCAACGTACTGGCCTTTTCCTTTGATGTTGTCGAGGACAACGTAGTCTTTTGCCTTTTCCGTTATGCGCTGACGACGCCACTGGGCATGGAAATAGGCAGCATCCTCCGGAACCGTTGTCAGGCAATAGTCGATCTGATAAAAGAAGGCCGGAATCGGCTCATCACACTGATTTTCAATGGTAATACGGGCGTTTTTACGGAACGGCATCGGGAAATAGCTGTTGAAACCACGGGTCGGATTGACAGCAATCGGGACTGAGTTTACCTGGTAGGAAACACCGAAGCCGCAGCAGAAGAAATCGCCAAGCGGGCATTCAACGGATGGGAATTCTTCATCGTCCCAGTACATGCGCAGAACAAGATCCCGCAGAACATAACGGTTACGTTCACTGGTACGGTCTGTAACGGTGATCCAGATGTGCTGAATCATGCCTTCTCCCTGGATCTCACCAAGTGTTACGGTCTCTCCTGCTTCTATTTTCGGGATACACGGGGAACCTTTTCTGGACGGACCAAGATCGCTGGATGCCATGCCGCCTTTTCCTTTTTCTCCGTTCCGGTTTTCCCAGTTGATGGAACGGGACTGTCCGTTTTTCAGCCGGAAAATATTCTGTAAACCACAATCAAACATCATATATTCCTCCTACTCACAAATGAGCAACTGTCTTTTATGTTGAATTGAATTCATTCAAACAATTCCGCTTAACAGGTACAGTCTCCACCCATGTTCCAGTTGATTCCTTGAAGGGGATTGCTTGCAAAGTTGTTATTATTGTACACTTTTATTTGTATAAAAGCAATGTGCTACTGCCATAAATCTTTAGCACCACACTTATGAATGCATAACCGCAACATGAATTTTAACAAACAGACAGATAAGCCGACTCAAAAAGAAACATCATTGTACCAGCAAGCAGTGCGTCCGTCTATACAAACGCCAAGGGTTCCTCCCACATGGGAAGGGATTCCTCGGCGTTCTTCATTTCATGCTTTTTGATTGCCCGGTCAACAGTATCACGCGCCTTACTGCAATGCACAGATCACAGCCACTGTTTCAGCACATCGTTCAGCTTATTCAAATCAAGCGGTTTGGCGATATGCTCGTTCATGCCGGTGTTCTTTGCCAGTTGCACGTCCTCGGCAAAGGCATTTGCCGTCATGGCAATGATGGGCACTTTGCCCCGGCTGCCGGCAAGGGCACGGATCGCAGCAGTGGCTTCGTAACCATTCATGATGGGCATCTGGATGTCCATAAAAATGAGATCGTACCACTTTTCTGGCGCTTCCATCACCTTTTCGACTGCAATTTTTCCGTTTTCGGCGCTGTCGATGGTCACGCCCGTCATGCCTATGATCTCGGTTGCGATCTCACGGTTCAGCTCGTTATCTTCCACAAGAAGGATCCGCTTACCCGCATAGTTTTCCTTCGCAAAGTCTTCCAGATAGTTCCGGGCGTTTTTCTCCTTCTTCCCGGATGTAAACTGCCGCAGAGTTGCCGTCAGACGGGAACGGAACAGTGGTTTTGCCATAAACGCATTCACGCCCGCTGCTCTGGCTTCTTCTTCGATCTCGCTGAAATCAAAGGAAGTCAGGATGATGATCGTGACATCTTCTCCTACCCGTTCCCGGATTTTTCTGGCGGTTGCAATACCGTCTATTTCCGGCATCTTCCAGTCCAGGATCACCACAAAATAGTCGCGGCCGGTCTTGTGCCGCGCCGCGCAGCGTTCCACGGCTTCCTTGCCGGTCAGGACCCATTCGCCCGCTATGCCGATCTCCTGAAGGGTCGCAACGGTGCTTTCGCAGCAGGTCTTGTCATCGTCCACGACCAGTACCGGCAGATCGAGCAGTTCTTTTTCCTGTTCCTTCTCGTTCTCCTGAAGCTTCAGATAGACCGTGACCGTGATCTTCGTTCCCTTGTTGGGAGCGCTTTCGACCTGAATGTCACCATTCATCAGGTTGACGATGTTTCTTGCAATGGCCATGCCAAGACCGGTGCCCTGCACCTTGGTCGTCCGGTGATCGTCTGCCCGGCTGAACGGCTCGAACATGATCTTCTGGAATTCCGGTGTCATACCGATGCCGTTGTCCTCGATGGAAAACTCGTAGCAGCCAAGCTCCGAGAAGCCGTTCGGTTTTTCCTTGATCGTAAGGGTGATGTTTCCTCCATCCGGGGTGTACTTGACGGCGTTGCTCATCAGGTTCACAAAGACCTGCTGGATGCGCAGGCTGTCGCCGCAGACCGCTTCGTGCTCAATGTGCTCAACATGGACTTCGAGCTGATGGTGGTGCTCGTCGATTGCCGGTTTTGTGAGGGTGAGCAGGTTATCGACCAGCTCCGGCAGGCTGAAATCCTCCTCGGCAAGGCTCATTCGCCCGCTCTCGATTCTGGCCATATCCAGCACTTCATTGATCAGTCCCAACAGATGACGACTCGACTTTGTGATCTTGCCAAGGCACTCGACCACCCTGTCCTGACTCTCGATATTCGCACCCGCAATGGCGGTCAAGCCAACGATTGCATTCATCGGTGTACGGATATCATGGGACATATTGGAGAGAAATTCCGTCTTGGCGCGGCTTGCGTTTTCCGCCGCCCGGTACGCATCCTTCAGTGCCTTATGGGATTCGATCTCGGCCTTTTTCTCCTGTGACACATCCATAGATGCCAACAGTGCTTTGACCAGCTTTGTGCCCTCCCACTCCAGCGGAATGAAGGAACCGATCTTATAGGTGTTCTCATCTATGGAGCAGTATTCAAATTTGTAGATGTCGTTCTCGCCCTGCAGATTCTTTCGGATATTTTCCGGTGAGAACAATGCGTCCATCGCCGCCAATGGCTCCAACGTCTTATACCTTACAGCCACCTGCTCCACAAAATCATGGTAGGTTCCCGTCGGCGCGTATATCATTTCACCTTGCAGATTATAGAACCGATACCGGTCATTCTCCAGATCGCAGACGACAAAGCGGTCCAGCAGACGCACCATACTCTTGATCAAAAGATCCATCGATGCGTTATCTGAGGCCATCTGCATCCGCCGTGCCGTCTCTGCTTTGGACTCTGTGATGTCCCGCAGAAAAATCATCGCATATTCGGAATCTTCGATCTCGCCGCGCATGACCACGTTGCTGACCCATCGTTCCTCCCCATCCAGAACGATGCGGCACTCCTGACGCAGCTCCGTCTCAAGCCCCTTTAATTTTTCCGTGATGTAGGCGCGATTATAGAAATTCGTTACAGACTTTTTGTCCTCTTCAACCACATAGTTATCCACAAAGAATCTGACCAGTCCATCCCATGTGTGGTTCTGCTCAAAGGCCGTCATCAAAGAGGGCTCCACTTTGAAAGTATCAAAGGTGTTCTTTTCCAGATTTACATAGTATTCGCAGAGGTTTGCGCTGGTAAATGCACGGTGAAATGCCGCTGCCCGCTGCGCCTGCATCCGGCTTCTTTTTTCCGCGTCAATGTTGCTGATGATTCCGGCAATTCGATTGGCCGAACCATCCAGACGGCGTATCACCTCCGCCGATGCCCGGAACCAGTGGTATTGGCCATCCTGTATTTTCAGCCGGTACTCAACATTATACTTTGTAGTATTGGTTTTGTCCGCAATCGTTTCCAAAAGCAGCTGCATTACCCGGTCATAGTCCTCCGGGTGCAGAAGGTTCGACCACGAATCCAGTTTGTTCGGAAAATCCAGAATGTCATGATATCCAAGGATCTGCCGGAACGCATGGCTCCAGTTCACATGAACGATCTCACCGTTTTCATTACACTCAAAATACCATAGTGCAGAATGGATGGATTCATTAACCAGCGCAAGGTTCTCATACGCCCAGTTCATCTGTACTGACATGATCCAGATCGGTGTTCCATCCGTATCGACTGCATCTTTTTTGTAGAGACGCACATAGACGGGAGACCCATCTGCTGTAAGGATCCGGCCTTCCCCTTCGCCTTGGAGCTGACGAAAGCGTGCATTGTCAAGGAATGCGGCATCTTTCTTATAGAAAAGATTCTTCAGCGAACCCTTTGTCTGCTCCATCAGGGATGCATAGCTGTGGTTCAGATTATGCAGCAACAGATCACTGACCGACAGGATCGACAATTCGGCATCATAGTACCCGGTAATGGTTCCGACACCGCCATTATGATAGATCGTCTCCTGCATGGCCTGAAATGCATTTTTTCCCAGCCTTACCGTATCGGAAGTGTAGATTTCATCTGTAAGTCTTCTATCGAATTTCATTTTCATCCTCGTAGGGTTTTGATTCTGCCGCGCACTTCAATTCTGGTATGTCTTTTATGGTCAACTGGCATACTGATTTGTGATCAAGCTTGTACAGTATAACTAGTATAGTATACTTGCGCAGCATTTCGATTTCAAGCGCTAATTGGCATTGGCTGTGTAAAAAAGAGAGGCCAATCTGCGTAAAAATTTGCGCAAGTTGATCCCTGTACTTTTCCACAATCCGGCTATCCGTATAGACAGCCGCCTTGCGATGCGGTATACTCGAACCAGATCAACATTTTCAGGAGGAAAATCATGGTGGAAGAAAACAACAAGGTGGTCATTGTTACCGGAGGAAGCTCCGGCATCGGGCGGTGCACGGCATCCGCTCTGAAGGAGAACGGCTGCATCGTCTATGAGTTCAGCCGCAGAAGTATCCCTATGGAGGGCGTCACCCATCTGTCTGTCGATGTGACCGATGAAGATGCGGTCAACGCCGCTGTGCAGCAGGTCATCCAAAAAGAGACCAAAATTGATGCAGTGATCAACTGTGCAGGCTTTGGCATTTCCGGTGCGGTGGAGTTTACGTCCATGGAGCAAGCCAAAGCACAGTTTGATGTGAACTTTTTCGGGACAGTCACTGTAAATAAAGCAGTTCTCCCCTTCATGCGCCATCAAGGGAAGGGGCATATTGTGAACATCAGCTCCGTTGCTGCCGTAGCGCACATTCCGTTCCAGACCTTCTACTCTGCAAGCAAAGCTGCTGTTTCCTCTTACTCCTATGCGCTGGCAAACGAAGTCAAGCCCTACGGCATCCATGTTACTGTTGTAGAGTTGGGTGACATCTGCACCGGTTTTACAAAAGCACGTCAGAAAAGCATTCTCGGCGATGATGAATACGGCGGACGCATCTCCCGGAGCGTCAGTCAGATGGAGCATGACGAGCAAAACGGCATGGACCCGGCACGCATTGGACGGTACATCGCCGGTATTGTGGAGAAAAAGAAGCCGGCGGTCGTTTATGTTGCCGGTGCACAGTATAAATTCCTGAGCCTTTTGTGCAAGCTCCTGCCTGCCGCAGCACGCGGAAAGATCGTGGGGAAAATATACGGGTAACAGGCGCATTGCTCCGCAAAGCTGCTATATAAACTAAAAAATCCGCCGAGGATGCCTCCCAACAGGGAAGCTCCTCGGCGACTTTTTTTAACGTGTCTGTGTTTTCTCGGTGGTGTCCTTTTCAGGTCACTCGCTTATGGAATCTATTTTTTCGCGTTTTGCCTTACGGATCTTCATTTCATTTTGCACCTTCCCGTTTTTCAATTTTACGAATTCAGTATACCACACCCAATCCCATTGTAAAAGAGGATATGTACGCCGCCCGCAGGCGGCACCCTTTATTCTCCCGGTGATTCTTGAAGCCAGCCTTTGCGCAACTGATCCAGTGCGTGGGTCTCGAGCCTTGAGACATAACTTCTGCTGATCTGGAGCAGCTGTGCCGTTTCCAGTTGGGTCAGGGGCGGCTGACCCGCCAGCCCGTCTTCTTTATGACCGGGCCGCGAATTACG